>Ga0335078_10001382_pt1 | contig 36789 bp, 38 predicted proteins | sample Lox_Sample_32_FD_206711 | JGI IMG/M metagenome (GOLD analysis project Ga0335078, IMG submission 206711) | Soil microbial communities from Loxahatchee National Wildlife Refuge, Florida, United States - Lox_Sample_3.2 | ecosystem: Environmental > Terrestrial > Soil > Wetlands | place: USA... | reverse complement strand
CGCCGGGCCCCGACTGGCGCAGGTCGAGCCCGCTGCGCGCGATCCACTCGAGCGCGATCTGCGCGCGGCGAACCTTCTCCCGCGCGATCGCGGTGGCGTCGGCGACCAGGTGCAGGCCGCTCGGGTATAGCAGCCGGGAGTTCCGCAGCCCGAACTTGACGTACATCGGCGCCGCGACCGCGATGAGGTCGGCCGCCTCGTGGCCGCGGACCACGCCGCCCATCGCGTCCGGCGTCTCGACGTACAGGTCTATCGGTACCGGGCTGACTGCGCGCATCTCGGCGATCTGGCCGAGCGTCAGGTCCGACGGGACGTTGACCGTCGAGCCGCCGAGCTGCTCGAGCACCTGGAGCGCGAGCGGGTTCGACGGCGCGAGCACCGCCGAGACCTTCCAGACAACCGAGGCGGGCAGCTGGCCCTTCGCCTGCATGTCGCGCACCAGCTGCAGGAGCCCGGGATCGGCGATGAGGAAGCCGCGGATGCCCTGCTCGGCTGCCCGCAGGATGTCGTCGATCGCGTACCGGAGCTGCCGCGTGCCCCGCAGGCGGCCCTCGAACATGCCGCCGCCGGGCGCGGCGGCCGCCCGGCCGATGTCCCACTCCTCGCGCGGGCCGACGAACAGTGACACCTCGATGCCGTTGTCCGCCCCGATCCTGGCCATCTCCGCGAGCTCCGCCGCCGACTGCAGCATCGCGCCGCTGCCCTGTGACACCCGGTTGACGGTGACGCCGCGCGCGGCCGCCTCGTCGACGATCCCGCGCAGCACATCGGGCCCCTCGCAGCTCGGGATCTCGATGCGGAAGTGCGCCCCGTCCGCGAACCGCAGCGGGCTGGCCTGCGGCGCGGGCTCCGCGGTCAGGCCGTGCTCGGCCAGCAGTCCGGCACCTGTCGGGCGCGGGGCGCGCGGTCCCTCTGTCACGTGCCGACCTCCAGTACGGCGGGACGCGGCGGCTGCCGCTCGTCGTCGGGCTCCAGCGGCCAGTCCGGCGCGGAGGTGACCAGCGTCAGGCCGTCGTCGGTTACCAGGTAGGTGTCCTCGGCCTTCGCGCCGCCCGGCAGGCTCGGGTTCCAGGCGATCGCGTGCCCCGCCGCGATCGGCTCGCGATACCAGCGCGACTCGCGCTGATCCGGCGCGATCTCGAACTCGCGCTGCGCGAAGCCGATCGGCCCGCCCTGGTAATGACCGGCCCATCCGCCGCGGGCACCGGCGCTGGCATATCCTGCGTCGAGCGCGGCGAGGGCGGCGCCGTAGGTGCAGCCGGGCCGGGACGCATCGAGCACCGTGCGCTCGATGCCCAGCACGCGGCGACGCAGCCGCGCGTAGTCCCGGTCCAGCGGCGCGGCGGCGGCGAACCGGGTCGCGGCGGCGTGCAGTCCCGCCCGCCGGGCGACGACGACCGCCATCGCCAGCCGCCGGACCGGCGCGCCGACGGCCATCGGGTGCCGGTAGCGGGTGACCCTGTCGTCGCCGCCGACAATCAGCACCGGCGCGTCCGCTCCTGCGGATTCCAGTGCTGCGGCGCAGCGTGCCTGGATGTCGACGTCACGCTCGCCTGGCTGCCATGACCGCAGCGCCGACTGGAGCGCCCCGGCGGCATCCCGCCCCAGCTCGGCAGCCTCGTCCCGCTCGCCGGGAGACAGCGCGAGCCGCAGCGCGACGAGGTCGTCGCTCGCGTCGAAGCCGAAACCAGGGAACCCGTCGGACGCGAGTGCGCCGGCCGGAGCGCCGGCGAGCCGCTGCGCGGCCAGCACGAAGCCGGCCGGGTCCTGCCACGGCACGACTGCCAGCTCGGCGAAGCCGTGATCGGCAGGGCCGTACTCGTCCCGGATGCGGTCCGCCTCGACGTTGGTCGTGATCAGTGCCGCGCCGTCGCGGGTGAAGACCGCCCATACCAGGTCGACGGCCGCGGTCCGGTCCACCGGCGGCGCCACGCCGCCGCACGCCCACGCGACCGCGGCCGGGCTCGTCAGCACGACGCCCGCCGGGCACGGCTGTGCGTCACAGCGCGCAAGCCAGGTACCGATGCGACCAGCCGCCGCCTGCGCGCGGCCGGCGCTCCGTTCGCGGTTGCGTTCTGCTATACCGAACGATGTTGTGTGATATAGAATCACGCAGCCAACAAAACTCGGCTTTACCAGAACATGTCAAGCATCGTTACCAGTTTCTTACCTGTATTCGGCACTGCCGAACAACATGCGGAGGATTGGCGCGTTGACGTCAGTGCAGCTTGATGAGGACGCCCTCGCCGGCCGGTACACGGTGCGCAGCGTCGCCCGCGCGATGCGGCTGGTGCAGGTTGTCGCCGACGGCCCGGCCGACGGACTGTCGCTCAGTGACCTTGCGAAGGCCCTCGGGACGTCGAAGAGCGCGACCCTGGCGCTCGCCCGCACGCTCACCGCATTCGGGATGCTCAGGGACGGGCGGCCGGGGCCCCGCTACACGCTCGGCACCGGGCTGATCCGGCTCGGTGACATCGCCCGGGGCCAGCTCCCGCTCGGCGACCTGTGCCGTCCGCTGCTCACCGAGCTGTCCGATGTCACGAAGATGACCTCGCGGCTGGCGATCTGCGACGAGGGCTACCCGGTCTTCATCGAGCGGGTCGACGGACCGGGCAGCGTGCGGTTCCACGCCCCCCTCGGGCAGCGGGAGAAGCCGCACACCTCCGCGGCAGGCAAGGCGATACTGGCGACGATGAGCGGCGCGCGGGTGCGCGAGATCTGCGCGCAGGCCGGCCTGCCGCGGCGGACCAGCCACACGATCACCGACCCCGCATCGCTGCTGGAGAACCTGGCGCTCGTGCGCAGCAACGGGTTCGCGCTCGACGACGAGGAGGACGCCGAGGGCATCTTCTGTCTCGGCGCCGCGTTCTTCGGCCACGATGGCGGCGTGGCGGGCGCGGTCAGCGTGACCGGCATCAAGGGTGACCTGCCGGCCTGGCGGGTCAACGAGCTCGGCCAGGCCGTCCGCAGGGCCGCCGACCAGGTCAGCGAGATGCTGGGCGGGCCGCGCTACGCGGACCGGGGCCCGGCCGCAGTGGAGCCAGCGTGACGCAGACCGCGCACCTGACAGCTGCGTCCAGCGTGCTGCTCGTGCTGCGGCCGGGCGTGGTGACACTCACCACCCGCGCCGAGCCGGCCGCCGGGCCGGGGGAGACGCTAGTCCGGCCGGAACTCGTGGGCCTGTGCGGTACCGACCTGGAGATCATCGGCGGCCAGGTCGACCCCGCTTACACCCGGTATCCGCTCGCGCTCGGGCACGAGTGGACCGGGATCGTCACCGGTGACTCGCCGCTGGCGGGGCAGCGGGTCGTCGTCGAGGGCGTAGTGCCGTGCGGTCACTGCGCGCGCTGCGTGCGCGGCCAGACAAACCTGTGCGAGACATACGACGAGATCGGATTCACCAGGGACGGAGCCGCGGCCGGCCTGATCGCCGTTCCCTCGGCGCTCGTGCATCCGGTCGGCGCGAGCGTGGCGGCGGCCGACGCGGTGTTCGCCGAGCCGGCGGCGGTCGTGTACCGGGGGCTGGCGCGAGCCGCGGCCGGGCCCGGCAGCAGGGTTCTCGTGGTCGGGGACGGGACGATCGCGCTGCTCGCCGTCTACCTGGTCCGGCTGTGGTCGCCGGCCGAGGTAGTGCTGCTGGGCCGGCGCGAGGCGCAGGCGCAGCTGGCTGCGGCCGCGGGCGCGGCGCGCTTCGAGACGGCGCCGGACCGCGCAGGCGGCGGCTACGACCTTGTCGTCGAGGCGGCAGGAACCGTAGCCGCGGCCGGCGTCGCGGTAGCGGCGGCGCGCCGGGGCGGCACTGTCGTGCTGATCGGCCTGCCGCCGCACGGCGACGTGCTGCCGCTCGCGATAGACGATGTGGTCAACAACGACCTCGCGATCCTCGGCAGCTTCTCCTACACCGCCGCGGCCTGGCGGGACGTGGTCAGGCTGCTGAATGCCGGGCTGATCAGGCCCGGCTTCCTGGTTACCCACCGGTTTGCGCTGCCCGAGTGGGAGCAGGCCATCGAGTGCCTGCGGGCCGCGGGCGGACCGCGCGGCAAGGTACTGCTGGAGATAACCCGACCGGTAAGGCAGGACTCATGACCTTCACCAGCGTCAACCCGCACGACCCGGCCGACATCGTCGGGGAGTGGCAGGCCGCCGGCCCGGCGGATGCGCAGGCGGCGGCCGGCCGCGCCGCCCGCGCGGCCGGTGCCTGGCGGGACGCGGGCGGGCCGGCCCGCGCCAGGGCGCTCTCGGACGCTGCGAGCGCGCTCGAGCAGCGATCAGCCCAGCTCACGAGCCTGGTGGTGCGGGAGGTCGGCAAGCCGCTGTCGGAGGCGCGCGGCGAGGTGGCCCGCGGCGTCGCGATCCTGCGCTACTACGCCCAGGCCGCGCTGCTGCCCGACGGCGAGACGATCCCGGCGGCGGCTGCCGATCAGCTGCTGCTCGCCCGGCATGTCCCGGTCGGCGTCGCCGCGCTCATCACGCCGTGGAACTTCCCGGTCGCCATCCCGCTGTGGAAGGCGGCGCCCAGCCTGGCCTACGGCAACGCGACGATTCTGAAGCCGGCCAGCGCGGCGGCGGCGACTGCCCTGGCCGTCGCCGACATCCTCGCCGAGTTCCTGCCGCCGGACGTGTTCCAGGTCGTGCTCGGCGGCGCGGCCGCGGCCGGCGCCCTGATCGATCATCCGGACGTGGCGGCGATCTCGTTCACCGGGTCCTCCGAGGTCGGCACGCAGATCAGCCGGCGCGCGGCGGGGCGAGGGTGCCGGGTGCAGGCGGAGATGGGCGGCCAGAACCCGTCCGTCGTGCTGGCGGACGCGGACCTGGACCGCGCCGCGACCGCGATCGCGTACGCGGCCATGGGCTACGCCGGCCAGAAGTGCACGGCGACCAGCCGGGTGATCGTGGCGGACGCGGTGTACCCGCAGTTCCGCGACCGGCTGACGGCGGCAGTCGAGGCGCTGCAGGTGCTCGACCCGGCCGACGAGCAGACGCTGGTCGGACCCGTCATCGACGACGGCTCGCGAGCCTCGGCGCTGGCCGCGGTCGCCGGCTCCGGCGGCCGCGTGCTGACCGGCGGCACGGCGCTGGACGCGCCGGGCTTCTACCTCGCGCCGACGCTGGTCGAGCTGGACCAGCCCGACGGCCAGCTCGCGACCGAGGAGGTGTTCGCGCCCGTCGCCGCCCTGATCCGGGCCGGCTCCGCCGACGACGCGATCGCCATCGCGAACGCGGTGCGGTACGGCCTGGTCGCGTCCGTCTTCACCAGCGACCTGTCCGCCGCGCTGCGGCGGACGCGGCAGCTGGAGGCCGGCATGATCCGGGTCAACGCGCCTACCTCCGGCGTCGACTTCCAGGCGCCGTTCGGCGGGGCCAAGGATTCCAGCTACGGCCCGCGCGAGCAGGGAATGGCCGCGCGCGCCTTCTACACCGAGTCCCGCACCGTGCTGATAGTGCCCTGAGCCGGATCCGCTAGCCGGCGGCACCGTCGAGCAGGGCCGCGAGGCCGCGCTCGAACCGCCGGTCGAGCTGTGCCGGGTCGGCCAGCGAGGCGGCCGCCGGGTCGCCGGCGAGCCCGCTGATGTGCGGGTAGTCGCCGGTCGTTAGCAGGCCCTCGATGTAGCCGGCGATCGCGGCCGTGTCCTCGGGCGTAGCGGAGGCCGACCTGACCTCCTGCTCGCCCGCGCGCAGCACATGACCGAACACGTAGTCGTCGACGATCGTGAGCAGGTCGAGCTTCGCGGTGGTGTCGAGCGGAGCCGACGCGACGGCGGCCAGGGACTGCTCGAAATGGCGGATGCCGTTAGGGCCGAACGCGCCTTCCTGGCCGGCGCCGCTGCGTCCTTGCAGCGCCTGCACCGCCCACGGGTGGCGCATCAGCGCCGTCCTGGTCGCGCGCGCGATGGCGGCGACGGCCGCCCGCCAGTCGTCCGGCAGCTGCCCGTCGGGGATCAGGCTCTCGCCCATGATCGCGTCGTCCATGAGCGTGATCAGGTCGGCCTTGGCGCCGATGTAGCGGTACAGCGTCATCGTCCCGGCGCCGAGCTCGGCGGCGACACGGCGGATCGACACTGCCTCGAAACCCTCGCTGTCGGCGATCGCCAGCGCGGCGGCGGCAATCTGAGCCCGGCTGAAGCGGGGCTTCCTCGTGCCGGGTTCTGGCCGGGTCCAGATCGGCTGGCTGGCGGTAGCGGACACGCGAACAGCCTAGCGTTGCCCTATGAGTACGATGTACTCTTAACGCGTACGCTGTACTCATAGACGTCTGGAGGCTCTGATGAAGACCATGCGCCTGCTCCACCGCGTCGCGGTGGACTGGACTGCCGACACCTTCCGGCTGCGCAGTCAGCCGGCCCGCGAGCGGCACGAGGCGGCCAGGGACGGCGCGTATGCACGGGCACGGCGGCTGCCCGACGCGCTGCACCGGTCCCGCGAGCCGCGGGTGCTGCGCGGCTGGCAGCGCGCGATCGCCCGGCGAGCGCCCGGTCGGGGGCGGCGGGCATGAAGGCGGCTGTCCTGCACCGGCTCGGCGGCGTGCCGCACTGGGAGGAGATAGCAGAGCCCGTCGCCGCCGACGGCGAGGAACGGATCGAGGTCACGGCGGCGCCGCTGAACAACATCGACAAGGTGCGCGCGGACGGCTCGCACTACTCGGTCCGCTCCGGCGAGCATGCGGCCGACGGCCTGCCGGCGGTGCCGGGGGTGATCGGCGCGGGCCTGCTGCCTGATGGCCGGCGCGTGCTGTTCGGCTCGCGCTGCGGCACCATGGCGCAGTACTCGGTCGCGCGCCCGGAAATGACCTTTCCGATCCCGGCAGGCGTGCGGGACGCGGTCGCGGCGGCGGCCTGGAACCCCGGCCTGTCGGCCTGGCTTGCCCTCGGCTGGCGGTGCAAGATCGAGCCAGGCCAGACGGTGCTGATACTCGGAGCGACGGGCGTCACCGGGAAGCTCGCGGTGCAGGCCGCGCGGCACTTCGGCGCCGGCCATGTCATTGCCGCCGGCCGCAACCAGCAGGTCCTCGACGCGCTGCCGGGTCTGGGCGCGAGCGCGACCATCCAGCTCGGCCAGCCCGACGACGAGCTGGCCGCCGCGTTCGCCGGCGAGTTCCGCGCGCACGGGTGCGACGTCGTACTCGACTACCTGTGGGGCCGCCCGACCGAGGTCCTGCTCGGGGCGGTGACGCACTACGACATCCAGGCCAGGGCGCAGCGCATCAGGCTGCTGCAGGCCGGCGAGATGGCCGGTACCGCGATCACGCTGCCGGCCGCCGTGCTGCGCAGCGGCGGCGTGGAGATCCTCGGTCAGGGCACCGGCACGATGCCGCCGCTCGACGCCATCACCGGCATGCTGGCCGAGCTGCTGGAGCTGCTGGCCGCGGGCAGGCTGCGCGTTGACGTCGACGAGGTGCCGCTGTCGGCGGTCAGCGACGTGTGGACGCGCGACCAGCGTGGCCGCCGGCCGGTCTTCATCCCCTAGGAGACTAGTGCCCGACTTCCTCCGGGACCTCGTACCAGCGGACCCGCTCGCCGATCCGGCTGCGCATGCGCCAGCCGCGCGTCTTGGGCGCCGCCTCGATCGCGGCGCGCAGCGCCGCGATCTGCGCGGCCGGATCGAACGCGGGCGCGGGCAGCGGCGCGGTGGCCCACAGCTCGGCCAGCTTGCCCAGGTTGCGCTCGGCGGTGTGGCAGAAGCCCCAGTCGGCGCCCAGCACGGTGGCGATGCGCGCGAGCCCGATCAGCTCCGGATCGGAGTCGTCGGGCCCGAGCCCGTGGTCGGCGAGCAGGCACAGCGTGTCGCCGAGGTCCTTGGAGTTGATCTCCCAGACCTGCAGCTTGGTGAGCAGCAGGTCAGCCAGCGGGACCGTCGGAGCGGGCCCGTCCAGCCGCCCGCGCAGGTCCAGCCGGTGCGACATCGTAAGCTCGTCGATCACGACGTCGACCGACCACCGGGCGTCGGGCGCGGCGAAGTACAATCGCGACTCCCCGTGCAGGCCGTTGAAGAAGCGGTCGGGAACGTAGCCCTGCGCGCTGAGGAAGTCCTTCAGCCGAGAGCTCCCGCGCGCCGCGACGGCGAAGTCCATGTCGTCGTAGCCGCGGGCGAAGGCGCCGGTGCGGACGCTGGGGCAGCGCAGCCAGATCGCCAGCCCGCCGATGAGGCGAGCTGGCAGGCCAGCCGCCAGTGTCAGGCCCGCCAGCCGTTTCGCTTCATCCCGGATGTCGGCCAGGATGCCGTCTGGGTGCTCGTCGGGAACCTGCTGCGTCACTCGGGCGGCAACTCCTTGTACACGAAGCTGACGTTGATCCCGCGCCGCGCCCGGATGAACCGCGGGACGTAGTACAGCAGCGCGCCGACCACGATCAGCCCGCCGAACCACGCCGGGATCCACCAGAAGTTCGCCGAGTTCCCGTTCATGACCAGCGCCGGGTACTGGGTCGACACCACCGCGAGCGCGACGAAGATGGCGATGGACAGCGGGGCGACGATGAACAGCACCGGGATGCCGAGGAACTTCACGTTCGCCGGCGAGGCCCGGTACAGCTCGGGCCGGCGCAGCGGCAGCGCGATCGCCGCCGCGCCGACGATGACCACGCCCAGGCACCCGGCGAGCACGATCAGGCCGAGCACGAGCTGGAAGACGCCCGAGTACACGCTCCAGATCGTCAGCGCGGCGATGATCACGTTGACGACGACGATCGCGATAACCGGCGAGTGCGTCCGCTCGTTCACGTCCGCGAGCTTCTCCGGCATCAGCCGGTCGAACGACCAGGCGAAGAACGACCGGATCGGCATGAACGTGTTGGCGATCATCGACGGCAGCGCCCAGAACAGGTAGCAGCCGAGGATGATCACGGTGAACACCGGCACGTTGACCGACAGCGCCGCGAGGAACGAGTAGAACGGCCCGGACGGGATCGCGTAGCCCTTGGCGCCGGCATTGAGCGCGTACACGAAGTTGTAGCCCGCCACATGGAACAGCAGCAGCGCGCCGATGATCAGCAGCACGACGTCGAAGACGAGCGCGCCGAACATGATCGTCAGCTGGCGGCGCCGGTTCGACGCGCTCTTCAGCTCGCCGGACATGTAGACCGACCAGAAGTTCCACATCATGAAGCCCTGGATGGAGAACAGGGTCGGCAGCGTCGCGCTCATGTTGCCGAGGTGCGGGGCCGCGTGCTGCGCGCCGGCCTGCGAGATCACCTGCTGCGCGGTGCCGCCGCCGAAGCTGTGATTCAGCGAGTTGAAGTTCGAGTAGAAGCTGCCCTTGCTGGCGAACGCGAGCACGAAGAACGCGACGATCATGCCGACCATGGCGATCAGGAACGCGCCGTTCTGCCAGCGGAACGTCGACTTCGTGCCGCGGATCAGGATGTAGGTCTGCAGCGCGACCATCAGCAGGGCGCCCACGAGGGTCCAGGTGTGATTGACCTCGAAGTTCGTGCCCCAGCTGATCAGCGTGTGGTTGTGCGCCAGGCTGCCGCCGGCCACCAGCGCCGGGCCGAGCGCGAAGATCGAGAAGAACTTGGCGAAGTAGGCGGCGCCGAGCAGGCCGCCCATGATCATGCACAGGTTCGAGATCAGCGCCAGCGGCGGATTGAGGATGCGGCTGACCCACACGTAGTCGCCGCCGACCCGCGGCATGCTGGCGCCGAGCAGCGCGAACATGATGAGCACCGGGATGTTGATGATCAGGGTCAGGATCAGCACCCCGACCGGATCGGCGCCCGGGAACGCCACGAGGGTGAAGAAGATCGACCAGGCGAGGGTCGACCCGATCGGCGCGGAAATGACCGCGTTGAAGATTGTCGCGTCGACCGCCGACGCGGAGCGTACTAATCCGGTGCTGTTGCGAACGAACAGCCGGCTCTCGGACCGGTCCGCTGTGGTCATGAGCTCCTCCTGATCGCCCATGCCTCCGCTGGTCCCCCCGTTGACCCTCCTAAGGAGGCTGGCTAAAGTCGAACATAATCGATAACAACTGTCAATCGTCGTAACATAAACGATCAATCCCGGAATCAGGAATGGACCAAGGTCCCGGGGACTGAGCCACACGAGGAGAGCGGTGCTGGCGGTCGAGCGGCGCATCAAGGTGCTGGAGCGGATCGCCGCCGACCAGGCGGTCGAGGTCAGCAGCCTGGCCCGCGAGTTCGGGGTCTCGGAGATGACGATCCGCCGGGACCTGCGCCGCCTCGACCGAGACGGCTTCGTCCGGCGCACCTACGGCGGCGCCACCACCCGCGTCGTCCGCTCGGCCGGCGCCTTCGAGGTCACCCAGAGCGCGCGCATGCTGCACCACGCGCAGCAGAAACGCCAGATCGCGATGCGCGCCGCCGAGCTGACCGGGGACGCGCGGGTGATGTTCATCGGCGTCGGCTCCACCGTCGAGCAGTTCGCGCGGCTGGCCGCGCCGCGGGACGGCCTGCTCGTGATCACCCAGTCGCTGGTGGTCGCGAGCCTGCTCGGCACCCGGCGGGTCAGCGTGATCATGGCCGGCGGGATGGTGCGGCAGGACGAGCTCAGCTGCGTCGGCCCGGCCGCCGTCGAGTGCGTGCAGCGCTACAACACCGACGTCGCGGTCATCGGCGCCGCCGGGGTGTCGGCCCGGCGGGGGATCACCGACCTGGACGACCAGGAGGCCGGCGTCATCCGTGCCGCGCTGGAGAAGACCGAGCGCATCATCGTGCTGGCCGACGGCTCGAAGTTCGGTGACGTCGCCCTCAGCACGGTCGTGCCCATCGGGCGCGTGTCCGCGATCGTCACCGATCCGAGCGCCGATCCGGTCGAGGTAGACCGGATCGGCCGGGAGGGCGTGGAGGTGATCCTCGTCGGGACCGACGTCCCGGCGCCGGCCGCCAGCCCCGGCGTGACCGCGGACGGCGACCCCCCGCGCGCGGTGGCGCGATGACGACCCTGACCGAGGACCTGTTCGGCGTCGAAAAGCCGGTCATCGCGATGGTGCACCTGCCCGCGCTGCCGGGCCGGCCGCGGCACGACCGGGCGGCCGGGATGCGCCCGGTCGTCGACGCGGTGGCACGGGACCTGCGGGCGCTGCGGGACGCGGGCGTCGACGGGCTGCTGTTCTGCAACGAGGCCGACCTGCCCTATCAGCTTGCCGTCCAGCCCGAGGCGGTCGCGGCGATGGCCGCGGTCATCGGCGAGGTCAGGAGCGAGATCTCGGCCCCGTTCGGGGTGAACCTGGTGTGGGACCCGGTCGCGAGCCTCGCGGTCGCCCGCGCGACCGGCGCCGCGTTCATCCGCGAGGTTGTCACCGGCGCGTACGAGAGCGACCTCGGGGTGATGCGCCCGGACTTCGGCGCGATCGGCGGCTACCGCGAGCGCATCGGCGCGAGCGGCGTGGCGATCTTCGCGAACATAACCCCCGAGTTCGCCAGCTCATTAGGCGATCGCGGCATCGCGGCGCGCGCCCGCAGCGCCGCCTACCTGGGCGTCGACGCGCTGCTGATCAGCGGCGCGATCACCGGCGAGCCGACGAACCTCGGCTGGCTGCGCGCGGCGAGGGCGGCGGCGCCGGGCACGCCGGTGCTCGCCAACACCGGTGTGACCGCGGACACGGTGGCAGCCGTGCTGGCGGCAGCCGACGGGGCGATCGTCGGCACCGCGCTGAAAGCCGGCGGTGTCACCTGGAATCCAGTGGACCCGGTGCGCGCGGCCGAGTTCATGACGGCAGCCAGGCACGCCAGAGCACGACCGGCAAGGGAAGGCGCGGTGAGCCCGTAGATGGCGGTGCATGCGTAGATGGCGAGGAACACCCTGATCTACTTCGTGAGCGACCTGCACGGCTCGAGCCTGTGCTTCCGCAAGTTCGTCAACGCCACGCGGGTGTACAAGCCCACGGTGCTCGTGCTCGGCGGGGACGTCGCGGGCAAGGCGATCCAGTCGATCGTCCGCGGCCCGAACGGCCGGTGGCAGTGCACGTTCATCGGCAGCCGGTACGACCTGAGCGACGGCAGCGAGCTGGCCGAGCTGGAAAAGCTCATCGCCGACCACGGCTACTATCCCTACCGCGCCGAGCCGGGCGAGCTCGAGGCGCTGGAGGAGGCGGGCACGCTGGACGCGCTGTTCCTGCGGCTCATGCGCGAGCGGCTCGCGCAGTGGCTGGACATCGCCGACACGCGGCTGCGGCCGGCCGGCGTCCCCCTGTACCTGATGCTGGGCAACGACGACCCGCCCGAGCTCGCGGACATGCTGGACGACGCACCGTGGGGCGTGCACGCCGAGGGCAAGGTGCTGCACCTCGACGACGAGCACGAGATGATCAGCTGGGGGTACTCGAACACGACGCCCTGGCACACCTACCGCGAGCAGACCGAGGAGCAGCTGGCGGCCGCGTACGCCGCGATGGCGGACAAGCTCGAGCGGCCCGAGCGCGCGGTGTACAACCTGCACCCGCCGCCGTACAACACCCAGCTCGACGACGCTCCCGCGCTCGACGCGGACCTGCGCGTCCAGGCCGTCCTCGGCCAGGTCCAGTACAGGGCCGTCGGCAGCACGGCGGTCCGCGACATCGAGACCGAGCGGCAGCCCCTGGTCGGGCTGCACGGGCACATTCACGAGTCGTCCGGCATCCGCCGCCTCGGCAAGCGCAAGAGCCTGATCCTGAACCCGGGCAGCGACTACTCCACCGGCGCGCTGAACGGCGCGCTCGTCAGCCTGAGCAAGGACCGGGCAGACGCGCAGCTGGTGCGTGGCTAGCGATGAGCGGCGACGACCTGCTGATCGCCATCGATGTGGGAACGTCAGGTGCTCGCGCCTCGGCGTTCGCCACCTCGGGCGCGCCGCGGGCCGGGGCCAGGCGCACCTATCCGACGCGGCTCCCGGCCGAGGGATGGGCGGAGCAGGACGCACGGCAGTGGCGGTCGGCAGCGCTGTCCGCGCTGGGCGCGCTCGCGGCGGCGCTGCCGCCGGCCAGCCGCGTCCGGGCCGTCGCCGTCACCGGGCAGTGCCCGAGCGTCGTGCCGCTGGATCGGCGCGACCGGCCGCTGCGGCCCGGCATCATCTACCGCGACAACCGGGCCACCGCCGAGGCGGACCGGATGCGCGCGGAGTTCGGCGACGCTGAGCTGCACCGGCTGACCGGGCACGTGCCCGCCGCGTTCCACGTCGCGGCCAAGATCCTCTGGATCCGCGCGCACGAGCCCGAGGTGTTCGCCGCGGCCCGGCGGTTCGTGCAGCCGACCGACTACGTCGCGCTGGCCCTCACCGGCAACGCGACCACCGACTGGTCGATGGCGGCCGCGACGGCACTGCTGGACCTGCGCAAGCGCAACTGGGCCGCCGGCCTGCTGGCGGAACTGGGCCTGGACGTGTCGACGTTCCCCGCAGTAGTCCCGTCCTGGAGCGCGGCCGGCGAGATACGGCCCCCGCTCGCGCGCCGCCTCGGCCTGCCCGCCGGCGTTCCGGTGATCGCCGGCGCGGGGGACAGCATCGCCTGCGCGCTCGGCGCGGGCGTCACGGCGACCGGACCCGTGAGCGAGATGGCCGGCAGCTCGAGCTGCTTCAACTCGGTGATCGCCGAGCCGCTCGCGGACCCGGACGTGACGCACTACCCGAGCATCGTGGCCGACCACGGCTACGTCACCGAGGTCGGGATCAACACCACCGGCGAGGCGCTCGACTGGCTCGCGCAGCTGCTGCACGCCGGGTCCGGGCGGGCGCCGCGCGCGGCCGACTACGCGCGCATCGAGCAGGCCGCGGCGGCGACCCCGGCCGGGGCGCGGGGCCTGCTGTTCGCGCCCGTGCTGGGTGACGGCGAGCGGGATGACCCGGCGCTGCGCGGGGCGGTGACCGGGCTGTCGCTGCGGCACGACCGGGGCGCGCTGGCGCGCGCGACGATGGAGGGCATCGCATGCGGCGTGCGGGCCCGGCTGGCCACCCTCGGCCGGGCGGCGCACCCGGCATCCGAGCTGCGGGTGTCCGGCGGCGGCGCGGGCCTGGCCGTCCTGAACCAGGTCAAGGCCGACGTGACCGGGGTCCCGGTCGTGCACGTCGCGGGTGACTCGACCGCGGCCGGCGCGGCGCTGCTGGCCGGCCTCGGCGCGGGCGTGTACCGCGACGCGGCCGAAGCGGTCGCGGCCGGCTTCCGGCCTGCCGCGCGGTACGAGCCCGATCCGGCCCTCCGCGCGCTCTACGACGACCTGTACGCACGGTACGCCGAGCTCGTGCGGTCGCCAGTGGTCCGGCCCGACCGCGCCGTGGCATCATCGGCCCCGGGCGGCGGGTAGCATGCGCGCGCGCCTGGGCATCAACACGTGCTTTGCGGTCAAGCGCTGGCCGCGGCCCGCGGACTGGGCGCCGATCGTCGCCGACGAGCTCGGCCTCGAGCTCGTGGAGCTCTCCCTCGACCTGATGCCCGGCATCGACAGCGCGGACGAGCGGGAGCGGACCGCGGACGAGACGCGGGAGGCGCTCGGACGGCACGGGCTGCGGGCGGAGACCGTGTTCACCGGGCTGGCCGCGTACTCGCTGAACATGCTCATGCACCCCGACGACGCGGCGCGGCGCACTGCCATGAACTGGTACGCGAGCGTCGTGGACCTGGCCGCCCGGCTCGGGGCGCGCGGCGCGGGCGGGCACGTCGGCGCGATGAGCGTGCCCGACTGGCTGGACCCGGCGTGGCGGGCACGGCGCTGGGCCGGGCTGCGGGCGGCGCTGCCGGAGATCGCGGGCAGTGCCAGGGCCGCAGGGCTGGAGTACCTGCTGGTGGAGAACCTCGCCAGCCATCGCGAGCCGTCGACGATCGCCGGGCTGGAAAGCCTGCTGACCGACGGCGACCGCGACCACGTGCCCGTCCGGCTGTGCCTGGACGTGGGCCACCAGTGCGTGCCCGGCACGGCCGGCGCGGACCGGGATCCGTACGCCTGGCTGGCCCGGTTCGGCGGCGGCGGCCGGCTCGGCGAGGTGCAGCTCCAGCAGTCCGACTTGCTAGCCGACCACCACTGGCCGTTCACCGCCGAGCGGAACGCGGCGGGCCGCATCGACCCCGGCCGGGTGCTCGACACGCTGGCCGGCGCCGGCGCGGACGACGTCCTGCTCGTGCTCGAGGTGATCCCGCCGTTCGAGCAGGACGACACGGGGGTACTGGCGGACCTGCGGGCATCGGCGCAGCTGTGGCGGGCTGCCCTGAGTGAGCGAGGGATGGGATGAGCAGCGGCAACATATCGGACGGCGTCGCGAGCCGCGATGGCGTCGACATCCACTACCGGATAACCGGGGACGGCGGGCCGACGCTGGTCCTGATCAACGGCGTCGGCGACGACCTGGACGGCTGGGCCAACCAGGTGGACGACTTCGTGGCCGCGGGCCTGCGGGTGATCAGCTACGACAACCGCGGCGTCGGCCGGTCGGGCCAGCCGCCTGGCCCGTACACCAGCCGGGAGATGGCGGCGGACCTGCGCGCGCTCGTCACCGCGCTGCGGCTGGACCCGCCGTTCCACCTGGCGGGCGTGTCCATGGGCGGGGCCATCGCGCAGGAGTACGCCGTGGCCTGGCCCGGCGACCTGCGCTCGCTCGTGCTCGCGAACACGTTCGCGGTGGCCGACCCGTTCACCAGGGCCGCGTTCGAGACGTGGGCGACGGTCGCGGCGGCCGCCGGCATGCCGGTGATGATGCGGGTGCAGGCGCCGTGGATCTTCAGCCCCGCGTTCTACGCCGCCGATCCGGGCCGCGTCACCGAGCTGATCGCCGCCGCGGAGGCGAGCACGCAGCCGCCGGCGATGTTCGCCGCGCAGATGGCCGCGCTGAACGGGCACGACTGCGCGGGCCGGATCGGCACGCTGACCGTGCCGACGCTAGTGCTTGCCGCCCGTGACGACATCATCATCCGGCCGGAGCTGTCGCGGCGGCTCCTCGATGCCCTGCCCGCCGGCGTCGGCACGTGGGCGGAGGTACCCGGCGGTCACGCTGCCTTCTGGGAGGACCCGGGGCCGTGGAACCAGGCGGTCATAGATTTCGTTCGCGCGCACGACGCGTCCTGACAGCGCAAGAGAAAGGCCGCACTATGTCGCTCGAGGAGATATTCGGCACCGCCAAGCCCGTGATCGCGATGGTGCACTTCCCCGGCCTGCCCGGCCGCCCGTGGCACGACCGGGCTGCGGGGCGTGCGCGCCTGCTCGACGTCGTCGGGCGGGACCTTGAGGTGCTGCAGGAAGCCGGCGTGGACGCGGTCCTGTTCTGCAACGAGGCGGACATTCCCTACCAGCTGACGGTGGGACCCGAGATCCCGGCGGCGATGGCCGCGGTGATCGGCGAGCTGCACGCCTCGATCCGGGTCCCGTTCGGGGTGAACATCCTGTGGGACGCGCGGGCCAGCCTCGCGCTCGCCCGGGCGACGGGGGCATCGTTCATCCGCGAGGTACTCACCGGCGTGTACGAGAGCGACATCGGCATGATCGCCCCGTCTCTTGGCGACCTGGCCGGCTACCGAGAGGCGATCGGTGCGTCGGACGTCGCGCTGTTCGGGAACATCACGCCGGAGTTCAGCTCGTCGCTCGGCACCCGCACGGTCGCCGAGCGGGCTCGCAGCGCGAGCTTCCTCGGCCTGGACGCGATCCTCATCAGCGGGCCTGAGGCCGGAGTCCCGTTCGCGATGAGTGACCTGCGCGCGGCTAAGGAGGCCGTGCCGCAGACGCCGGTGCTCGCGAACACCGGCGCGACCGCCGACCGGCTGGCCGAGATCCTGGCCGTAGCCGATGGCGTGATCGTGGGCACCAGCCTGAAGGTCGACGGCGTTACCTGGAATCCCGTCGACCCGGCCCGCGCCCGCCGCTTCGCCGACGCGGCGCGCGAGTTCCGCGCCGGGTCCAGCGTGGCCAGTTGACGCTGCCGGGGCTGGACGCGGTCGTCCTCGACATGGACGGCCTGCTGATCGACACCGAGCCGGTCTGGCGCGCGGCCGAGGCCGAGGTCTTCGCCGGTCTCGGCGTGCAGCTCAGCGAGCGTGACCTGCTGGAGTCGACCGGCCAGCCGGCCGAGGAACTGATCCCGCTCTGGCGCCGTCGGCAGCCACCCGGTGCTCGCGATCCGGCGCTGTCCGACGCGGAGATCGCGGACCGGATCATCGACCAGGTCCGGGCGCACGTGCTGGCGGACGGGAAGCCGATGCCGGGGGTAGCCGGGGCGATCGCGCTGTTCGCGCGGTGCGGACTGCGCCTGGCGATCGCCTCGTCGTCGCCGCGGCGGCTGATCGATGCCGTCTGCGCCCGGCTGGGCCTCACCGGCATCGGCGTGCGCTGCTCCGCGACGGACGAGGCGAGGGGCAAGCCGGCGCCGGACGTGTATCTCGCCGCGGCCCGCGCGCTTGGCGTGGCGCCCGGTCGCTGCCTCGCGATCGAGGATTCCCCGAACGGGGTGCTGGCGGCAAAGGCCGCAGGGATGCGCTGCGTCGCCGTGCCCGATCCGCTGCTGGCCGGCGACCCGCGCTATGGCAAGGCGGACCTGGTACTCGGCTCGCTCACGCTGCTGGACGAGTCTGCCCTGCGGGCCCTGGGCGCCCTGGCCGGCTAGCGCGCAGACCTGCCGTTCTGGCCTGACGGCCGGCCTCCGGGTAGTCGTGGTCAGCCGTAATCGGGGGAGTCAGCGGCGGTGAGCTGCTCCAGCGCGGCCAGCCGCAGCTCGAGCTGGTCCACCCGGTGCCGGAGGATCTCCACCTGGGCGGCGTCGGCCAGGTGCCGCTCCGCGGACTTGCGCAGCCGCGGCGACGCCTCCGCCCGGGCGGCGACCACCGCGAGCGGGACCAGGCGCTGCGGCCCGTGCGGCCCGTCGACGAGCCGGGACGGGATCTGATTCGTCCGGTACCAGTTGCGCAGCGCGGCCCGGGAGACGCCCGTATCGGCCGCCGCCCGCTCGAGCGTTACCCAGTCCGAGCCCTCGAGCTGCGCGCTGAGCTCAAGCTCGATTTCCCAGTCATCCAGGCGGTCTTCCCAGTCCATAAGACGGCAGCCTATCGCGCAGCAGGCAGTAACCCTATTAATAGCATGGTATTGACTGGGTCCGTGGCAGTGCTGCAGGCTGCTGAGCATGTTCGAGCGATTCACCACCCGCGCCAGGCACACCGTCGTACTAGCCCAGGAAGAGGCGCGCCGGCTGCGCCATAACTACATCGGCACCGAGCACGTCCTGCTCGGGCTCCTCGGCGAGCCGGAGGGGATCGCCGCCAGGGCGCTGACCGGCTTCGGCATCTCACTCGAGGCCACGCGGGCGGAGGTCGCCGCGATCGTCAAGCCCGGTGACAAGGAGCCGAGCGGCCACATCCCGTTCACGCCGCGGGCGAAGAAGACCCTGGAGCTCGCGCTGCGCGAGGCACTCCAGCTGCATCACAACTACATCGGCACCGAGCACATCCTGCTCGGCGTGATCAGGGAAGGCGAGGGAGTCGGCGCCGAGGTACTGCGGCAGCACGCAGGCCTGCTCGCGATCAGGGCGGCGGTGCTCGACCAGCTGGGCGCGGCGGGCGTCGAGACCCGTCAGCTGCGGCACTGGCTGCGCCGGCGCGGCGGCGGCGGTGGTGAGGCTGGCGCCGCGGTCGCCGAGCAGTCGGTGCTGAGCGCGACCCCCGCCGCGGACAGCACGCTCAGCGAGGCGGCAAAGCTGGCCGGCTCGCAGCCCGTCGGGTCACACCACCTGCTGCTGGCGGCGCTGGCGGACGCCAACACGGCAGCGGCGCGCGCGCTCGCGGGCCTCGGCATCGACCTGGATCAGGCCCGGCAGGCGCTGCGCACCGTGGATGTCACCGGCACGAGCGACGAGCAGCCCGAGGAGGCGGGCCGCCGGCAGATGGTGATCCGAGTCAGCGAGGACTCCGTGACCGTCGAGGCGAAGGATCCGCTCATCATCGAGGCGGGCCAGGCCGCGGTCAGGGCGGTGAGCGGAAAGCCCGACACCGCTGGCAGCATCCGCGGTGACGAGCCGGTCAGCGCGAGCCTCGGTGCCGTGTGGCAGGCGCTGCACAACAGTCTCGGTCTGATCGAGCGGCGGGCGACGCTGCCGCCGCAGCCGTCCGGTCAGCCGGGCGAGCCAGGCGGAGAGGCTGCGTGAGCGTCGCCGGCTAGCCGGGACGCGCGGCCGCCGGTCAGGTCAGGCCGGGGGACGGCACGGCGCGCGGCCGCCCGGTGTCGGTGAGCTGCCAGCCCGGCAGCCACGACAGCCAGCGCGGCAGATACCAGGTCCGCTCGCCCATGAGCGCGATCGCGGCCGGCACCAGGATGCCGCGGACCGCGGTGGCGTCGATCAGGACGGCGACGGCCAGCCCGACACCGAGCGTCTTGACGTCGACGAAGGACAGCGTCGCGAAGATCGAGAACACCGCCACCATGATGACCGCGGCGCTGGTCACGACGCCCGCACTGGCGGCGATTCCGTCGGTGAGGGCATCGGTCACGGCCATTCCCTGCACGCACCGCTCCCGGATGCGGCTGAGGATGAACACGTGGTAGTCCATGCTCAGCCCGAAGAGGAACACGAACATGAACAGGGGCACCCACTGCGCGATGCCGGTGCCGGGTGTCGCGCCGAACAGGCCGTGCAGCCAGCCGTCCTGGAAGACGAGCGTGATCACGCCGTACGCGGCCCCGACCGACAGCAGGTTGAGCACGATCGAGGCGAGCGGCAGCAGCAGTGCGCGGAAGGCGATCATGAGCACCAGGAACGCGAGCGCCGCGACCACCGCGAACACGACCGGCGTGTGCGAGCGCAGCGTCGTGCTCCAGTCATAGGTGGTCGCGGTGCTGCCGGTGACCGCGTAGCCGATGCCGGGCACCCGGCCGAGCGTCTGCGGCAGCACCTGATCCCGCAGGGTCAGCAGGGCGGCGTCCGACACGCCGGATGTCCCGTTCCCGGCGAGCGGGACGTCGACGATCAGTCCTCGCCCGGAGGCGAGCCACGAGGCCGTGACCGGCGGTCGGATCGGGCCGCTGACCGAGGCGCGCCGCTCGAGCTCCGCGACCGCGGCGTGCGTGCCGGGCGCGGCTACGGCCTTGCCGGTGACGACGACCACGGCGGGCGCGGGACTGCCTGGAAACGCCGCGGAGATCCTGGCCAGTGTCTGCGCCACCGGCACGTTGGCGGGCAGGTCCACGAACGGGTTCCCGAGCCGCATGGTCAGCGCGGGGACGGTCAGCACGAGCATCGCGGCCGCGGCCGCGCCGCCCCAGATGACCGGATGCCGGACCACCCTGCGCACGAGCGCGGCCCACAGGAGCGACGGCCGGGCGGCGGTCCGGCGGTGGCCGAAGAACGGTATCTTGCCGGCGTCGGCCCAGTCTCCCAGCAGCGACAGCATCGCGGGCAGCACGGTAAGCGAGCCGGCGACGGCGACTCCGACGACGATCATGGTGCCGAACGCCATGCCGGTGAACAGCTCTATCCCGCTGAGGAACAGCCCGGCAAGGGAGATCATGACGGTCAGCCCGGATACGACGACGGCCCGGCCGGAGGTGGCGGCCGCGACGCGCAGCGCCTGCGCGGGGGACCGGCCCGCCGCCCGCTCCTCCCGTTCACGGCGCAGGTAGAACAGCGAGTAGTCCACCCCGACGGCCATGCCGAGGATCAGGACGATCTCCGAGGTCCCCGACCTGATCGGCAGGAACCGGCTGGGTATCGCGAGCAGCGAGATCGTCGCCGCGACCGCGCTGCCGGCCAGCACGACCGGGATCCCGGCTGCTATCAGCGCTCCGAAGACGATGAGCAGCAGGATCAGAGTGATCGGGATCGCGGTGTACTCGGCCCGGCGGAAGTCGGACTCCAGCAGCGCGTCCCCCGCCGCGCCGGCGCTCGCATTCCCGCCCTCGGCGATGATCAGGTCCGGGTACGCGGCCTGGACCCTGGCGACGGCGGCGAGGTCCGGCCGGACGGTCGCGTCCTGCTGCGCTCTTGGTCCCGGCACGTCGAACGTGATCAGCGCGCTGCGCCCGTCCGCGGAGACCAGCCCGCTGGCGCTCGCGCCGGTCCCGCTCGCTGGACCGGTGGCGCCGGACGTCAGGACCGCCGCGCGGATGCCGGTCGCGGCGCCGGGCAGCCCGCGCAGCGCGGCGGCGACCTCGCGGACTGCCTGCTGCATCCGCGGATCAGCGGCGAACGTGAGCCCGGCGGAGCCGGGACCGCGGGCCTGCACGAGCACGCTCTCGGCCGGCGGCCGCGTGACGTTGAGCTCGTGCAGCGCCTGCTCGGCGACGCCGGACTGACCCGGGTCATACTGCTGCAGCGCCTGCGTGCCGAGCAGCTGCCCGGCCAGGAACGCGAGGCCCACGAGCGCGAACCAGCCGGCGACCGCCGTCCGCGCGTGCCGGGCGCTCCAGCCGGCTACCCGCTCGACGAACGGCGCGCTCGGGAGCGGACCCGCCGTTCCTGCATCAGGCCGGGGACCAGGGCGTCGCAGCAGGCTCATCGGTCCTCGGGGTGTGATCGGCGAGTGAAGATGACGACCGGGCCGATCGGGCCGCGGTGACTCGGTGAGCGAGACGGCCGCCTCGCCGCAGGCGCGCAGCGAGCGCGGAAGGCGGCGCTCGTATCCGGATCGTCTCATGAAATCGGGCGCTGCGCCCGAGTCTCCTGGCTGCTGCCGCCACCCGCAGGTGGCGGACCGCGCCGGTTTCACGCTTGGATTCCGGTGCGCGGGCACCTTGCGCGCAGTGCCCCGGCTCGGTCGCGCCGGCGGCCGACCGAAGGGACCCTGCGTGCGCCGTCAGTTCCGGCTCGTCCTCGCCCTCGCCGCCGCGGCTTTTGCCGGGAGCTGCGCGGTCAGCTGGGCAGCGCGGCGGCGGCGAGCGCGCGGAACGCGTCGATGACGCTCTGCAGGTGCGCGTGCATGGCCTGCTCGGCCGCGGCCGGATCGCGCGCGGTGATCGCCGCGACGATCGCCTCGTGCTGCGGCAGCGACACCGAGGGCCGGCCCGGCACGAGGGACAGCGAGAACTGGTGCCGCACCGTCTGATCACGGAGCTGCCGCAGCAGCCGCGCGGCGGTCTCGTGCGCGGCGATGTCGCGGATGGCGGCGTGCAGCCGGGCATTGAGCTCGCTGTAGGTCAGCAGCTCGGACTTCGCCACGGCCGTCCGCATGTCCCTGGTGATACCGCGCAGCATGGCCGCGTCGGCCCGCGTGACCCGGTCCGCCGCCCGCGCGGCCAGCAGCCCCTCCAGCAGGATGCGGACCTCGGTGATTTCGATCGCCTCGGTGAGGGAAACCTCCCGCACCCGGGCGCCGCGGTTGTGCTGGAACTCGACCAGGCCCTGCGCGGCCAGTTCCTGCAGGGCGGACCTGAGAATGAACCGGGAGGTCCCGAACCGCTCGCAGAGGTCAATCTCGACGAGACGCTGCCGGGGGGCGAACTCGCCCGCGAGGATCGCCGCGCGCAGCGCCTCGGTCACGGCAGGCTTGGCATTCTCTGGCACCGCGCGACTCCTCCTTTCCGGCAGGCCAGGGGTCACGCAACCGGGGGCGTGCCGTGCGTGTGGAACGAGCCGATCGTCGCCAGCCCCCAGGCCTGCCCCCTGGCCCGCTCCGCCTCGGTCCAGGTGATGGTCTCCCAGTCCGGCGCGAACACCAGCCGCGCGCACGGGTTGCACAGCTCGATCCGGTTGCCGCCGGGCTCGTACACATAGAGAAAGAAAGTCTGCTGGATCGCGTGCTTGTGCGGCCCCGTCTCGATGAACACCTGCCTGTCGATGCAGATGTCCGCGGCCTTCAGTATGTCTTCCCTGGTGTCGGTCGCGAACGCGATGTGGTGCAGCCGCCCGTTCGCCCCGGTCCAGTCGTTGGTGTAGACGAGGTCGTAGGACTTCTGCGCGAAATGCAGCCACTGGGCCGAGATCGTGCCGCTGTCGAGCCGGATCTGCTCGGTCACCCGGGCGCCGAGCGCCGAGCAGATGAAGGCGCCGTTCGGAGCGGTCTGCGCGGCCAGGTAGTTCACGTGGTCCAGGCGGCGGACGCTGACCCCGCGGGCCGGGTAGGCCTGCGCCTGGTTCTTCAGCGCGGGCCGCAGCTCAGCCGGCGGCCGGTACCACTCGGTCTCCCAGTACAGCTCCAGCTCGTGCCCGTCCGGATCGCGGAACAGGTACGTGGGCCCGATTCCGGCGTCGCCGTCCTGCCAGCCGACGCCGAGGCCCGCGGCCTCGATCCGGGCGACCCGGCGCTGCAGCGCCTCGGGGCTCGCGGCCCGCAGCCCGGTGCGGCGGATCCCGGACGTGGCGGCGGCCGTCAGCTTCAGGCTGTGGTGCTCGTAGTCATCCCAGGTGCGCAGGTAGACCGAGTCGCCGCTGGTGCCGTTCTCGGTCAGGCCGAGCACCTCGGTGAAGAACCACAGGCTCCGCTCCGGCTCGGGCGTCAGCAGCTCGACGTGACCGAGGTGGGCGACCTCATGCTGCAGGGCTGTCATCTGCTGTCCTGCTCCGTTCGCGGCGCGGGGAACACGGTCCCGTCGAATAGCTTGCGCGCGGTGCGGATCACGCCCGCGCTGATCACCCGCGGCGGCTGCGCCGAGGTGTCGATCTCGACCTCGACCGCCAGGTGCCCGGTCGGATGCTCCACGTCGATGACATGCCCTTCGGATGGGAACGTCGCGAGTTCCGCGCCGCACCCGCCGGGAAGAAGCAGCGCGGTGGCGACCGTGACGGCGCCGAGCACGCCGATGGAGGTGTGCAGGCGCTCCGGGATGAAGGTCCGCGTGCAGATCGCGCCGCCGTCGCGGGGCGCGCTGACCAGGGTGGTCTTCGGCACCGACAGCCCGCTGACAGCACCGAGCCCCATCAGCTTCCCGGCCTGCAGTCGCAGCGAGCGGATCCGTCTGGTCAGGCCGTCGTCGCCCGCCAGCTCCTCGACGGTTTCATAGCCGGTGATGCCCAGGTCGGCGGCGCGCGCTACGACGACCGGCATGCCGTTGTCGGCGCAGGTCACCTCGACGCCGTCGACCACATCCCGGACGCCCCCGGTGGGCAGCAGGGCTCCGGTGGCCGAGCCGGCCGTGTCGGCGAACCGGAGCGTGATCGCGGCCGCGGTGCCTGGCACGCCGGCGATTGCGGTGCTGCCCGAGTAGTCCGGCACCCCGCCGGGTGTGGCGAAGGTGGCGGTAACCACGCTGTCGGAGTTCACCATCCGGATGCGCGTCGTCGTAGCGCCGGGCGCGGCGGCGATCAGCCCGCGCTCCGCGGCGAACGGCCCGACGCCGGCCAGGATGTTGCCGCAGTTCTGCTGGTCGGTGATCGTGGCCTGCTCGACCCCGAGCTGCAGGAAGAGGTAGTCGATGTCGGCATCGGCGCGCTGCGACGGCCCGACGACGGCGACCTTCGACGCCAGCGGGTGCGCGCCGCCGAGGCCGTCGATCTGCAGCGGGCTGCCGCTGCCCATGATCCGCAGCAGCAGCTCGTCCCGGGTCCCCGGGTCGGCGGGCAGGTCGTCGGCCAGGAAGTACAGCCCCTTGGAGGTTCCGCCGCGCATCAGCATGGCCTGGACGCCGGAGGTCACTGCCGCTCCAGGTACGCGTCGTAGCCCAGGTACTCGACACCCTGCCGGTCCAGCACGGCCCGGAGGCCGTAGCGGTCCAGGCCCAGCTCGCCGGCCCGGAACGCGGCGCGCGCCGCGCTCTCCTTCGCCACCCGCTCGCGGGCCGCGTCCAGCGCCCGGCCTACCTCGGCGCGCGGTACCACGACGACTCCGTCGTCGTCGGCGAGCACCGCGTCACCGGGCGCGATGCGCTGGCCGCCGATGCTGACGGGCACGTTGACCGCGCCAGCGGTCGCCTTGACCGTGCCCTGCGCGGACACGGCCGCGCTGAACACCGGGAATCCCATCGCGTGCAGGTCCGCGACGTCGCGGACGCCGCCGGTGGTCACCAGCCCGCGCACGCCGCGGTGCTGCAGCGCGGTGGCCAGCAGCTCGCCGAACGCGCCGTCGGTGCCGGGGGAGGTGGTCGTCACGACGAGCATGTCGCCGGCCTGGCACTGCTCCACCGCCGCGTGGATCATGAGGTTGTCGCCCGGCCAGCACACGACGGTGACGGCGGTGCCGCCGGTCCGCGAGCCCAGGTGCACCGGCCGGATGCCGGGCCCCAGGTAGCCGGTGCGGCCGATCGCCTCGTGCACGGTGGCGACGCCGAAATCCGCCAGCATCGCGACCTGATCCGGATCTGCGCGCGGGCACCCGGTCACGACGACGTTCCTCACGTCAGCATCCTTGCTACCTGCGGGTATAGGCGCATGTAGGCCTCGGCCATGGTCGAGTGCGGCAGGCCCAGGTTCGGCCCCGCGTTGCGCTGGAGCTGGACGCCGCGCCGCCTGGCCAGGTCGGTGTAGTAGTCCCACATGTGCTGCTGCGCCGGCAGGCACTCCATCGCCGCGCGCTTCACGCCGAACACCTCGGTGATGTCGAGCAGCACCTGCGGCTTGAAGTCACACATCTCGGGCTGGTGCGGCTCGAAGAAGTAGACCGGCGGCGCGCCGAGCGGCTCGCCGGGCGCGTCGTAGCCGACCGCCTGCGCGTACACCCGCGCGCTCAGCGCCATCCGGGCCGCCGCCGGGTGGTCCCCGTTGTACGGGTCGGCGAGCGGATGGGTGAGCAGCACCGCGGGCTGGACCCGGCGGTAGCAGCGCACGATCAGGTCGATGAGCTCGTCCGATTCCCGCAGCGGGTAGTCACCGGCGTCCGCGAACTCGATCGACGCGCCGAGCACCCGCGCCGCCTGGCTCGCCTCGTCCCGCCGGATCGCCTTGATCTCCGCCAGCTGCTTGCCGTCTCGCCACGCCTTCGCGGACTCACCGCGCTCGCCGTAGCTGAGGCACAGCACCGTCACGCTCGCACCGCGGGCCGCGGCCAGCGCGATCGCGCCGCCGGCCCGCCACACGAAGTCGCCGGCGTGCGCGCTCACCACCAGGACCGGGCCGGCCGGAGTGTCCTCGCTCGCGCTCATGTGTTCCTTCCCATGGCCCCCGCCGCACCCAGTCTTGCCTCGGAAGCTAGTCCACTGCCATCGATATTGTCAACAATCTGCGTCGATGCTGCTGCTGCATCGCGAAGTCGTCCCCGCTGCGTGCAGCGGCCACTTCCGGATTCGTCAAGAAGGATGGTAAAATTGTTGACATTACTGATAGCGCGAGTCTAGGTTCTCCGCAAGGCAGGCCCCGGCGCTGGCAGACGGCCCGGCCGGGAGCGCGGCGGAGGAAGACATGCGATGCATCTCGCGGCGACCGCGAATCGGGATGACCGGGCGGCCGGGGCCAGCCAGTGACAGAATTCGGCCCTACCGGTCGTGTACCGGACGCGCAGGCGGCGAAGCCGAAATTTCTGCATTGCGGGTAGTCGTATTGCGCATAGGCGTACGCCAGGCGCACACTGGTATCGCCTCCGTCCCGCACCGCGTGACCCTGAGCTGAGCGCTGGCTGGAGTCGGCCTCGGCTGCCGGCGTGACGCGGGCGCTGACGCCCGAGGAGACGCAATGGAACGTCAGGAAGCGAGCGGCGTGGCCACCGTGCACATCCAGGTCACCCGGCGCTTCCTGCTGATGGGGACTGGCTGCGGCGGCGCTGCCGCGAGCGCGGTCTCTGCCTCTGCGACACGACCTCATAAGGAGATCGATGACAGATGAGTGACCAGACTGTGCAACCGGGCAGCACCGGCCCGGCCGACGGCTTCAGCCGACGGAGCCTGCTGCGCGCAGTTGGGGCCGGAGCCGCCCTCGTTGGGACCGGCGGCCTGCTCGAGGCCTGCAGCTCCGGCATCAAGGGTGCTAGCTCCGGCAGCACCAAGGCCATCACGATCGGCTGGATCCACCCGCTGACCGGTCCGCTGTCCGGATTCGGCGCGCCGGACAACTGGGTGATCTCGAAGATCAAGCAGACCACGCCGTACAGCAAGGGATTCAAGATCGGCGGCAAGACCTACCCGGTCACGATCAAGTCGTACGACACCCAGTCCAGCCCGACCCGGGCTGGCGACCTGGCCAAGACGGCCATCCTGAACGACGGCGTGGATCTGCTGCTCGCCTCGTCCACCCCGGAGACCGTCAACGCGGTATCAAGCCAGGCCGAGACCCTGGGCACGCCGCTGATCTGCGCGAACATCCCGTGGGAGTCTTGGTACCTGAACCTGTTCCCGCACGGCAACCCGCAGCACGCCACGGAGAAGGCAAAATACGTGGTGATGTTCTTCCTCGGCGCCGAGCACCTGATCAAGGCATTCATCCCGATGTGGGACCGGATCCACGCGCAGCTGCACACCGACAAGGTGGTCGCCGCCGCGTTCCCGAACGACTCGGACGGCAACGCGTTCCGCGCCGTGTTCCCGCCGATCGCGGAGGCCGCCGGTTACAAGTTCAACATGTCCTCGGCCTACACCGACGGGACCACGAACTATTCCTCGATGATCAGCCAGTTCAAGGCCGAGAAGGCCGACTTCTTCACCAACGTGCCGCTGCCCCCTGACTTCGCCACGATGTGGAAGCAGTCGGCCCAGCAGGGCTTCAAGCCCAGGCTGGCGACGGTGGCCAAGGTGCTGCTCTTCCCGCCCGACGCCTATGCGCTCGGTTCGCTGGCCTACAACGTCGCCACCGACGCGTGGTGGGTGCCCACCCTGCCCTGGACGTCTGTCTTCACCGGCGAGAGCTGCCAGCAGCTCGCCAACGAGTTCGAGGCCGCGACCGGCGGCCAGTGGAACTCGAACATCTCCAACTACAGCCTGTTCGAAGCCGCGCACGCCGCCCTCACCTCGGTCGGTGACCCGCACGACAAGAACGAGGTAGCCGACGCCATCCACAAGGTGAATCTCCCCGAGGCGGTCGCTGGGCCACTGAACTTCGCCTCGGGCGGCCCCGCACCGGGTGTGGCGATCACCCCGCCGGCCGGCGTGCAGTGGCAGAAGGGGACCAAGTACCCGCTGGAGATGCAGGTCGTCGACAACACCCTGCTCCCCGGCGCCAAGATCACCGCCGATCTGCTGCCGACCAACGCGTAACCGGATGACGGCCAATGACCGGATGAGCGCCCGTATCCGATGAGTAACAGCCTGCTTGAACTCGCCGGGGTGACGAAACGGTTCGGCCGGGTCGTCATCGCGGAGGACCTGTCGCTGGCCGTCGGGCCCGGCGACACCGTCGGGATCGTGGGGCCGAACGGCGCTGGCAAGACCAGCCTGTTCGGCCTCATCTCGGGCGACCTCGCCCCGGACGGCGGCGAGGTGCACTTCGCCGGGCGGGCTGTCACCAGGCTGGACGCCGCCGCGCGGTGCCGGCTTGGCATCGGCCGCACTTATCAGGTACCGCGTCCGTTCGCCGACATGACCGTGTTCGAGAACCTGCTGGTCGCCGCCCAGCAGGGCGCCGGACTGCGGCAACGCGCCAGTTACGCTGCTGCGGTCGAGGCGCTTGACCTGGCCGGCATGTCCGCGCATGCGAACGTGCCGGCCGAGCGCCTCGGCCTGCTGCAGCGCAAGCGGCTCGAGCTGGCGCGCGCACTGGCCACGCGGCCCACGCTGCTGCTGCTGGACGAGGTGGCGGGCGGCCTGACCGACCCGGAGGTCGCGGAGCTCGTCGAGATCGTGCGCGCGGTGAACGCGGACGGGATCGCCGTGATCTGGATCGAGCACGTGGTGCGCGCGCTGACCCCGGTGGTGGGCCGGCTCATGTGCCTGGCAGGCGGCAAGTTCGTCGGCGACGGAGAGCCTGCCGCAGTGCTGGCCGAGCCGGCGGTCCGCGAGGTGTTCCTCGGCACCGACGTAACCGCGGCGCTGGCAGGCGGCTCGCTGGGAACTTCGCAGGCGGACGGGAGCGACGGGTGACCGCGCCCGCGAACGGCGAGGAGTCCGCGGCCGGCACCCCGCTGGTTGAGCTGCGTGATCTTGTCGTGCACCACGGGCAGCTGCAGGCCCTGGACTCGATCTCGCTGCGGGTCATGCCCGGTGAGGTCTACGCGATCATCGGCGCGAACGGGGCCGGCAAGTCGACTCTCCTGCGCACGATCGCGGGCCTGCACCGGCCCACGTCGGGCACGATCAGGTTCGACGGCAAGGACGTGACCGGGCTTCGGCCCGAGCGCCGGGCACGGCAGGGGATCGTCATGGTGCCCGAGGGCAGGCGGCTCTTCGGGTCGCTGTCCGTCATGGAGAACCTGCAGGTCGGCGCCACGTATTCGCGGCCGGGTCCGTGGACGATCGATCGGGTCTTCGAGCTGTTCAGCTGGATGCACGATCGCCGCGGCCAGCCCACCTCTCAGCTGTCCGGGGGCGAGCAGCAGACCGTCGCGCTCGGCCGGGCGCTGGTCGCCAACCCGCGGGTCCTGCTGCTCGACGAGCTGTCACTCGGCCTGGCTCCGGTGGTGGTCCAGCGCATCTACGGCATGCTGCCGCAGATCATGGCGTCCGGCCTGACCGTGCTCCTGGTCGAGCAGGACGTGAGCCAGGCACTGCGGGTGGCGTCGCACATCCACTGCCTGCTCGAGGGCAGGACAACCCTGGAGGGCAGGCCCGCAGAGGTGACAGCGGAACGGGTCGAGGCGGCCTACTTCGGGCTGGCCGGCGCGGGTGTCGGCGGGCAGCCCGGCGAGGGGAGCGAGTCGTAATGGCCTGGGTGAACGCGATCATCCAGGGAATCCTCACCGGCGGGCTGTACGCGCTGTTCGCCTGCGGGCTGTCGCTGCTGTTCGGGGTGATGAAGGTCGTGAACCTCGCGCACGGCGACCTGGCGGTGGTGGCCGGCTACGTCGCGATCGGCATCATCACGGTCACTCATATCCCGGTGCTGTGGTCCTTCGTCGTCGTGGTGCCGGTGATGGCGGTCGTGGGCTACGTGGTACAGCGCACGATGATCCAGGGCGCGCTTGACCGCAGCGTGCTCACCACGCTGATGGTTACGTTCGGCCTGTCGGTGGTGATCGAGAACGGCCTGCTCCAGTTCTTCACTGCCAACAGCCGGGGCCTTGGCACGGGGCTGGCGCTGGTCACCGACTCCTTCACCATCGGCTCCCAGATCCAGATCGCGTACCTGCTCGTGGTGATCTTCGCGGTCGCTGTCGTGGTCCTGCTCGGGCTGCAGTACTTCCTGTCCGCCTCCAAGTACGGCCGCCTGATCCGGGCCGTCGCCGACGACAAGGAGGCGGCGCAGCTGTCCGGCGCCGACCACCGGCACGTGTTCGGCATCGCGGCGGCGGTCGCGTTCGGCACCGTCGCGCTCGGCGGCATCGCCTACGGCATGTACTCGCAGCTCGACCCCACTACCGGCACCGACACGATCCTGCTGTTCGCGTTCGCGGCGGTGGTGATCGGCGGGCTCGGCTCGCTGTGGGGCACGCTGGTCGGCGGGATCGCGCTGGGCGTTGCCCAGCAGATCGGCGCCCAGATCAACATCTCGGATGAGGTGCTGGCCGGATACCTCGTATTCCTCGTCATCCTCGTGCTCCGCCCGCAGGGCCTTACTGCCCGGAGGGCGCAGTCGTGAGCCCGGTGACAGAACCCAGCGTGCTGCCCGCCGCCGATTTCCGCGTGACGAGGTCTCAGCGCAACGTGGCCTGGACCGGGGCCGTTGCGCTGATCGTCGTCATCGTGCTCGCGATGTTCCCCTACATCGTGTACTCGGGCACCACCACCATCCTGGTGCAGGCGTTCATCGTGCTGACGCTCGCGAGCATGTGGAACCTGCTGGCCGGCTACGCGGGCCTGGTATCGGTCGGACAGCAGGCGTTCGTGGGGCTCGGCGCGTACTTCGTGCTCATCCTCGCGATCCACGGCTCGTCGCCGTTCCTCGCGCTGCCAGTGGCCGCGATCGGCTGCGGCCTCGCCTCGCTGCCGCTGTGGTGGCTGGTGTCCCGGCTGCGCAGCGGCTACTTCGCGATCGCCACCTGGGTGCTGGCTGCCACCGTCATGCTGATCATTGAGAAGTTCTCCTCGATCGGAGGCGGCACCGGGATGCCGCTGCCGGGGCTGGCCGGGCTCACCCCGGCGCTGCTCACTGCGTACACCTATTGGGCCGGCCTCGCCGTGACAGTAGTCGCCCTGGTCGCGATCTACCTGGTGCTGCGCAGTCGGCTCGGCCTGGTGCTGACCGCCATCCGGGACGACGAGGTGGCCGCCAGGAGCTCAGGGGCGCGGGTGGACCTCGCCCGCTTGCTGGTATTCGTGGTGGCCGGGGCGGGCTGCGGCGCGGCGGGCGGACTGCTCGCGATCAGCCAGCTTCAGGTGCAGCCGAGCGCGGTGTTCAGCATCCAGTGGACCGCGGAGATGGCGTTCGCGACCATCATCGGGGGGCTCGGCACCATCGAGGGCCCGATCATCGGCACCGCGGTGTACATGGTCCTGCAGCAGACCCTCGCCTCGTACAACGCCTGGTACCTGATCATCCTCGGCCTGGTCGCGATCATCGTGGCGCTGTTCGCGCGCCGCGGGCTCTGGGGGCTGGTGGACGCGCGCCTGGGCGTGCGGCTGTTCCCCGTCGGTTACTGGCTGCGGCGAAACGGGGACCGCTCCCGGGGCGGCCTGCTCGGGCGCCTGAGGTAGCTTCCACCGCATGTGCTCTGCCTGCGGCATCCCCACGCACGTCCTCGAGCCGGACGCGCCCGCCCCGGCCAGGTTCGCTGCACTCCGCAACCGCGACTGCCGCCCGTACCTCTTCGGAGCCGGGCTGGCGATGATGGCCGACAACATCGAGCACGTCATCACCTACTGGGTGCTGTCGCTGTGGGGTCCGGGGAGCAGCTGATGCTGCACGACTTGGTCGGGACGCAGGAACTGCCGAGCGCCGACCGGCTCAACGCGACGTTCCGCAGCCTCGGGATCCTGTTCGGCCCCGTGGTCGGCTCGGTCCTGCTGCTCGGCCTCGGCCCGGCCCGCGGCACCTTCGTGAACGTCGCGGCGCAGCCCGGACGCCCGGCAGGCCGAGCCTGCCCTCGCGGCCGACGCTGCCGCATGACATCGCGGCGGATGGGCAGGAAGACCAGGTGGCCTCGTACTCAGTCAACCCTGACGCGGTCGAGTGGGCCCGGCAGCTGATCGACAGCCGGAAGTACGTGCTGCGCAGTGACTGGGGCTCGGCCCAGCCGCGAGCCGCGGAGCAGAACGCGTACCTGAAGGCGCATGACTTCGGCGAGTACGCCCGCTGGCACCTGGGCCTCACCGACGGGGCGGCCGACCACACCAAGGCCAGGTACGCGTTCGTCATCGGGGACTTCCGCCGCCTGCACCGGATGGGGCTGGTCGCCTGCCTGTACCGCGCCGCCGAGTGGCGGCACCGGAGCATTCTGGCTGCCGCCTACGACCTGCTCAGCTACCTCGACGACAAGACGACCTGATCGCCGCATAGCAGGGCACTGTCCGCCGGGCCCGGGCTGCCGCCCGGGCCCGGCGGGTAGGGTGACGGCTGCGAGTCGCGGGGGAGCAGGCTCGCGTGGCAGCACGCCGTCCGGGGGGAGACAGGCGCAGTGCACTCGACGCGGTATGCCCGCCAGCGCCGGCTCGCGGCCGGCGCGGCGGCGGTAACGGTGGCGGCACTCCTGGCGGTGACGGCCTGCTCGAGCGCGCCGTCACCGCCCGCGCCGAAGCCGATGAGCTCGCCGACGGGCCTGCTGGCGCGGCGCAATTTCCTCTACAGCTCGGAGATCGGCGCGTGGGAGCCGGACGGCGGGCCCGCCGTCACCAATCCCGCGGTTGTCAGGAAGGTCCGCGCGGCCAGGATCCCGGCGATCAAGTTCTCGGTGTACGACTGCTTCACCGGCCAGGTCTGCGGCCGTGACCATCATCGGGGCACGCAGGCACGCCCCGCGTTCCAGTCCGCGATCCGCGGGATCACGCGGACGGACGGGGCCGTTCCGTGGCTGAAGTTCCTGCCCGTATCCAGGGGCAACATCCGCAGCGTCATCGGCGCGATCTTCTGTCCGCCAGGCGACGGGAGCAACTGGGCAATGAACCTGCCCACCGACAAGAGCGTGCTGGCGGCGACGGCGGAGGTGTACAGGGGACCGATCATCCTCGAGGACAACAACGAGGCCGAGTACGACTGCGCCAGGTTCTGGGGCTATGCCACCGACGGCGCGCCCGGAGTCTCGACCAAGCTCGGCGAGATCTACGCGGCGACGATGCCGACCCTGGTGTCCTACGCCCGCACGCTGGGGTTCTCCGACGTCGTCAGCGTGGGCTACGTCGGCATCAGCGGCGGCCCGGAGTGGGGCGACCCGTGTACCGCCGACTCCGGCGCGCCGTTCGGCTACAGCTGCGCGATCCCCACGACCTACATCGACGAGTTCAACACCGCGGTGCACGCGGCCTACGTGGCGCACCACGACGATCCGGACTACATCCCGCAGGTCGAGTCCGTGCACTCCTACTGCCACTCGACGGACTTCACCACCAAGCCCGGCTTCCCCGTCCCCAATGCCGCGTGCTTCGCCTGGCAGCGCGAGTGGCTGCTGACGGCGCGGTCGCAGGTCGAGCAGATCTGGGGCGAGCCGATCGGCAGCAAGATCCGGTTCTCGGTCTCCGAGTGGAGCGGCGGCAGCTTCCACTCGCCGGGCCCGAGCTGGGCGGGCTTCGGCAACGGCGGCATGCCCGGCTACGTCACCGGCTACCTCGGGGTGCTCAGGGGCGACGGCATCGACACCGGGAGCGGGACCGGGTACTGGTCGGCCAGCCTGTTCCTGCTCGCGTCCAACCCGCAGGGGAACGGCTACAACCTGATCGAGCCGGACGGCACGCCGTCGGACTACTATCCGGCGTACAAGGCCGCGTCGCTGAGCGGCCAGTAGCCGCCGCGCCCGCCGCGGCCCGACGGGGAGGACCGCGTGACCGACGAGACCGGGCCCGCCGTGATGCCTGCCGCGTTCTTCGGGCACGGCAATCCGATGAACGCGCTCGAGCTCAACCGGTACACGGGTGCCTGGCAGGCGTTCGGCGCGGCGGTGCCGCGGCCGCGGGCGATCCTCGTGGTGTCCGCGCACTGGTACATCAACGCGACGGCGGTGACCGCGATGCCGCGGCCGCGGACGATCCACGACTTCTACGGGTTCCCGCCCGAGCTATTCGAGGTGCAGTACCCGGCGCCCGGGCTGCCGGCCCTGGCCGACGAGGTCAAGGACGTGGTGCACCCGACGTGGGTCGGCGCGGACGTCGACTCCTGGGGTATCGACCACGGCACCTGGTCCGTGCTCGTGCACGCGTTCCCGGACGCGTCGATCCCGGTCGTGCAGCTGTCGATCAACGCGGACAAGGACCTCGACTATCACCTGGAGCTCGGGCGCAGGCTCGCCCCGCTGCGGGAGCGCGGCGTGCTGGTGATCGCCAGCGGGAACGTCGTGCACAACCTGCGCGCGGTCCAGTGGGGGATGACGGACGACGGGTACGACTGGGCGCGGCGGTTCGACGAGGCTGCCAGGGACCAGATGCTGTCCGACCCGACGGCCGTCGCGCGGCTTGACGCGCATCGCGACTACCGCGAGGCGGTGCCGACGCCGGACCACTTCATCCCGCTGCTGTACCTGGCCGGGCTGGCGGGGACGACGGGACAGGACGTCGAGGTCCTGGTGGACGGGTATGCCTACGGCTCGCTCTCGATGACGGCGTACACGCTGGACCTCGCGTGCCCGGGTGACGAGGGACAGGGCGGGAGCCCGCGGCCGCCGGCCGGGCTGCCGGCCGACGGCTCGAACATCTGACGGCCGCGCCGCCTGACTAGGGCCCGGCGGCCGCGGGCGGGCGCATGCCCGCCAGGTGGATGTCCAGGAACCGCTGCCAGGCATCCGGCGCGAGATCGGCCTCGGCCTGCACGAGGCCGCGCATGCCGGATATGAGGGCGAGGACGTCGGCCGCGGTGATGTCGGGCCGGATCGCCCCGGCCCGGACCGCGCGCCCGGTCAGGCCGGCGATGGCGGCGCGGATCTGAAGGGCGGACTTGGCGTCCGGCTCGCGCTCCAGCATGAGGTTCGCATAGCGCGCATGCTCGGCGAACGACTGCCCGAACGCGCGCAGAAGTTCCTCGAGGCCGTGCCCGTCGGGACGGGCGAGGGCCCGGTCGGCGGCGGTGCCGAGCTGCGCCATCACGAGCCGGAGCAGCTCGTCGATCAGCGCGTCCTTGCTGGCGAACCGGCGGTAGACGGTGCCGACTCCGACCCCGGCCCTGGCCGCGATGTCCTCGATGGAGGCGTCCGCGCCGCACTCGCCGAGCACGTCCCTGGCGGCGGCCAGGATGCGCTCGTGGTTGCGGAGCGCGTCGCTGCGCAGCGCCCGTGGCGGATCATTCACCGTCGTCACCGACCACGGTGCCGCCGGCCAGCATCGCCAGTTCCGCATGCTCTGCCTCGCTCCCGCCCGGCCGCATCCGCCGCACCGACGGCATCAGCAGCCCGGCCAGGGCAGCCAGCACGAGTCCGCAGGTCATGACCGCGAACCCGGTCGTGTACCCGGCTTCCTTCGGCAGCCCGGAGGCGGCGAGCTGCGAGGTGACGATGCTCGCCATGACCGCCGAGCCGATGCTCCCGCCGATATTGCGGATGTTGGCGTTCATCCCGCTCGCTACCCCGGTCTGCGACGGCGGCACCGCGGCGACGATCAGGGCGGACATGGCCGAGAACGCGAGCCCGAACCCGACGCCCATCAGGGCGCTGGACAGGTAGATCTGCCACTGCTGCTGGTGGGCGAAGGCGAGCACCGACATGGCCCCCGCGCCGACGAGGCAGCCGGCCACGACCAGGGCCTTGCCGCCGAACCGGCGGGCCAGCCGCCCCGCGAACATGCCCACGAAGAACATCGCCACCGCGGAGGGCAGGAGCATCAGACCGGACCTGGTAATGGTGGCGGTGAACCCGTAACCCGCGATGGCACGCGGCGTCTGCACGAACTCGGGCAGGAACGCGAACGTCGCGTACATGCCGATCCCGATGAGCAGCGCGACGAGATTGTTCGTCCACACCGCCGTCAGCCGCATCATCTTCATGTCGATCAGCGGGGTCGCGGCGCGCAGTTCGGCGGCCAGCCAGCCAGCCGCCAGCAGCACCGCGGCCGCGATGAGGCCGAGCACTTTGCCCGAGCGCCAGCCCCACAGCGGCGCCTCGCTCAGCGCGACGAGCAGCGCCACCAGCCAGCCCGACAGCAGGATCGCGGGCAGCCAGCTGATCCGGCCCGGCGCCCGGATCGGGGACTCCGGCACGAACAGGAATGCGCACGCGCCCGCCACGACCGTCAGGATCATCGGCAGCCAGAACAGCCACCGCCAGCTCAGGGCGTCCACGATGGGGCCGGCCAGGACGATGCCGAGCCCGGCCCCGATCGCGGTGAGCGACGCGAGCAGGCCGACGGCCCCGCCGACCTTGTCGGCGGGGAACTCATCGCGGATGATCCCGAACGCGCACGGCAGCATGCCGCCCGCGAAGCCCTGGATCACTCGCGCGACGATCATGACACCGATCGACGGGGCCAGCGCCGCCAGCAGCGAGCCCACGGCCAGCGCGGCGAGCGTCGCCACGAAGACCCGCTTCTTGCCGGTCATGTCCCCGATCCGGCCGAGGATCGGCGTCATGATCGCGGCCGACAGCAGGTAGGCGGTCAGCACCCAGGTGACGGTGTCCTGAGAGGTGCGCAGCTCATGCTGCACGGTCGTCAGCACCGGAACCACGAGCGACTGCAGCAGCGCGAACGCGCCGATCCCGGACGCCAGGACCGCGAACGTCACCGGCGGGCGCGATCGCGCCAGTCCCATAGCCAACGCAGGGCCTCCTCGAAGCGGAATCCTCGTTCCGGTCAGCGCAGCGTAACACAACCGGAATGCGTGCTCCGCTTAGTCCGAGGCCTCGTCAGCGCGGAGTGTTTGGTGGCTGACAGCCACCAAACACTC
>Ga0335078_10001381_pt1 | contig 36802 bp, 35 predicted proteins | sample Lox_Sample_32_FD_206711 | JGI IMG/M metagenome (GOLD analysis project Ga0335078, IMG submission 206711) | Soil microbial communities from Loxahatchee National Wildlife Refuge, Florida, United States - Lox_Sample_3.2 | ecosystem: Environmental > Terrestrial > Soil > Wetlands | place: USA... | reverse complement strand
ACGCTATAAAATGCTAAATCTCGGACACGCTCCTAGGTGCTTTTAGGCGCTACCCCTCAAAGTTTGTAAAACTGAAAACGGAGCACAACGTTTTCCAGTACACCATTAACCGACGTGACGCGGAATATATCCAGATGGGAGAATTTGGATTTCTGGTTTGAAATCTGAGCCGAAAAGCGGGCAACGAGGGTCCGCAAAGTAGAACACCGCGCAGGGACAAATCATTCTGGCGCTACTGGACACAGCCGTGAATACCTCGCCTCTAGCAATCATTGAGGAAAAGCCCGTATCTGTGAAGTGATTGGGACTAACCCTTGGTTCGGATCACGCCGATCCCAATCGCCTTGCGCTGGCGTTCCGGGTACTTCAGGCGTGCCTTCTCGGCTTGTTCTTTTTTCGTGAACGGTTTCGACAGCGGAGTGAATTCACGACCGACATACTTGAAAAGCAACCATCGCTCGACGATTTTGGACATGAGAGTTTATAGCACAGCCTTCCCCGACGTGCGGAACATGACCGTCTAGCCAGCCCCCTTTTCCTCAGTTGATCCTCTCCTGCTGCCGCAGACTTCCCAAGCTGACGAACGTAACCTTCCGTCTGTCCTTTGTCAGGATCGTCTCTCCAGTGAATGGAATTCTCCTAAGAATCCCCGGCTTGTGCCGCACGGAGAACTTGCCAAAGCCCTTGAGCTTCAGGGTGAATCCGTCCGTGCACAGATTATTCAGCAGAGTGGTCTCCAAGCTCGCGATAACCGCGTTCACGACGTGCTCGGCTTCTTTCTTGGTCGGCAAAGACAAAGCAGTCTGAACCCTCGCAGCCAGCTCATCTCGACCTCCTAGACTGGCACGCATGCAGTTCATCTCCTTTCGAAAGGAAGTGTCTCCATGCAGACCAATACCGCCGTAGTCGAGAATCAGGATATAAATTTTGCCAGTTTTTCTGTTGAAAACCGGAAGTCCGACCCGTTCAGAGTTCTTGACGGGCGCTACATCGGGCACGATGGGTTCGTGGTGCCGAGGAACTTTGACGAGTTCCACGAACGGTTTCCCGAATACGTCCGTAACTGGTTCAAAAGGCATGCGGGCAGGTCAACACCGATAGAGGATGTCGAAGACGGGACGCAGGACCTTCTGATCTACCTGCGATACCTGCCAACAGCCTCCAAGCATAGGGAGGCTGGCAAGGAGGACGTCGTGCAGACGTTCGATCCGCAAAAGCATTATGGAGCGAGCAGCGCCCGGTTCTTTAACTACATCAACCTGTGCCTAGCGAACAAGTTCAGGTCGATGCACTCAAGACGGATCAAAAACCCGTTGTGCCGCCCCGGCAATCTGTCCCTGACCGCAGCTTGGGAGGACGCGGATCGTGATCAGGCTGATGATCAGTTCTGCCACAGGCACTCGGAGCACCTGCGGAGAAGATGTCAACGCCAAGAAAGACAACGAGACGCGAGGCAAGCGGTTGCGGAGTTCTCGGAGTTCGTGAAACGCAAAGATTCAAGCGTGTTGCCAGCGATTGAAGCGATTGCCGCGACTGCGACTTCCAGTGCTGCCGCCGACGTGTTGGGCACGACGACAGCGGGCTTTTGCCGTATGCGATCACGTCTGCGGCAGTTGGGCAGGTGCTTCCAGACGGGTAAGCGGGTACCGAGACAGAGAAAGCCGTATAAGAGACGCCTGACCACCCGGGTCATCCCCGTGTCCGCTAGTGCGTACTGAAATGGGTACCGGAATTCCGTCTCTCTTTAGAAGAGGTGGGAATCCTATGCGCCACCCGCCCCGTCATTGCGACGACCTGAGCGCCCGAATGGACTTCGACGAAGAGTCTGGATTAGCCTAAGCGTTTGCCGTCCGAACTGGCATGGCAGACGGGAGGCGTTCAATGACACTTTCTGCATATTGGAAACCAAGTCTACTTCTGCTTGCCTTCGCTGCGATCGGAGGTGCGTCATGGAGAGCAGCCGCCTCGGTTGATGCAGCGGTGATCGCAGAAACAATCAAGGCTGACGTCGCTCAAGTCGTCGCGGGACTCAATGCCCACGATGTAGCCAAGACAACCGCTTATGACGCCCCGAATGTCATCTCGATGGAATGCGGCAGTCCCTCAACCATTGGGGTCGAAGCCGATAGAGAGGGCTTCGAGACGGGCTTTGCCCGCGACCCTTTTTGGAAAGTCAGCCTCATCGACGAAATTGTGGATGTTGCGAGCAGCGGAGACTTGGCGGTCTACCGTGGCACCTATAACGAAGACAACAGTCGTGGAGGTGTGCTGATGACCCACAAGACTAACTTCATTGCGGAGTTCAAGCGCCAAAGCAATGGATCGTGGAGGATCGTCTGGTACAGTGTTTCCAACATGGAACAATCGCATCCGAAGTAGTTTAAGGAGCGCGGAGCAACGAGGAGCTGAGATGGAAGATTCCGGTATTTCTCGACGCAGTTTTCTGCATGGCTCTGCCGCTGTTGTTGCCGGTACGCTGGTGGCCGGTGGGACTCGTGTGTGGGGCGCGGATGCGAACTCCAAGCCGGGTGTGCAGATGTACATGGTGCTCGCGGAATACCAAAAGGATCCGGCAGGCACGCTGGCGAAGCTGCATTCCATCGGCTATGGGTATCTCGAAGCGTTTGCGATGCCGATGGTAATCAGCGACATGGCGGAGTTCAAGAGAATGGTTGGCGACGCCGGGCTGGAATGTCCATCGGGGCATTTCGCGTTTGGCTTCTTCCCGCCCGAGAAGCTGCTGGACGATGCCGGGATGCTGGGTGTGCATTATGTTGTGAGTTCAGTTATGCCGACGCCGACTGACCTGTCGAAGGATGACGATCTGAAGCATGGCAATCCGAAGGCGATCATGCAGATGTGTAACAATCGGACGGCGGACGATTTCAAGCGGATGGCGGCTCAGGTGAACGAGATCGGCGAGAGCGCGAAGAAACGTGGACTGGAGTTTGCGTATCACAACCACAATGTGGAGTTTCGCAAGATTGAGGGAGGAACGACGGGGTACGAGATTCTGCTGAACGAGACCGACCCGACGCTAGTGAAGCTTGAGGTGGACGCGGGTTGGATGGCCGTCGGCGGGGCTGATCCCGAGACGCTGATTGCAGCGAATGCTTCCCGGGTGAAGTTGATGCACTTCAAGGACTTCAGCGCGATTACGCCGACTATCAACGAACTGGGGGGACAGGCAGAGGCGCACATTGTCGATCTGGGGACGGGCGTGGCTCCGCTAAAAGCCGCCTATAAGGCTGCACGGAAGGCGGGAGCGAAGTTTTTCATCGTGGATCACGATCCGCCGTTCCATGGCAAGACCGCGCTGGAAACGGCGAAGGTGGACTATGCGTACGTGGCAGGGTTGATGGGGCGCTGAGCAGGGTCGGTTACCGCAGTCGGAGTGACCTCGCTAGTGCATGCCGTTGTGGACACCCATAGCAGTTCGCAAGAATCCCTACCCACAAATTTACCCACAGCAAACGGTTCCTATAGTCCTTTTCAGCGACTTGACAGGCTCTGTTGAGAACGTCGCATTCGCGCAGATAGATAGTTAATTGACTTAAACTGTTCATCCGTGTCGGGGGAGAATGTTGCTGTCGCTCCTACGAAAATGTCTGCGGGTGTCACAAATGCCGACTATCATCGAGGGTGTTAGGCTCTGCTATACTTCGCCCGCTGGCTGGCACCTGATCGACCAAATTCGGTTGACGCAATTTCAAGGAGTCCAAAATGATAGTTGTGACAGGCGCGTCGGGACGCACCGGGCGACGAGTAACAGAAGTCTTGCTGGCACGATTGGAAACGGTTCGTGCCGTTGGACGATACAAGTAAATGCACTGGCTTTGGCTGGCAAACTCTGTAGCTACTCAGGAAATCTGGAGGACGCATGCAAATATCATTGTTGATGATGTTCACCGCCGTTTCGTTACTCTGTGCGGCGCAGACGCCAGCAGGAAGCACCGACATGCAGGCGGAGCAACAAGTGCGCCAAGCCAGCGACGAGGAGGTGCAGGCGTTCCTCCATAACGACCCAAAGACGATGGCCCGACTCTGGTCTGACGATTTCGTCGTCACCAATCCCCTGAACAAGTTCGTGAACAAGCAACAGGTGCTCGGAATGGTGGAGTCGGGATTTCTGGTAATTACTTCTTACGACCGCCGCATCGAATACGCTCGTGTGTACGGCAACACGGTCATTCTCGCGGGCAGCGAAACTGTCGTCTGGGGCGGCAGGATGCCGAATGCCGGGAAAACCGAACAACTCCGGTTTACTGCGATCTGGATGAAACAGCAGGGCCGCTGGCAAGAGGTTTGCCGCCACGCGAACATCGTCGCGCAGCCGTAGGTTTCAATAGGGGGCGGAACGCAAGAATCAGCAGAGCGACGCTTTAACATCTCAATAGCTCTTGAAGCAGCCCTGCTGAACATGACATTGGAGGGGATATGCCCGCTATCGAACGCCGTTGGTTCATGGGAACGCTTCTAGCCGCACTCCCGAGTCTCTCGCTGTGTGATCGCGCACTCGCAGATTCGACACAAGCGGGCGTCAAAGTTCCTGCGGACGAGGATCGTTTTGGCAAGTCGCGATCCATCGGCTTCAACTCAACGACGTTCAAAGTGGCTACCGGGGATACGCAGGGCGCATTGTTCATGATGGAACAGCACAGCACGAAACCGGGTGGGCCGCCGCTCCACCTGCATCGTGAGCAGGACGAATTTTGGTACGTAATTTCAGGAGAGTACATCTTTCAAATCGGTTCCGAACGATACCGTGCCCACTCAGGAGACTGCTTACTGGGGCCACGCAACATTCCTCATGCTTATGCGTTCGTTGGGACATCGGGCGGAAAGATTCTCATCGGTTTCACGCCCGCTGGCCGAATGGAGGAATACTTCGAGAGACCTCGGACGCCCGGTGTCTACGTCGCCGATGCGGCTCTTTACCGTGCGTATGGCATGGAGCTTATTGGCCCGCCACTCTCATTGGATGACGCAAGGGGTAAGTCGGACAAGCGGAACAAATAAAGAGTCTCCTCTGACGCTCCCAATGAGTTGGCTGGTTGGAAGGTATGCTGGCTGACCATCGGAAAGCGAAAATTCCGACGTTGAAAACAAGCCAATTCTTAGCGGCTTCGGCGAACGCCTTTTTGCCTTTTTGAAATCGTTGCAAGCGAGAAATTCTTACCCACAAATTTACCCACAGCGAACGGTTCCTACAGTCCCTTTCAGCGACTTGGCAGCCCCCGGATAGATTCTAAGTCGCTGATAAGACGTATATGGCTAGACTGTCGACTGTCACGGCAGAGGCCGCGGGTTCGAGTCCCGTCGTCCGCGCCATTCTTTTAATATGAGTTTATTCGGGAACACATAGAGATTGTGAAACTACAGAGCATCGCTAACCCGGACTCGGTACAGCTTCGGTACAATTCAACAGGAGAAACGGGAAGTTGGGTCTTGAGCTAAGCAACGCCACATCAAGCAGTTATTGGATTTTTGTCCTGCTGTTTGATGAAGCTCATAACCCGAAGGTCGTCAGTTCAAATCTGACCCCCGCAACCAATCCTTATAAGTGCTTCGCGAAAGCCGGATGCTCTATCCGGCTTTCGGCGTTATGAGACCGGAAGAGTTGTCTTTGTTCTCGCGAATTCCGCAAGGCGTGGAATTCGCGAGCCGTCGGTCGTCAATTCCCTTCCGGAGCTCAGGGAAAGCGATCTGCCCGCGCGGCCGCTGCCTATCCCGCCGAGCAGGACACTTGATGATTCGTGTTGCAGTTGAATCGAGGCCACGCCAACTGCTCTGGCGCTTCAACGAGTAGCGCGTTTTGAGGCCAAGCGGGCAAGAACCTTCAGCTCGCTTCACGGAAAAGTCCCTTCGCGAATCTCGCGTGGCGCGGTGCCAACCCTTCGCGCCGAACGTGTTTAGACTGGGACAGGAAAGTACATCGGGTCCTATTCTCCGTAGCGGTTGAACAATCCCCCCTGACCGCGCTAGTGTGTAGGACCACCCTTTAGGTGGATTCCCCCTCAGGGAGGGATTGAGTCATGAAGACCGCGGCCCCCATCTCGTTTGCTGGTTCACAACTCGCAGAAACCCGTCATGTATGTGCATTCTTCAACAGCGAAGAGGAAGAATACCGAGTGCTGCTTCCGTTTATTAAGGGCGGATTCGAATGTGGTCACAAGGCCATTCATGTCGTCAACGCGCACCAACGGAGCGAGCACATGAAGCGGCTGGTTGGGGCAGGGATCGATCCGGCGGCAGCGGAACGCAGTGGTCAACTAGAGCTTCGAACCAATAGCGAAACTTACCTCCGCGACGGCCAATTTGATAAGGATCGAATGCTGCAGGCATTCGAACAAATCGCCAGTGGCAATGCTACTGGAGGATTTCCGCTGAGCCGTATTGTTTGCCGAATGGACTGGGCGGCTGAAGGGAAATCTTACACGAACGATCTGATTGAATTCGAATCACGAGTAAATCATGTCTGGGAGCATCACGACGACGCGGTGATTTGTACCTACCATCTTGGAAAATTTGGTGGGGACACCGTGATCGACATCATGCGCACGCATCCGATGATCATCATTGGCGGGATTCTGCAACGAAATCCATTTTTCGTACCTCCGGGCGAATTCCTGCGAGAGTTCGGCGAACGACGAATAGGGCGGAGCAAATCAACCTCGGCAGGAAGCTAGCATGGCAGCCGAGCCCGAAAATCCCGCCGAGGAAATTAGGCACCTTCGGCGCTGCATTAATGATTTGGTGAGCGTCCTCGCGCTTCCGGCCATATGGATCGGCGGATCTCCAACACAAATTGTCGATAATTTGCTCGACGCTCTGGTGACCATGCTTAACCTGGACTTTATCTATGCGCGGCTTAGCGGCTCAGGTGGCGGCGGATTCACCGAAACGGTGCGAGTCGGTGCGACGTGGGAGTTGACAGTTGGGCAGCACGAGATTAGCGAGAAACTTCAATCGCTATTGGGAAACGAGCTGCAAAAACAGTCTACCGTTGGCAGGACGTTGATTGGAGAGCGAGAAATTGTGGTAGTTCCCCTGCAACTTGGGCTGCATGATGAAATCGGCGTCATCGTGGCAGGTTGTCAGCGAGCTGATTTTCCCCAACAGACTGAGAGACTTGTATTGAGCGTGGCAGCGAATCAGGCTGCCATCGGACTACGAGAAGCAAGCCTTCTGAGGGAACTTGACCAGCGGGTTGCAGAGCGAACCTCGGAGCTTGCCGCCGCCAATGAAGAACTAATAAGAGAGGTCGCCGAACGGAAACGGGCAGAAGAAGCATTGCTGGAACGCGAGCTAAACCTGCGTCAAATAACCGAAACGATTCCTGAGATGCTCTGGAGCGCGACGCCAGAAGGAGCAATCGATTATTGCAATGGCCGCTTGCTCGCATACACAGGCTTCTCGGCGGAAGAAGTCAAAGCCGAGGGTTGGAGGAAACTCCTGCATCCTGACGATGCTGATCAGGCGGGTCAAGTGTGGATGAGGTGCTTCAGAACTGGGGCGCCGTATCGGGTTGAAGTTCGCACGATCCATGCGGGAGATGGCAGCTATCGCTGGTGTATCACGAATGCGCTTCCCCTAGTTGACGCAGAAGGGCGCATTGTAAAGTGGCACGGCACTGTCGTGGACATACACGATTGGAAGAAGGCGCAGGAAGAATTACGCAACACTCAGGAGGAACTCGCAAGAGCGACGCGAGTAATGACGATGGGACAACTGACCGCTTCGATCGCACACGAAGTAAATCAACCGCTTTCTGGCATCGTCACCAATGCCAGCACATGCCTTCGGATGCTGGATGCAAATCCTCCGAATTTGGAAGGTGCGCGCGAAACGGCGCGGCGTACGATTCGCGATGGGAACCGCGCTTCGGATATTGTCACGCGGTTGCGGACGCTTTACAGCAAGAAAGACCTCGTTCCTCAGCCCATGGACCTGAATGAGGCGACACGAGAGGTAATTTCGTTGTCGTTGAGTGAGCTGCAGAGAAACAGGGTGGTTCTGCGGCAAGCTCTTGCTGAAGACCTGCCACCGGTCATGGGTGATCGGATTCAGATTCAGCAGGTAATTCTGAATCTTATCCGGAACGGCTCGGATGCCATGAGCACGGTTAACGATCGTCCGCGAGAATTGACAGTCAAAACGGACCTCGACGAGAGCGGCGGCGTGTGCCTGAGTGTAAAAGATTCGGGAGTGGGATTTGACTCCCAAACCGAGGAGAAACTGTTCGAAGCCTTCTATACGACGAAGGGAGATGGCATGGGAATCGGACTCTCCGTCAGCCGCTCGATCATGGAGAGTCATCGAGGGCGGCTTTGGGCAATCCGGAACGAAGGCCCAGGGGCGACGTTCTTGTTCGCTATTCCATGCGGTACCAATACTTAAGTCCAATAGACACGATACTTGGGCAGCCGCATTCTTGTCTCATGAAGTCCCGAGACGAAGCGGGCGCTATAGAATTTCCGCTTGTGGCAGTGGTCGATGATGATGAGTCTGTCCGCGAGTCGCTGCCGGACTTGCTGGGGGAGTTCGGCTTCGGGGCTGGAGTGTTCGCATCTGCGGAGGAGTTCCTCGCATCCAACAGTGTTAGTCAGACTAAGTGTCTGGTGCTGGACATCGCGATGCCGGGTATGACAGGACTTGATCTGCAACAGGAACTAAAGGTTCGCGGACATAAGATTCCGATCGTCTTCATCACGGCCCAGAAAGACGAGACGGTTCGTAAGCGAGCGCTAGAAGGAGGGGCGGTGGGAGTCCTGCTCAAACCATTCAGCGATACAGCCCTTCTGAAAGCGCTCAATGCGGCGCTCGGAGTGGACTGACGCGGAGGCCGCAGTCCAACAGTTTAGGGAATACAATGAATTTGACGGAGGCGCCAGGTCATGAATCGGGAGCATTGTCCATGTCATACGCCACGTCGATTGTATTTGTTGTAGACGACGATATTTCGGTACGAGAGTCCCTGGAGTCGCTGATCCGATCAGAGGGCTGGCAGCCGGCGACTTTCTCTTCGGCGCAGCACTTTCTCTCTCATCCGCGGACACCTGTTCCAAGTTGCCTGGTACTCGACATTTCCATGCCAGGCCTGAATGGCCTCGATCTCCAGAAACGTGTCGCAGCCGAACAGCCTGACGTGCCCATCATCTTCATCACGGGGCACGGCGATGTGCCAAAAACAGTGCAGGCCATGAAGGCCGGCGCTGTCGAATTCCTTACGAAGCCATTCGAAGATGAGGTGCTGCTTGGCGCTATCCAGCAAGCCCTCGAACGCAGCCGCGTTGCGCTTAGCCAGCAGGCGGAGATAAAGGAACTCCAGGACCGCTATTCGTCCCTGTCCCCTCGCGAACGAGAGGTAATGGCGTTGGTCGTCTCGGGCCTATTGAACAAACAGGTTGGGGGCGAACTCGGCATCAGCGAGATCACGGTTAAGGCTCATCGAGGTAAGGTCATGCAAAAGATGAAGGCCGATTCTCTCCCCGATCTGGTGAAGATGGCTGGTAAGCTGGGTCCAGCCTTGTCAAAAACCTGACGGAGTCTTCACGAACACATCCGAAAACCAATTAAACCAATTGGGAGCCGTGGAGATTAAGTTCGCGAGCAGTTGCGTGGCGAACTGATCCAGCATGGTAGGTCTTCCCCTTGAGGCTCACGCGGTCGCCGTCCGTCCCCGCGATCGGAAATGGAATGTGTTTGTCGCTCCTTATTGTTGCTTCGACGCGAAGCATTGCACTCCTTACCTGCTGCTGGCATGGCCACCGCCTATTTTCGTTGTCCGTTGATTGCGAAGAAGAAAGGATGGAAAGGATGCGTTTTTTCGTGCTCGCTCTGCGGTCCGATACGAACGTATTGCCGATACCTTCGTTCAATTGTTTCCTTCCCGTTCCGCTGGCTTAATTGCGCCTGTTCAAGGCGCGGGTAACAAGGCAGCAATTGTTACGGAAGCGCAGCGAGGAATTGGCGCGGGGCTCGTCGATGGCTTTCGCCGGCGCTGGTAGCCCAGAAAAGGAAAGAAGGTAGGGGGAAATTATGTCCGTATTAGAACCTCAGCCAATAATGAACGCAGTCAGCGTCTTGCCCTTAGCCGCAGGCAATCAGGGCATGTGCGACGAACATTCGCTCGTCGCGAAGGCCAAGTCAGGACACGACGACGCCTTCGGAGAACTGTACAAGCGTCATCAGCGCAAAGCCTATTGCGCGGCCCTCCGCATCCTTCGCAATCAGCAGGATGCGGAAGATGCAGTGCAACGCGCGTTTCAAAGGGCACTCGTGAACCTGCAACGGTTCCGTGAAGATTCCACTTTCTCGACCTGGCTCACCCGGATAGTCATCAACGAAGCCCTGATGCTGTTGCGCCAACTCCGCGCACGAGAGCCGCTTCATGAGAATAGTGTGGATGCTGCGCAAGGTGACGGTAGCGTGGAGATTGCCGATGGTGGACCTACTCCAGAAGAAATCCTTTGCGAAAGCGAACGCCGCGCGGCCTTGCTTCAGGCAATTGGACGGCTTCGAAAGAACCAGAGGATCGTCGTTTTGCACCGCGAGTTGAAAGGTCTGACTAACGCGGAAACTGCTCGACTTCTGGGTCTCACTGTCACCGCCGTTAAGGCGCGCACGCTTCACGCGCGGAGGTTTCTGAGGAAGCATCTTGAACGGAGCCTTAAAAGAGCGGGCGCGCTAAGCACGCTGCAAACGAGAAGGGCATGACAGACGGTGTGGAGCTTCTGCTGCGAGGAGTTGCTCGTGCGAACAGGGCGGCATCTGGTCGTCTTGACGTTGGGACTCGCCTATTGGTCAGCTGGGTAGGCATGTCCGCAGAAAGCGCACTAGCGACTCATAGAAAGAGACTGTCCCCAGTCCGTTCTCTGTGTCCGGTCTCGCATTGCCACGGCGAGGGTCGTTATCTGTAAATCTTCGAACCAGAATCATACGAAGGTATAGTCAATACCATCGTCTGATTGTCCTGGCCCGGCCCTTTTGTTGTGATAAGTCCTTGCATTCGTTGCTCGGATGTCGGAAAGATCAATGAGTGAACGGAACGACCTTCGCTGTAGAAAAATCCTGACGAACAACGGCAGAAGCATTCCTGCCCTCGGGTTTGGAACCTTGATCCCCAGCCTTGCCGACACCCAGCGCGCGACTAGGACTGCTTTGGAAGTCGGCTTTCGCCAATTCGATTGCTTGGAGATCCAGTAGTGAGTACCGGTGTTCCGGTTTCATTCCACAAGGCAGTTCAACGAGGGAGATGAACAAAGGAGCTGATCATGGAAGCGAGACCGCAGCTGGAGCAGTCCACGCAGGAAGAAAAAATCCGTACGGCACTGGATCAGCATTGGGCGGCGTCCGATGCCAACGATTTTGAAACGGAACACCGCATCTATCACGCGGACGCGGTGCTGGAATACCCGCAGTCAGGCGAGCGAACCCGCGGTCGATGCAACATACAGAACCAGCGCGCCAGTCAGCCGAGCAAAAAGCGGTTTTCCATCCGACGAATCATAGGCAGCGGTGAGCTTTGGATCACCGAATTCATCCTGACATATGACGGCAAGCCGTCCTACACCGTGAGCATCATGGAGTTCAGGGGCGACAAGGTTGCGCGAGAAACACAGTACTTTGCGGATCCATTCGTGGCTCCCGCATTCCGCGCTCAATGGGTCGAAAGGATGAACACATAACGGTATGGCCCGGTTGCTATCGGTGAACGTCGGGCTTCCACGTGACATCGTGTGGAAAGGCCGCACTGTGCACACCGGCGTTTGGAAGAATCCGGTGACTGGTCGCTGTCGCGTCGGGCGATTGAATCTCGAGGGAGACAGGCAAGGCGACCTGGCCGGGCATGGCGGTGAGCATCGAGCCGCCTTCGTATATCAGATCGAATCGTATCGATATTGGCAGGAGCAACTGAAGAGGAGCGATTTCGTCTATGGACAATTTGGCGAGAACTTTACGATAGAGGGGCTGGCTGATGATGTCGTCTGCATCGGCGATCGATTTCAGATCGGCAGCGCGCTCTTCGAGGTGACGCAACCCCGCGTGACCTGCTTTCGCGTCGGCGTCCGGATGAACGAACCCCGGATGGCGTCATTGCTCACAGCTAGCGGTCGGCCGGGCTTCTACTTCCGTGTTCTCCGCGAAGGTGAAGTGGGTGAGGGCGACGAAATCGTGAAGGTGGGAGAGGCCGGAGAGCGCATGACCGTCGCTGAGATTAACGCGCTCCTCTATTTGCCCAATCATCCACGCAATCGTCTGGAGCGCGCGTTGCGGATCGCAGCGCTTTCGCGAGGATGGCGTGGCTCGTTTGGAGCGCTGCTCCAGAGTCAGCAAAACGGGGCGGAAACGGGAAACGCGGGGTTGGCGCCGGCCGCGGCGGCCCATCCAGCCTCGCCAGGATTTCAGTCGCTCGTCGTGACCTCCATTGATCCTGAGTCCGCGGACGTTCTCTCGTTTGCCATGCAGAGCGCTGACGGTCACCAGCTTGCCATGGCTCTGCCAGGTCAGTACGTCGTGGTGCGTCTTAAGCCTGCCGCCGGCGGCCCGACGCTTTTTCGCAGCTATTCGCTCTCGGGTCCGCTCTCCGCGGAGCGTTATCGAATTAGCGTGAAGATCGAGCCGAATGGAGCGGCTGGAAACTACCTGCGCGAACATCTCCGTGTGGGCGATCACCTCGACGTCAGCTCGCCGCGCGGAAGTTTTGTGCTGCAGGCGGGCGAACGACCGATCGTACTGCTCAGTGCCGGGATCGGCGCGACACCCGTTCTGGCTATGCTGCATGCACTCGCGGCGGCACACTCGACACGCCAGATTATGTGGTTGCACACAGCGCGTGATGGGCAGCATCATCCGTTTGCCGGCGAAGTGCGTCGCCTCATGCGTGTGCTGACGCGCGCCCGCAGCTACGTCTGTTACACGAGACCGGACTCAATCGACAAAACGCGTGAGGATTTCAATGCGACGGGCCGTTTTTCTCAATCGGTTTTCGATGAACTAGAACTGCCACGAGACGCGGATATCTACCTCTGTGGGCCAACCCGATTCATGGCGGACATGAGGGCGGCGCTCACGGCCTTAGGTGTGGCGCCAGAGCGGATTCACATCGAGACCTTCAACGGCGGCGAGTCCAGGACCCCTGGCGTGGTCGGCGCAGTGACGCGAGCTCCGCATCCGCCTGCCGATTCGGGAAACACTGGCCCGTTGGTATCATTCGCGCGCAGTGGCATTTCCACACACTGGAATGGGTCGCGGTATGGGAGCATCCTCGAGATGGCCGAGGCGTGTGATGTCCCGGTCCGGTGGGCGTGTCGAACTGGCGTTTGTCACAACTGTGAGAGTGGTTTGGTTGCAGGGGCGGTCGTCTACGGGCCGGAGCCACTCGACAGGCCGGCCGATGGGAACCTTCTGGTCTGCTGTTCACAGCCGACTAGCGACGTCGTCATCGATTTGTGAAGCAGCGAGGATGGTCAGCCTACTATGAAGAAAAACTTTGACGCGATCGTGATTGGAAGTGGGCAATCAGGGCCTTTCCTGGCTGTCCGGATGGCTGCTGCCGGGCAACAGGTGGCCTTAATCGAACGGCACCGTTTCGGCGGAACGTGCGTGAATACAGGCTGCATTCCAACCAAGACGCTGGTCGCCTCCGCTTACAACGCGTACATGGTACGCCGCGCGGCGGACTTCGGTGTCCAAGTGGATGGGCCAGTAGGCATTGATATGAAGCGAGTCAAAGCACGGAAGGATGAAATCACCGGGAAATCGCGTAGCGGCTTGGAGTCGTGGCTCAAGAACACGCCGAACTGCACGGTCTATCGCGGGCACGCGCGATTTGAATCGGCGAAAGAAGTTACAGTTGGTGAGGAATTACTGAGTGCACCGCAGATTTTCATCAACGTGGGAGGGCGCGCGGCCATACCGCCGATGCCGGGAGTAGCGAACACGCCGTATCTAACAAATTCCACGTTGTTGGACCTCAACGTTCTGCCACCACATCTCATTATTGTTGGCGGCGGTTACATCGGTCTGGAATTCGGCCAGATTTTCCGGCGCTTTGGCAGCGAGATAACCATTGTAGAAAAGGCGTCGCGCCTGGTTGCTCATGAAGACGAGGACGTATCCGCTGAAGTGCAGGCCATCCTGGAGCGCGAGGGCGTTCTGGTGCGGCTCAACGCCACGTGCATGGAGCTAATGAAGCACGGAGATGGAGAAGTCAGCGTGCGCCTGGATTGCACCGAAGGCACGCCAGACGTGCGAGGTTCTCACTTGTTGCTGGCGATGGGCCGCAGACCGAATACCGACGACCTCGGTTTGGAAAAGTCAGGCGTGGCGCGTGACGACCGCGGATACATTCTTGTAGACAATCAACTTCGCACCAACGTTCCGGGTATCTGGGCGCTCGGCGACTGCAACGGACGCGGAGGATTTACGCACACCTCTTACAATGATTTTGAGATCGTTGCAGCCAATCTCCTGGACCACGACCCGCGAAGCGTCACGGACCGTATCACTGCGTATAACCTCTACATTGATCCGCCGCTCGGGCGCGCGGGCATGACGGAGCGTGACGCCCGCGAATCCGGCAGGCGTGTGCTGAAGGGCTCACGGCCCATGACCCGTGTCGGCCGGGCCGTGGAGAAGGGCGAAAGCCAGGGATTCATGAAAGTGCTAGTGGATGCGGACTCAAAAGAGATCCTGGGAGCAACCATTCTCGGGACCGGCGGGGATGAGGCGATTCACTGCGTGCTGGACATGATGTACGCGCGTGCTTCCTACACAGTATTGGAAAAAGCCATGCACATTCATCCCACGGTGTCTGAATTGATTCCCACGATCCTCGGCGAATTGCAGCCGCTCTAAGATGATTTGGACGGGCGTGTGCGCTCCAGCATGCTCGGCTGGACATGCCAGGTGGGGCGACGACTCCGGCAGAGCCGGTCAACCGGCTACTCACACCACCTGGTGCGATTCGTGTCAGTGGGGTTTCGTATGGACAGGCTGACGTCAGTGGCCTCGGGAATGGCTACTTCGGCTGCCGCGTGCGTCAGAGCGCTGGAGACGGGCTAACATCCGGCGCAGACTGAGGCCCATCATGAAGGTCGTTTGGTTCTTCTTTCTATGTAGCAGGAATGCTCGCTCACTGTGCTTGGCAGATCGCTCGAGCTAATACAAAAAAAACGGCAAAGAAATTGTAGCTTGGCCGCACAGCACGTGCATCCAACGTGCCAGGAGTCTCAGTCCATGGCGCCCCCCGAGAAGCTCAGCACCCATCAGAAAGCTCTCGCCACTAACTTGGATTTGACCAGCTATGGCTCCTTTTCCGAAATCGGAGCCGGCCAAGAAGTCGTGCGATGGTTTCTGATTGTGGGAGGAGCCTCCGGGACAGTTGCTAAATCCATTTCTGCGTATGACAAGGGGATCAGCGACGATTTGTACGGCTCCGGTGCGCGCTACGTCTCGAAAGAACGCCTTGAGGCCATGCTGGATAGCGAATGGACCCAGCTCATCAGCCAATTGAACGACAGTCGCGGATCGCACACTCGTTTTTTCGCGTTTGTAGACACCATCTCAGCTCGCAACTACGCAGGAACCAATGAGCCTCACGGCTGGGTCGGGCTGCGCTTTCAGTTGCGCCCTGGTGGCCCAGCCAACGATATAGTGCTGCACATTAACATGCGTGACGCTTCTAACCCGCTGCAGCAGGAGGCGATCGGGACTCTGGGAGTGAACCTGGTCTACGCGGTTTTTTTTCAATTGGAGCCCAGGGAATCTTTCTTCGAAAATGTTGCTCTAGACATCGAAAAACGCATTGAGATTGACTATGTAGAATTGCGCGGGTCCGCTTTCGAAGGCTGGGACCAGCGGGCCATCCTGGCTCATCTGGTACGCGAGGGCCTTGCTGAAGCCGTGTATTTTTCGGCTACCGGGGCGTCTGCGCCGCCTATCGAAGTGCTGCACAAGAAATCCGTCGTGCTCGCTCCAGGATCTTTCGAGCATGTCGATCCTCCTCATGCGGAAATCCACGAACAAATGCTGGTTTCGGCGGTTCAGCAGCTCCGCGGAGAGTTGGATGAAAAGGCCCCACCTCCCACCGGCTTCTTTTGTCTCTCGGCGATGGCGCTCAGGGAGGAAGATCCGCCGCCAGATATTCCGGACCTGTTAGGGCGGATTGATGCACTTCACGCGCGCGGTGGAGCGGTACTGCTGTTCCGTGAACGGGAACTCTACAGCAAGACCGCGCTCGTCAACCGCCACACTAACGAACATGTACGCTTCGTGGTGGGTCTGTCTCTTCTGGTTCGCGTGTTCGAATATCGCTACAGCAAACTCGCCGGCAGCTTTCTTGAGGCTTTGTCGCGGCTGTTGGCGCACAACGTGCGCATTTACGCTTATCCGATGCGCTCAACCCAGCTGCAACAATCGATACAAAGCTTTTCTGCGACCGGTTGGGAGTGGACCGATACGAACGGATGGGCTACCGCGCACGGGCTTCGTCTCGCGCCGCCGCTCGGTCACCTTTACGACTATGCTCTCGCGAGCAACTTCCTTGTCCCGATGCAGATTCCGGCGGCTCTAACGGCTGAGGCTTAGCTCTCAGTCCGCTGGGCCAGCATCGAACCGTGGTGATTGACAAATGTGCTTATCGCGGACTCCATAGTTCGAGTTCGAAGCGCCGGCGATCGCGCGAAACCCCATAATCCTGTCCACCAAGACGCAGTAACCGTTTGATGCCTCGGAAACACCCTAAATGTAATCTGATTTGAGCACTACACCCCTTGTGATTGGAGATCGCGAAACAGGGTGCTGTTGGTTTGTGTTAGTTGGGTGTCGAGAATGATGTGGAACAACGCGCGGGCTCTAGGGCTGGGTTGGAGTGTTGTTGCGCGAGCTCGGCGTGACCTTCCTGATAAAGAATTCTTGAAATACGCCGGCGACAGCCGTTTCACCTAGTCTGATCAGCGCCGTCGAGACCACTAACCTCGCCCCATTCCTGTTCCCCGGCGGAGCGTAAAGATTTGCGAGGCCGCCCGCCGCGAAGGCGCCGCCTATGTTCGAGTAGTTTGGTTCAATTTTTCCGTTATCGCCTCTGCACATTACGGAACTCGCGAAAGCATGCAGAATCCGTGACTTCTTACTGCCGCTCCCCCGATAGAAATAACGTGGATCTTGTTTCAGAAGCGATGGCAATACAGCTCCTCCAATGAACGTACCGCCAAAAACGTCGCCGTAGGACGCCCCATAGCGCTTGCCATATCCCTGCGCTCCTTGGCCATATCCACGCCACTGATTGCCCGCCTGCTCCACTCCCGCCACGGCGCCGATTGCCAATAGCGTGAAAGGATCCACAGATGACTTCCATGCCAGTCTGAACTTTAGCTTGTAGGAAAGTGGAACTGGATGAGGGTCGTAGGTCACGAAAAAGTTTGGAATCAGCCCGAAGATGCGCTGCTTCTCTTCCAGCTTGACTTCGTCCTGCGCCTCCTCGGCGGGCGTCACGCCTACGTGAACTTCGGTCACTTGCGTGGCAACGATCAAGACCACATCTGGCACGGTCAAGGACTGCGCTGCGCTCAACGTTTCGTAAATCACCTGACCGGTCAAACCTTCGGAAGCGAAGCTAAGTTGCAAAAGACCGGGTGCGAGATTTGCAAAAAAGAACAGGCCGTCGTCGTCGGTCTCCGTTTGCAATTCCTGCGCTTGACCTTCGCGGGAAAGCGCCACGCGTGCTCCGCTGATCGCAGCACCTGATTGATCGACGACTTTTCCGCGAATACTCCCGAGAGATTGCGAGTCGCCTTGCTGTGCGCTAGTTGCGTCGCCTGCCTGAGTCGGCGCGCTTGACGAGTTCGCGCTGCTTTGCGCGACTGGTTCCTGTTGCGACCTCGCAGCCGCTGGCAACACAAGCCCTAGAACGAATAGTCCGATCGCCAACCGTCGCCCTAAGCTGTGACTCTGGCAACTCTTCGTGCAGTCGACACTCACTGCATCTAGCCCCTTTCGTTGAATGCCATCTGACTCGCAGGCGTCAAGCTTTGCCGCGCTCATTTATTCAAAACTGCCGGTCACACCCTGAAAACCGTGGCTGGCCTGCTTCAACAACCATTTCATCACTCTCGCGATGTCGTAGCAGTACGCGACGTTGTAGCCCAGCGTCGAGAAGCAGTTCGGTTCGCAGCCCTTTTTCATTTCGGCCAGTTGTTTCAAATCAAATTTCTGGTTTTCAACGGTTCCCCAGTCAAATTTCGCGTTGTACATCGGGAAGCACGGCGCGAGCGATCCGTCGGTGCGGATGATCAGCCAGTTCTGGCCGGCACGGCAGCCCCAGTGCTCGCCCACACCACGCATGAAGCCCTTCATGTTTTGCAGCCGCGGAATGGAGTCCACCATTTTGTAGCCCTGGCGCTGCTTATCGATGAGCCAGTCGAGCAGGTCATCAACCATCGGAAAATCCTGTGGCCGGATGTACGTATCGTTTTCATGGAGATGCTTGAAGTGTGATTGCTCCATCATCGGCGCTTCGTTTATGTGGAAGGTGATGGATATTCCGTGGGCGTGCGCGATTTCCACGAGCTGCTTCACTTCCTCGATGTTGGTGCGACAAATGTTCGTGTTGAAGAAGACGGTGTAACCGTAGCGGTACTGGCGCCGCACGAGGTAGTCAAAATTCTTCGCCACGTGTTCGAACGCCTTCGGCAAACCAGGCTTTTCCTTGATGGTGTCCACCGCGAAATTGATCGTGGCGATCCCCGCGTCCGCGAGGCGATCGGTAACTTCCGGGCGCAGCAAGCGCGCATTCGTCGCCAGGTAGACCCAGAAATCTTTCTTCGCGGCGTAGTAGATGACCTTGTGCACGAAATCCGGCCGGAGCAGGGGCTCACCGCCCGTCGGCGCCAGGACACGGCAAGGGGTCCCTTCGAGCCAGTCGATCGCTCGCCGCGCCGTGTCTTCGGTCATGCCCTTCACTCGATTGTCGTAAGACCAGCAGTAGTGACAGTCGAGATTGCATTTCCACTCGGTGAACAGGTACGCGATGATGGGCTGAAAATCTCCTGGCAAAACGCGCGACTTGAAATACGGCACCATCCACCCGCGCATGGTCTTGAGAATCCGTGAAACGGGCCAGTGCCGCTTGCCCGTGTTTACAACGTGCTCGTGCGCCACGATGTCCTGCATGTCCAATTCGTGAAATAGTTCCGGGTGCTGCGGAAACACGGGAACCGGCAGCGCCGCCGGATCGCTGGTCAGGTGCGGCAACGGCCGCCTCGCGGGCTCCTGGAGAAGATTGTGCAGCGGAACGTCGAGTCGGAATGGCTGTGCAGGAACCGTTGGAAGAGACTGCTCCACCGTGGCCATCGGGCACACCTCTAGCGTGTGAAGTTTTTCCCGCGAATCCGGCACCGCCGGAACGCGGGTGAGTCACCAAATGTCGACCATGAGTCGTTCAGACCTTCGCACTGCCACTACTTCGGCCCAGAAGGAACAACAGCGACGCCCTGGTCACATTCGCTTAGATTTTGGAAGCGGCGGAGTAGATACATGGAAAATCCAAAAAATTCGGTCGGCTCTCACAATTTTCTGTGGCGCAGATTGCACGCAGCGCATCTATTTGTCCGGGAGCCCAGCATCAGGGGCGTGTGTACCCTGCGGCGGTATTCTTAAATGTTCGCGCGCAGAGGCCCACACGGAAGCGTGGGATTTTCAATCCATGGCGCACTGGTTACAATTTACATTTTGGCTGAAGCTGGTGTTCGCGAGCTTCGGAGGCTTGGGGATACTCTTTTCCGCATTCGTGGATTCCTCCTTCGTACCGCTTCCTCTAGTTTCAGACTTGCTTCTCATGGAGCTTTCCAGCCGCCATCCGGTGCGCATGCCGTATTACGCATCCATGGCTGCGCTCGGTTCGCTGGGCGGATGCATCTGGATTTACTGGCTGGCGCGGAAGGGCGGGCAGAACTACTACCGCAAGACGCAAGGGCACTCTCCGGGTCGCATTCGAGCGTTGATTCAGGAACATCCGGTGGCCAGTGTTTTCTTTCCTGCGGTGGCGCCGTTTCCCGTTCCTTTCAAGCCGTTTGTGATCGCGCAAGGCGTTTTTCAAGTGCCGTTCGGCATCTTTGTGGTTGGCACGCTTGCTGGCCGCGGTCTTCTGTTTTTCCTTGAGGGCTTTCTCGGCGCCCGGTACGGGGAAGCGGCGAACCAATTTCTCCTGACGCAGAGATTGCCGTCGCTGCTCGTGGTTGTCGCGCTCGTGCTGATTTTCTTGATAGTCCGCCGTATGTCGATGCAACGGAGGGCGCAACAAGCTCGGGCGGACTAAACTCTCGCACACAACGTTCCAGTTCGTGCGTAGTGTACCCAGGCGAGGCAGTTTGCTTCCCTGGCAATTCGTGCGTACGTCCGGCCTTCCGTTCGATAGCCGCGCTTCTGCCAATTTCTCGACGAAATTAAGTAGTGACGCGACAAGCCCGTTGGACATCGTGGGGAGTTCATCTCAGCGGAGACCAGCGGCCACTGGATCATGCAAGACCAGCCGGAACTGGTTATCCAGGCCATCCAAGTGGTTGTTGACGCCGCCTTCCGGGAAAACTCTCGCGTGATTGCCGGCGCAAATTCCGTGCGCGAGCAACTCGCCCAGCCCCAGTAGGTAGAAGTTGCATCCGCCTAACGCCGGCAGTTCGCTCACGGAGCGAAAAGCCAGTACCTCACAAACGCCCACAAAAGCGGTCCCGCAGCAGAAATGGCAATCGCGAACCCCAACTACACGCATTCCAGAAAGATTCAACACCTCGGGTGGATTAGCTCTCCCCGCCGTAGCGGCTTTCGATCGCGCCGCAACTTGCGCCAGCTTATCTCGTTCGTCTCTCATGTTGGCCTGCCATATGTCATCTTCCGATACATCCCGTTTGATTCCCAATCCCGGCAGTAGGTCTCAAGAGATCTCACCGACCAATTCTTGCCAATCAAAAAAGTCTTCCGTGCTCCAGAAATTCATGCACAAAACTGTATCTTTTTCTTCGTGGACCAAATCAAACCGCTGATGAGTGGGCTTCCTGCGCTGCGGGCTATGTCACATTGTGTCCGTGTTGGACGAAACAGGTACCAGGGCCATGACTACTCGATTCACATACTCGTCAAGATGGGGCTTCTTCGCCTGCCTGCTCGGAATTGCTCCGGCAGCATTAGCGCAGGGCAACAGTTTCGCCAGCCAGCCTGACGCAAACATGCCCCCTTCCGTCTACACCGCTCCGAACGCGACTCTCACGAGCGACGACGTCATCGCGAGGATGCTCGAACGCAATCGTTCTAGAAGTTTGCAGCTCCGACGGTATTCCGAGGTGCGTACTTATGAAATCCGAAATTCGCAGGGCAAACTCGCTGCTCAGGCGGTCGTCCAGGTAAATTACGAGGCGCCCGACAGAAAGGACTTCAGCAAAACGTCGGAGCGAGGCTCGCTGATCGTCCGCCACTTGGTTTTCGATCGCCTGATGGAGGGCGAGAGCGAGACAACTTCCGGGCGTGAGCATCACGACAGCGCGATCACCGCGGAGAATTACGAATTCGGACTCGCCGGCGAGGAGAGTCTTGGGCCGTATCGCTGCTTCGTTCTCGAAGTTACTCCCAAGCGCAGAGACAAGTATCTCTTCGAAGGAAAAATCTGGGTGGACGCCGATGACTTCGCGATCGTAAGGATTGTCGGGCATCCCGCAAAGAAACCGTCCTTCTGGATCAACGATGCCGAATTCGTCCGACAATTTCAGAAGATTGATGGCTTCTGGCTTCCCTATCGCGACGAAACTTCCGTCGAAGTCAAAAAATACGGGCGCAGGACCTTCACCGTCGACCATCAACGATACGTCATAAATTCCACCACTCCTGCGGACACGGAAACCAGCGGGACCGCCGCCCCCGACTAGCAAGTTCGGCGCGTATTTCGTTCTGTAGCCACCTCCTGCCAAAGCCCAACACTGCTTTTCGCATTCTTCGCACGACAAGAAGAAGTTAGCTCCTCAGGCTATATTCGATTTAGCAAGCCTTCAGCTTCATCCGCCTCAAGGAAAAATGCCGGTGGGAAGCCAAGACAACCCAGGAAACAAGGATTTCGGCCTTTTGTTTCAGGAGGCTTGCGGCGCGAGTTTTTTACTCTGTCCGCAGCGCCACGAGCGGATCGATGTTGGCAGCGCGCCGCGCCGGAATCAGAGAAGCTGTCAGCACCGCGAGGGTCAGTGCCGCGGTTACCACTGCGAGCGTCAGCGGATCGCCGGGTTGCACACCGAACAGTAGCCCCTGCAACAGCCGCGTGAGGGCGATAGCGCCGGCCAGCCCGCAGAAAATGCCAATCGCAACGAGCACCAGATTCTGGCGCACCACCATCTTCCAGATGTCTGCCGGCTTCGCGCCGATGGCCATGCGGATGCCGATTTCGCGCGAGCGCAGCGCCACCAGATAGCTCGTCACGCCAAACACGCCCAGCACGGCAATGCCCAGCGCCGCCAAACTGAATGCGCCGAGAACGCTGCTGCTCAGGCGTTGCCGCCACAGCGAGTCGCGCACGCGCTCCGTCATCAAAGAAACATCGGCGGTGGCCAGTTCCGGGTCGATGCCCTGGATGCGCTGCCGCACCGCGGCCAACACCCCGTTCGGGTCGCTCTCCGTGTCGCCGACAAAATACAGATTGCGCCAGATATCCTCGGCTTCCATCTGCTGCGCCATGGGGACCCAGGCAGCCGCATCGGGATCGCGCTCCAACGCATACATGTGCGTATCACCCACCACGCCGGCGATGATGCGCGGCGCCGAACCCGGCAACGATTCCGCGTGCCCGACCCAGAGCGCTTTGCCAATCGGGTCTTCTCCGGGGAAATAGAGTCGCGCCAGCTTCTCGTTGATAAGCACGACGGGCTGCGCATCGCGAGCATCGGCATCGGTGACCAGGCGGCCCGCTTTCAGAGGTATGCCCAGGGCCTCAAAATAGCCCGGCGTAACCACCGAATAGCGCACCAGCGGCAACGCGGAAATCTGCGCGCCCTTCGGATCCGAGCGGCTGACGGCCTGCAACCAGCGCGCTCCCGGCGCAAACGGGATGGCCTGCGCCAAGCCTTCCTGTTTCAGCCCGGGAATGTCATGCGTTTTTTCACGAATCCGCTTCGCCAAGGCGGTGATTTCCGTAGGGCCAGCGTAGCGCGCTTTCGGCGCGGAGAGCGCCACGGTAAGGCGATGCGCCGCGTCAAATCCAGGTGCGACTTCCTGAAGGCGGACGAAGCTGCGCATCAGCAGCCCCGCGCCGCAGAGTGGTATGAGCGCCAGAGCAATCTGCGCCGCGATGATTGCGCTTCGCAGGCGCCCTCCCGTCCCGGCAGAGCCCGTAACTGCTCCTCCACCAGCCAGATTGCGCGCCAGCTCCAAACGAAGCGTACGCATCACCGGCAACAATCCGGAGAGCAGTGCGGCGGCGGCGGTGAGACCAATCGCGCCAGCAAGCGCGACAAGATCGATGCGCGCATGAAGCCACGGAACCTCCATCCCAGGAACGTAAGACAGCAGAAGGCGCACGCCTGCGGGCGCCAGCAGAATGCCAAGTCCTCCGCCCGCGGCGAAAAGCAGCAGCGTCTCGACCAGCAATTGACGCACGAGCTCGGCCTGCCCCGCGCCCAGCACCACGCGCAAGGCGACTTCTTTCCTTCGCGCTTCCAGGTGCACCACGCGGAGATAACCAATGTTCAGGCACAGCAGAATCAGCGCGAAGCCCACGGCTCCCGACAACGCGGTCAGCGGAGTGCGAAGATCGCCTGCTACGCCTTCGCGCATGGGGATCACGAGTGCGTCGTAGTCTTTATCTTCCGCATGCTGCTCGGACAATCGCTGCGCGATGACATTTAGCTCGGCTTGTGCCATTGGCACGGTCACACCGGGCCGCAGCTTCGCGGCCACACGGTATGCTCGTCCCGCCCGGTCCGTTGACGCGAGCGCTGGCGCGGGAAGCACCGTCCACACATCCACCTGGTCCTCTGGCGGAAACTCTAATCCCGGCGGCGCTACACCGACAACCGTGTGCGCTGCGCCATTCAGGCGGATCGTTTTGCCTGGCAGCGCGGCATCGGCGCCGTACACTCTCCTCCAGAAGTCGTAGCTCAGCAGCACGCGGCGCTCACCGCTCTTGGCATCATCGGAAGTCAGGAAGCGTCCAGCCGCAGGCGGCGCGGTGAGCATCGAAAAGACATCCGGAGAAATGACCGCGGCGCGAATGCGCTCGGGATCGCTGATGCCCGGTCCGGATGCGGTATAACTCCAGGGCAGCCACACCACCATTTCCGCGAACACGCTGCCGCTATTTTCTTTCCAATCGCGGTAGTTGGGCATGGACGCGCTAATTTGATTCAAGCTTTGCGACTTCGCGCGATGCTCCCACACGTAGACCCAGCGGTCGGTGTCCATAGGACCGTAAGGCTGCAGCAGCACCGCGTTGCCGATAGAAAAGACGGACGTCACCGCCGCGATCCCCAATGCCAGCGTTAGCACCACCACTGCGGTGTATCCGGGCTTCTTGCGCAGCAGCCGCGCGCTGTAACGAACGTCCCGAACCAGGTTTTCCATGTGGCCCCTCTTCGTGCGCTATTTGTCACCGGAAGCTTGGTTTGCCGGCCCCTATCGTAGCAGGAGAGAAAAAACGTGCGTAGCACTTCAGTTCAAGGGCCCCTACCCATTGCGGAAACGAACAAGCGCGCGACAGGCCAGGCAGAATAAATTCTCGGCATGGAATTGCATTGTTCTTAAGATTCGCGGAGCGTTGATCAGCTCGCCACGATTTTCTTGCACGGAGTTTCGATCTATAGTGGGTCACCGCGTGAGGATTTTTCTTCACTCTCACCAACCTTCAGGGGTCCGGCACGCGGGCGTCGCGAACACGCACGAGAATCCGGGAGATTGCGATGTCCAAGCTGATTCTTGGACGCGGCCGAGCTGCATCCCGCGCCATCGGTTTCACGGCTCGCGCGCGTCCCGAAGCAAGCGAGCTGGTCACCTATTCCGGCGACAGCCACCTAATCACCTTTGCGCCCACGGGCACCGGGAAAACTTCCGGGCCGGTGATTTCCAATGCGCTCAAACATCCCGGCCAGTTGATTGTGCTCGACGTTAAAGGAGAGGTGCACGCCGCAACCGCACAAGCGCGGCTGGCGTTGGGGCAGGAGGTACACGTCCTCGACCTGCGCGACGGCGCTGAAGGCGGCTCCCTCAATCCTCTGGATCTGGTCGCGCGCTGCGGAACAGAGCCGGCCGCGACGGCGCGCGCTTTTGCCGCGGAACTCATCGAGCGCGGCGAGGGCGAACGCGACCGCTTCTGGAACGATTGGGCGGAGACCATGATTGCGGGCGCTTGCGCCTGGCTGCTTGCGGATTGCCCGGTGGAGGAACGCCGCCTGAGCGCGCTCTTTGATCTCTTCACGAACGACGACGTTTGTTACCAGCTCGCTGTTCTTCTGGACCAGAAAAAGGTGCACAACCGTGCGGCGCGCGCCGCTTTCTCTTCTTTCCTGCAGCTCTCGGAGCGCGACACACGCCCGAGCGTCCTCGGCACCGTGCAAACGCACTTCCGGCTGTTCGACAGTGATTTAGTCCGCCGGCTCACCGATACCAGCAGCATGGACCTTGACGCGTTCATCGCTGGAAAACCCATGTCGCTGTACATTATCGTGCCGCCCTCGCGCTTGAGCGCGTATCGCCCCTTGCTGCGCACCTGGCTCTCGGGACTCATGCTGGCGCTCACGCAGCGCAAGCACCCGCCCAAAGAACGTACGCTGATTCTTTGCGATGAGATTGGCAACCTCGGCCGGCTCGATGCCGTGGTGACCGCGGCGACGTTGCTGCGCTCCTGGGGTGTTACGCTGTGGACCTTCTGGCAGAACGCGGCGCAGATTCAGATTTATGGCTCGCAGGCCAACACCCTCGTGGACAACGCGGGAGTCATACAGACGTTCGGAGTTCGAAACCGGCGCATGGCCCAGGATTTTGCCAATCTCGTGGGCAGCGTTGCGCCGGACGACATCATGAACATGCCGCCGGGCGAGCAGATTCTTCTCATCGAAGGTAAGACGATCCGCTGCCGGCAGGCGCGGTATTACGATGACAGCGCATTTGTCGCCGCCGGGCAATCCTGATCGCAAAGGCCAAAACCGCGCAGCTTCGCTTTCAGCTCAGCATCTGCTTCTCGGCAAATTGGCGTCCGGCGTCGAAGGCCGCGTGATTTGTTGCGAGCAAAGCGCTCTTCCCTGTTTTCTTCTCGAGTGCGGCAAGGGTGGAGTCGGGCGTCAGCGCTCCGGTGAGGGCCAGCAAGGCGCCGAGCAGAACCATATTCGTCACTTTGGGCGAGCCGAGCTTATCGGCCAGGGAAGACGCCGGAATGCACAGCACTCGCGCCGGCAGCGCGGCAAGATCCGCGGGCAACGCCGCGCCATTGTAGAGAATGAGCCCGCCGCGCGGCACAGAACCGGCAAACTTCCGCAGCGAGATTTCGTTCATGGCGATCAAGACGTCGGGCCGCGAAATCAACGGGGAGCCGACGCGTTCCTTCGAGAGACAAACGTGGCAGTGCGCGCTGCCGGAACGCATCTCTGGGCCATACGAAGGAAGCCAGCTCACCTCCAGGCCTTCGCGCATGCCGGCTTCGACGAGCAGCAGCCCCGTCAGCAAAACGCCCTGCCCGCCGAATCCAGCGACCTTCACAGTCATCTTGCTGAATTCATGTGCGCGCTTGGCTTCGCGTTTCGCGCTGTCCTGAATCTCTGAAGTCTCCAGCGGCAGTTCCAGCACGTCCCAGACGGGCCGCTGCGGTGGCGCCGCTTCCGCAAGTACTTCCGGCTTCCGATCGCGGAAGACCTTCAGCGGGTAGGCGGGAATCATTTTCTCCGCGACCCATTTGCGCGCAACCACCGGATCCATTTCCCAAATCGTCGGGCACGGCGAAAGGACCTCGACAAACGAAAATCCTACGCCGTCACGCTGATTTTCTAATGCTTTCCGGATCGCGCGGCGCGCCCGCATGATGTTTTTGTTGTCGGACAACGCCACGCGCTCGATATACGCCGGCGCTTCCAGGGTAGAAAGCAACTCGCACATGTGGAGTGGATACCCTTCGCAGGACGGCCGCCGTCCCCACGGTGAAGTCGTGGTCTTCTGTCCCAGCAAGGTGGTCGGCGCCATTTGCCCGCCGGTCATGCCATAAATCGCGTTGTTGACAAAAATAACGCAGATTTTTTCGCCGCGATTCGCTGCGTGCACGATTTCCGCCGTGCCAATCGCCGCCAGGTCGCCATCGCCCTGGTAAGAGATGACAATTTTGTCCGGGCAGGAGCGCTTGATCGCCGTTGCCGCGGCGGACGCGCGGCCATGCGCCACCTGAACATTTCCCAAGTCAAAGTAGTAGTAAGCAAAAACGGAGCAGCCCACGGGACTCACGAAAATCGTCTTATCCTGCAGACCCAGATCTTCGACGGCTTCGGCGACCAGTTTGTGAATCACGCCGTGGCCGCAGCCGGGACAATAGTGCGTCTGCTGCTTCAGGTCGGCCTTGCGCTCGTACACATCGTAGAAGACCGGCGATTTGGAATGTACGATCTCGAATTCGTTGGTCTGCTCCGCAGGCTCCAGCACGCTGAGCTTGGCATCCTCAACCATAGTGACCTCGGTTCAGCACGTACGCAGCAGTTCGTCCAGCTTCTGCTGCAATTCTTCGACGGTGGGCACGTTGCCGCCCACGCGTCCGTAAAAATTCACGGGGACTTTTCCGTCCAGGGCCAGGCGGACATCTTCCACCATCTGGCCGTTGCTCAATTCCACGACCAACACCTGCCGCACGTGCGCGGCAGCTTCCTGCAAAGCGCGCTCGGGAAATGGCCAGAGCGTGATGGGCCGGAAAACGCCCGCTTTCACCCCTTGCTTGCGCGCGAGTTCGGCGGTCGAGCGCAGCACGCGCGAGACAATCCCGTAACCCACCAGCAGCACTTCGGCGTCGTCCGCCAGAAACAGTTCGTGTCGCGCTTCGCGTTCCGCGATGACCGCATACTTCTCGGCCATCTTTCGCTGATGCGCCTCGAGCTCATCCGGTTCAAGAAAAATGGAAGTTACCAGATTCCTGCGCGTTTCCGGCGTGCCTTGCACGGCCCACGCCTTCTGTGGCGCCGCGATTTCGCGGTAGGGCAGATCCAGCGGTTCCAGCATTTGTCCCACAAAGCCATCGCTCAAAACCACAGCCGGGTTGCGATAGCGGTCCGCTAACTCGAAGGCCAGCATGGTCAGCTCTGCCATCTCTTGCACGGAGGCGGGGGCCAGCACGATGTTGTGATAGTTTCCGTGGCCCCCGCCTTTGACCATGGCAAAGTAGTCGCTCTGCTCCGCGGCAATATTTCCCAGACCCGGACCGGCACGCATCACGTCAACAATCACGCACGGCAGTTCTGCTCCCGCGAGATACGACATGCCTTCCTGCATCAGGCTGATTCCCGGACCGGAAGATGCGGTCATCACGCGGACTCCCGTGGAAGCGGCGCCGTACACCATGTTGATGGCGGAAACTTCGCTCTCCGCCTGCAAGAAGGTCCCCCCAATCTGCGGCAGATACAACGCGGCCGACTCCGCAATCTCACTGGCGGGCGTAATCGGATACCCATAGTAGGCGCGGCATCCGGCAAGAATCGCGCCCTTCATCACCGCGACATTGCCTTTACATAGCTGGCGCATGGCTTGTCTCCAACACGGATGCATTGCGTGCCGCGGCTACCCGCCGGTACACCACGATGGCTCCCGGCTCCGGACAGCAGTAAAAACAGATGCCGCAGCCGGTACAGCCGGTTCCGGTGTAGTGCGCCGGGTGCACGCCGTAAGCGCTCAACTCGCCTGTCAGCTCGAGACACTTCGGCGGGCAGGCTTCCACGCACAACCCGCATCCTTTGCACTCGTTCACGTTAATGATGACTCTTCCGCTCGCCGGATTGCTCATGGTCACCTCATCGTTCCGCTGGGACCAAATCTCGCCGCTGCAGCCACTTGGTTTTCTCGCAATATGCGAACAGCTCGTCGCGGAATTTGGGATGGGCAATTTCAATCAAGGCCCGGGCGCGTTCGCGGATGGATTTGCCGTGCAGGTACGCCACGCCATACTCCGTCACGACGTAGCGGATCAACCCGCGGGATGTCACTACGCCGGCGCCCGGGTCGAGCATCGGCGCAATCCTCGAAATCGTTCCGTCCTTGGCGGTCGAGGGCAGCGCAATGATGGGCTTACCGCCCTTCGAGCGCGTCGCACCGCGCAGGAAGTCCACCTGCCCGCCGATGCCACTGTAGAAGTAGTTGCCGATGGAGTCCGAGCAGACCTGGCCGGTCAAGTCGATCTGCAACGCCGAGTTGATGGCCACCATGTTGTCGTTGCGGGCGATCAGTGCGGGGTCATTCGTGTAGGCGTTGGGGTGAAATTCGAAGATGGGATTGTTGTCCACGAAATCGAATAGCTTCTTGGTTCCCAGCACAAAACCCAGAATGATCTTGCGCGGCTTGAAGTTTTTTCTTTCCCCGTTGATTACGCCCGCTTCGATCAGCGGGATCACGCTGTCCGAAACCAGTTCCGTGTGTACGCCCAGGTCTTTACGATTCATCAGAAACGGAAGCACCGCATCCGGAATGCCGCCGATGCCCGTTTGCACCACCGCGCCATCTTCAATCAAACTCGCGACATTTCTCGCGATGGCGACGTGTAGATCGGTAATCTGCGGCTGCGGCAGTTGACACAGCGGCCGCGAAGATTCGACAAACGCGTGAATCTGGCTGACGTGAATGAAGCTGTCGCCGTACGTGCGGGGCATCTGCTCATTGACCTGCGCAATGACGTAGCGCGCGCATCGTGCCGCGGTCAGCGTGCAATCCACGCCTACTCCAAAACTGCAGTAGCCATGGGAATCCGGCGGCGAAACCTGCATCAGCACCACATCCAGCGGCATCGCGCCGCTCTCGAAGAGGTCTTCCACTTCGCTGAGGTGTACGGGAGTGTAGTCGGCCCGCCCGTCATTCACCGCTTCCCGCACGTTGCCGCCGATGAAGATGGCGTTGTGGCGAAAATGACCGGCCATCTCGGGCTTGACGTAGTCGGCGCAACCGAGCGTCAGGAGATGGACGACTTCCACGTCGGTGACAAAGGGTGCGCGCTTCAGCAGCGCCTCGACTAGCGTTTCGGGTTCGGCACATCCCGGCTGGATATACACGCGGGTGCCGGATTGCACGGCACGTAAGGCTGCTTCGGGGGTTTGTAGCTTCTTTTCATACTCTTGCTGCCAGGGCATTGTCGGTTCCTCGCCTCTTGGATTCGGCTATGAACCATACCGTTCTTCTTGCGACCAACGCCATCATCTCCCGCCAAAGCTCCGAAACGCGGTGACCATAGCCACTCGCAGGTGTGACGTTCGTCACAAACGAACACCTCCTGCCACCGATGGTCGCCAACCGGCCGCAGTTATTGGGACAAAGACTGACTCACGGATCGGAAGTTGTGCGCCCTGCCAGCGGACCGGAGCCCGGCGGGAGCCGTGGCCCAAGTAACGAGCCAGCGGGTCAGCGGTACGCCAGAGTGCGCAAGGCGAGTAGGCCCAGAGCCAGAAACGACGCCGTGGCAATGATGCGCAGCGAGCGCTTCGGCAGGTATTCGCGCAGCTTAACGCCGAAAACCATCGCGAACACCCCTTTCGCGGCCATTGCCGCTGTACCGCCAAGCCAGGGCGCAACCAGGGATCCCGACTTCACGCTTAGCGCTGCGACCGCAATCTGGCTCGGGTCGCCCCATTCCGTGAGAAATAGAGCCAGAAAGCAAGCCAGCAATCCGCGCCACCAAATCCGCGAGGTCGGAGCCGGAGCCGAAACGGATTCCGGCTCATTCACCCACAGGAAGCAGGCAGAAAAGAAGAATGCCACCGCGCTTAGAAGATCGGTCCAGAAGTGCAACCGAACCAAAGCTTTGGCCAACAGCACGGCCACGAGCATCTTCGTTGCGAAGGCCAGCGTGATTCCCGCAAAAATGCTGGCGGCGTGAAATCGCAGCGATAGCGACGCGATGCTGTACAGCGATTTGTCACCCACGAGTTCGGCGACAAATACGGTCCAAAAGGACAACAACACAATGTAGCCGAACGGCGATGTCTCCAGCCCGCTCACGCGACCATGCCCTCTAACCATCAACCTTCACGTAAATTCCACTTTCAAAACAGGGTGAAGCTCGATGACGTTGGGCGCCGCCCCGGTGGCGCCGTGCGCGCGGTCAAAAAAGCCCACACCGGTGATACGCACCGGAGTTGCCGTGGTTCTGGTGGCGAACAGGGGCTGCACCGCCCCGGAGCCTTCCACGGGAGTGTCAAAGCGCAACTCGGGACGGGCCGCTTGACCCGGCTGGAACATCGACGCGCCATGCGGCACGTACTTGCCGTTCCGAAGCGTAAACGAAACCGGGGAAAGGTTCGCAACCAGCTTTTGATCAATCTGCTGCCGAGCTTGCCCGATGTTCATCAGCCACGGACTGTTGCCAACGAACACCGTAGTGGGCGTGGGAATCTCGCCCACCATCGTCCCGCCGCTCGTGCCCTGGAGTACCAGATGGTAGTCACCGTCCGTTTCATGTTTGAGCGCAATGATGACCGCCTCGATGCGCCAGATGGTTACTTCCGTAACGCCATCGCGGACACTCTGAAACTGCGGAGGATCCTGCGTGGCAACAGTCAGGCCCGGAGGCCGGGGAAGGCTAGTCAGCTCTTCCACCGTGGCTTCGACGATCCCGGGCTTGAGATCTACGCCGTTAATGATGTTCTTTCCGACTTTGGCCCGGTCATCATCTTGACCTGTCTTCACCGGCCACCGTTCAGTTCCCGGTTTGTCGGCTTGCTGAGCCAGCGCCAACGCAGCTTCCGGAACAGCCAGGGCGGGGGCTCCGAGTCCAGCCGCCGCTCTGATTTGGGCGGCCACCGCCGCGCTGACAACCGGCAGCGTGTTAACGTCCGTGATTGGAGGGCCATCCCCTGGCGGCGTGGGGCGCAATGGTCGCGCGGCCATCGGAGGCGTTGGCGTCGCCGTTCCACTCGCCGGCAGCGAGACGATTCCTGATGCGCCTTTTCCGCCAACTCGCTTGTCTTTTCCCTGGGAACGCTGGCCTGCCATAGATCCTCCTACCACGCAGGGTACTGGCCGAGAGCAGCTGCCTGGGGTCATTTGGCCAGCCCAGGCCGGCTTGCCGCCACCGCTGCTGGCGCCTAAAATCCCCGGCTAGGTGGACTGGCCTCCGCAGCCTACAACAATTTCCGGCATTCTCGCACCTCTCAACAAGCCTTTCCTTCGTCTTGCGCGATTGGTCGCCTCTCCCGTGCTTCGGCTTGACGCCGCGGGCGAATGTGTTCGACGATAGCAGGGAGCAGGCGGCGCTTGGCACCGCCCTAGTGTCAAGAGCAGCATCGCAAGCTCAAGCTTCAACGTCGTTGCTCCCCCTTCCTGCGGCTCTGCTTTTTTCAGACGAAATGACCATCCGGCGATAGCGGTAGAGCTTCGCGAGTCCACCGCGCACGCCAGTTTTTTGCGTGATTGGCGCGGCGCTTGCGCAGGAGCTTTTCGCAGCGCGCCTTTCCGCCCGATGGTCCGTGTGGGGAGTGCATGCATCCTGAGAAGCTGCCATCCAACCTGCTGAATTTACCGGCCCGTTCGGCTCCAGCCGCCAGCGCCAATCTCTCGATCCTGTTCGCTCGTGTCGCGGGACTTGGCAGCGCCCTTGTTGGCGTGCTGGTGCTGCTCGGCGGGAAATTCAATTTTGTGTTTCTGATCCGGCTTCGTCCGGAGCTGGCGTCGATGAAGACGGTCACCGCCACATCCGTGCTCCTCGTTGGCCTGTCCCTGTGGTGCCTCTCCTACGAGTCCGTACGCCCGTGGAAAACCCGGGTCGGGACGTTCTTCGCCGCACTTGCTCTTACGATCGCCTCGACAATGGTCCTCCAGTCTGCCTTCCGCATCGATCTTGGCGTGGACCATCTCATTGCGCGAGTGCTTGGCTCACCGGCAGCCATGGCTTCTCTCCAGCGCCCGCCGGTCACCGCCAACTTGTGTATCAGCTTTCTGGCCCTCGCCCTGCTCTTCCTTCGCCGAAAAACCTATTTGTTCTATCCAAGCCAACTCCTCGCCCTGCTCTCCAGCACCATGGGTATTGCCGCGCTGGTGGGCTACGCCCTGAACATCAAGGCGCTCTACAGCATTCCCGGCTATACCTCCACTTCTCCGCAAACCGCTACCACCATCGTGGCCCTCTCCTTCGGCGTGTTGTTCGCCCGCCCGCGCGTCGGCGTCATGGCCGCCTTAAACCTGGACACTGCCGATGGAAGTTGGCCCGGCGCTTGTTGCCGTCCGCCATCCTCGTCCCGATTTTCTTTGCCTGCCTGCGCCCGCGCGGCCAGGCCCTGGGTCTCTATGACACTGAGGTAGGACTCATTCTTTACGTCACCACCAATATTGTCTGTCTGATTGCCTTCGTTTACGTCAGCGTCAACCAGCTCGGCCACGCGCTGCGCGCCGCCCAGCGCGTCGAGGACCAGTTCAAGGGCTTCGTCGAATCCGCGCTTGATGCCATGGTCGTCGTCAATCAGGACGGCCGCATCGTTCTCGTCAACGCTCAGGGCGAGAAGACGTTCGGCTACCCGCGGCAGGACCTCGCGAAAAATCCGGGAAATGCTCGATGTAACGCTGGCAAAATCGACGGCCAACAAGAATTAAGAACGCGGCATGCCCCGCTTTCGGGAGCGTTCCCGAAGCCACCGGACTCTCGCGCCTCGCGTACGGCTCACACCGGGCCAAAGAGCTCCGCAAAGAAAGCCTGTATCGCTGCAGACGAGCGTGCATCTGCCTGCGCGTTGTAAGCAACTCCAGGCGTTGTGGATGGGGTTTCGTGGGTGAACCCGTGCAGGGCGCCGCCGCAAATAAGAAGTTGCCAGTCCGCGGACGCCGCGATCATCTCATCGATGAAGGCTGTGACATGCGCCATAGGAACGTAGGGGTCCAGGGCACCGTGGCAAACGAGGACTTTCGCTAGCATGGGCCGCTTGTCTTCCGGGCTGGGCGCGGGTTGCACGCGCAGCTCTTCAGAGCCGTGGGTTTCTGCTACACGCCGCGCGGGTTCAACACTACCGTGCACGCTGACGACAGCGGCAAGATCCACGCCGTTGCGGGCCAGTTCAAGGACAGTCATGCCTCCGAAGCAGTAGCCGACGGCGGCGAGACGCCCGTCAACGTGGGGGTGAGCACGCAAAACCTCGATGCCGGCTTGCGCACGTTGGCACAGCTTCGCCGGATCGGCGGACAACTGCAGGATGAGCGACATGATGCGCGGGCGCCCGCCTTCGGCCACGCCATTGCCGTACATGTCGCACGCGAAGACAACGTAGCCGAGTTCGGCGAAACGCCGAGCGCGCCCTTTGGCGTGGTCGTCCAGGCCCGCGCCACCGTGCACGACGAGAATGCCGGGCCGTCGTTCGCTGCGCGCGTCGTCGAAAAACAGGCAGCCGGTCAGTTCGGTGGCACCATCACGGTAAGCGATAGTCTGCGCGACTATGGGCACGGCGTGATTCCTCCAGGGTGGCCCGCACCCGGAAGCACCACGAATCCGGGAGACGGGGCGATAGTGCGGTTTCCCAAGGCCAAGCCAGAAAAAAGCATTTACTACTTATAGTATATCTATCAACAAATATCAAGGGAAATGCTGCAGGCGCTGCAGGCGGGCATCCTAATCCTGTGCATCCAGAGCTTTCGCAAGGTATTTGTGGAGTGCGGGAGTCTGGCTCCCGCTTTTTCGACTGCGGACGCGGTTCCCCTTCCGCGTTTTGTAACGCCAGAGTTGGAACCACATCGGCGTCGCTGCTTCGGTTCCTTACACAAGGACAGCCGTGACGAAGGGTAGGGCTGCTGGCCAGGAAGATCCTCTGCGAAGCGAATGGCACGTGCAGGCGGGGCGCAGCACGATCAATCTGCTGCCATTTATGGAAATTGCCGGTGAGCAGTAATCCAGTTATGTCGCGTTGTCGTAAGCGCCGCGGAACGAGCGACTATCGCAAACACGCAGAACGGCCTTTAGATTCACCGCGAAGGCCGTTCCGCGGCCCGCTGATCAGTCTTCTTTATACCGCCGCAGCCAGCGCGACGGGCTCGGATAGTTTGCGCTCCGACTGAGCTTTTTGTTCACAACAGGCGATGCGCGGCAATCCATCGACGGACTGCACGGAGAGGGGCTGACCGCAGGACGGGCAGGTGGAGGACCAGTTACCGCCGCAGGCGGGACATTGGGGCACGAGCAGATGGGACCTGCGAAGCGCCACACCGTCGATCCGCGAATCGAGCACGAAGCGACAACTGGGTTATCGCAGATGAAAAAGCGATTCATAGGGGCTACCTCCTTGAGGGCTCGACAGGGATACGCTCCCACAGTATATCTGTCAATACAGTAGTTATGCGTACACGTCCGTTGTCGGAAAAGTCAATACACGGTTACAGCTAATATTTTTACTGTGCGAGTAAACCGCTGGGACCGCAGCGGCGCAACGCCGGTAGGAAGCGACCCGGGTTATTTCGGCGGACGCGAGCCCGGAGCAGGCGGCTGGAAACCGGGCTGCACATTAAAGACACCGAACTGGCGGTCGGCGCCTTCGCGATGCGCGGCCATGGCCCAGAGATAGCAGATGGGATGGCCCGGAACGGCGACATTGGGATGATAGCCGCCGGGAATTAAAACCGCATCGCCTTCGCGGACCACGGTGAGAAATTCGGGATATTCGGTGTTGTTGTAGACCAGCTGAATGCCGTACGCGGGCTCCGGCATGTTGATGTAGACGTAGAGCTCTTCGAGCATGACGGCGTGTTCGTGGGGCGGCCAACTGGTCCAGTGGCCGTTCTCGCCGGAGGTGATGCCCAGGAGGAGGCGGCCGGCTTGCACATTTTTAACGAAGAGCATGTGCAGATGGCGGGTCGAGGTGGGCCCGCCGGTGGAGAATTTCAGCGAGGGATCTTTAGCGACTTCAGCCGAGCGGACGATTTGCAGCGGGTAACGATGCGCAACGTCGGCGGAGAACTCGGCGAGGTCCACGTCGGAAGTGGCCGTGACTCTTACCGAGGAGTCGCGCGGGATGTAGATGGCGTCGTAGCGGTCGAGTTCGCTGGCCTGGCCGTCCACAGTGACCGTGGTGTGGCCCGAAAGGCAGACGAGGCCGGTTTCGCGGTCGCCGGTGGAGAACGATTCGGAAGGATGGGAGGCGTTGAGGAGGATGCGTCCGTAGGCGAGGTGGCGCATGGAGCTGTTGGAAGGCGTCACGGAGAGATGGCGGCCGATCTTGGTGTTGGTTTTGCGGAAGACCAGCGAGTCGATGGCGGATGGCGCGGGAGAACTCATGGAGATGACTCCTCAAAGACGCGTCGATAAACACGCGTAAATTATGAACGAACACGGCCAGCGTAGATTATGAACCAAGGAGAGTGCTGGCGCCAGTTTCCGCTGGCTTGGGTAGTGGGCTCATTTAGCCCAGCACCGCTGGCTTGCGTGCGTGGCCGGCCGGTACCGTCGGCGGTATGCTTTTCCGAAGGGCTGCGACCCAAGGCCCCCGCTTTTTTTTGTAAGTGTTGTCGATAAAGGAGTTAAGTTCGCAAAGGGAGCTGCGCGTGGCAGCGCGGCGGGTTCCGGCGCGTTGCGCCGTGGGCTGGCGGCGATCGTTAGATTCCTTGCCGTGGATCTCTGCTCCCGATGATGCGCCCCCCC
>Ga0335078_10001380_pt1 | contig 36804 bp, 32 predicted proteins | sample Lox_Sample_32_FD_206711 | JGI IMG/M metagenome (GOLD analysis project Ga0335078, IMG submission 206711) | Soil microbial communities from Loxahatchee National Wildlife Refuge, Florida, United States - Lox_Sample_3.2 | ecosystem: Environmental > Terrestrial > Soil > Wetlands | place: USA... | reverse complement strand
CAGGTGACGCTCACCGTGCGGGCGAACGCGGCCAGGATGCCCGGGTCGCCCGTCACCCGCAGCCCGTCGGCGGGCCGGCGGTTCCACAGCGTCAGGTAGAGGTCGCCGGCCGGGCCGCTGACCGCGCAGTCGGCCGGGCCGGTGCCCCGCGAGACCCCGGGCGCGCCGGCCCCGCCGATCAGCCAGTCCGCCCGGCCCGCGGGACCGTCGTCGGCGCGGACCGCGAGCGCGCCGCCCAGGCCCGCCCACTTCCCCCGCCTGATGTTCCTGGCCAGGAAGCCCATGAGCAGCTCGTCCACCCCGTCCGCCGCGAACGACGGGTCGGCCGGCGTGCCGTCCGCGGCCGGGCCGGCGGCCAGCTCGGCGTCCGCCCGGTGGACCGCGGCCTCGTGCGCCTGGCGCCGCGCCCAGAAGGCGAGCGGCGAGGGCGCGGGCAGGAACGTCCAGCAGTCCAGGTCCGGGTCGGCCTGTCCCAGCGCCCGCACCAGCGCGGCGTGCCCCTCGCGGAACCACTCGGGCAGGTCGTCGTCGCCGGGCCCCTGGCTGAGGATCACCTCCTCGGACGGCGACGCCACCGGCCGGGCCAGCCCCTGGGTGACGAAGGCCGCCGCCCATCTGTGCACGTAGCCGATGTGCTTGAGCAGGTCACGGACCTGCCAGCCGGGACAGGAGGGCACCTGCGCGCCCATCCCGGCCCGCTGTGCCGCGCTGGCGAGGAGGATCCCCTCGCGGCGCAGCGCCGCGGTCCACGCGGCGACGTCCAGGGAGCCATAGCCGGAGGGTGCCACGCGGCAAGGATGCCACACCGCCGCGCGGCTTCCCCGGCCCGGCCGGCGGTGCGACGATGGACCCAGGACGAGACATGCCTGGCGCGGCACGCTCCGGCCGTGCCTCCCCGGCGGAAGGCCCCCCAGCGTGACGGCTCAGTACCCCCCGCTCGCACCCGAGCACATCGACCTGTCGGACATGGAGTTCTGGGGCTGGCCGCTGGCCGACCGGCAGGCCGCGTTCGCGATGCTGCGCTCGGCCGGCCATCCGCCGTTCTTCGCCGAGCCCGAGTTCATCTTCGAGCCGGGGCCGGGCTACTACGCCCTGGTCCGGCACGCGGACGTGGTGGCGGCCAGCCGGAACCCGGAGGTGTTCTGCTCGGGCAGGGGCGCGACCTCGATCCCGGACCTCCCGGTCGAGTTCAACGAGTACTTCGGCTCCATGATCAACATGGATGACCCGAGGCATGCCCGGCTGCGCCGCATCGTGTCACGCGCCTTCACCCCCCGGCGGATCCAGAAGTTCGCCGACGACGTCGCGCTGGCCGCCGCCGGGATCGTGGACGACCTGCTGCGGGCCGGCCCTTGCGACTTCGTGGAGAACGTGGCGGCGCGGCTGCCGCTGGCCATCATCTGCCGGCTGATGGGCATCCCGGACGACCGGTACGACCTGGTGCTGCGCAACACGAACATCATCCTGTCCGGCTTCGACCCCGACCTGATCAGCGAAGACATGAACGAGGCCGTGGGCCAGATCCTCACCGCGGGCGGCGAGCTCGCCGGCCTGGTCACCGCCCTGGCGGACGACCGCGCCGGCGACCCGGCCGATGACCTGGTCTCCGCCCTGGTCACCGCGAACATCGACGGCGAGCGCCTCACCGGCGCCGAGCTGGCCTCGTTCTTCATCCTGCTCGTGGTGGCCGGCAACGAGACCACCAGGAACGCGCTGTCGCACGCGCTGGTGCTGCTGACCGACTTCCCGCGGCAGCGGGAGCTGCTCATGTCCGATCTGCCCGGGCGGCTCGGCGGCGCGGTCGAGGAGATCGTGCGGTACGCGTCGCCGGTGATGTTCATGCGCCGCACGGTGACCCGGGATCACCGGATGAACGGGCACGACTATCACGAGGGCGACAAGGCCGTGCTGTTCTACTGGTCCGCCAACCAGGACGAGTCGGTGTTCCGCGACCCGGCCGCGTTCGACATCACCCGCGCCCCCAACCCGCACGTGGGGTTCGGTGCGGCGGGCCCGCATTTCTGCCTGGGCGCCCACCTCGCCCGCCGGGAGATCACGGCGATGCTCGGCGAGCTGCTCACCAGGGTGCCCGACATCCACGCGGCCGGCCCGCCGGACCGGCTGCTGTCCAGCTTCATCAACGGCATCAAGCGCGTTCCCTGCGATTTCACCCGCTGAACGGGCCCGCGGCGGCCCTGGTTCCCGGGCGCTGAAACCAGCCCGCCGGACTCAATCTCATAACGACGCGTAGCCACGCCGTTGCGTTGTGTATAACTAGAGACTGCGGCCGCGGCAGATCCCGTCTCTCGGGCGGCGCCACTCGGGGGCGTGGCGCCGCCCGGGCGAAGATCGCCCGGGCCGCGTCAGCGCAGCGCGCTGATCCGCCCCGCCAGGTTCATGTCGGCACCGGTGAGCCCTCCTGCCGAGTGCGTGGACAGCGTCAGCGTGACCCGGTTCCACCGGATCAGGATGTCCGGGTGATGGTTGGCGGCCTCGGCCAGGTAGGCCACGGCCCCGGTGAACAGCATCGCCTCGCGGAAGTCGGCGAGCTGCACGGTGGCGGAGATGCTGTCACCGTCCCTGGCCCAGTCCGGCAGGCCGGCCAGGGCCTCGGTGATCTCTTCTTCGGTCAGCAGCGTCACGTCCACCGACCTTAGTCGCGGGCGCTCAGGGCAGCCACCACGTCCGGCCGCGGGTACTGAGGCAGGCGGACAGGGTCAGCGGCGTCCCGGCGGCACGGCTCGCGCCCGGATCGTGCAGGCACTGCCCGGTCCGGCCGTCCTTCAGCTCACCGGGGCCGGCCGCGGTCCACGTCTGGCCCGGGTCCCCGTCACAGGTGCCCATGGTCACGGCGGGCAGGCCGCCCGATCCCGCGGCCAGGCAGAGCGGGCCGGCGCGCAGCGTGCCCGCGGCGACCGTCCACTGCTGGGACGCCAGGCTCCGCCCGCAGGCGCCGACCACGACGGCCGCGCCCGGGGCCGGCGCCGAGCGCGTGGCGCACACCCCGAACACCGCACTGGCCAGGGCGCCGCTGTCCAGGCCCCGCACCGCCGCCTGGGCGGCGCCGAGGTAGTGGCCGTAGGCGGTGCTGCCGTAGGTGGCCCACGGGGAGAAGCTGGCGCCGGCGGCGCTGATCGCGTAGGCGGCGTTGGCGTTGCACCTGGGCCGGAACGCGCAGGCGTCGGTGACGCCGGCCTGTGCCTTGCTGTTGAGCTGCCACAGGCCGCGGTCGTAGGAGCCGCCGGGGCAGCTCACCGGCGGGTAGATGCCATCGGACCCGGTCCCGTCGCAGTAGTAGACCGCCGGGTTGCCGCCGGACTCGGCGACGCACACGGCCACCGCGGTGACCAGGTTCCCGCCGTAGTAGCCGTTGTTCGCCCACCCGGCCGCCGCCGCGTACGCCGCGCACGACTGCGCCGCCGTGGCCGCCTGGGCCCGGGTCAGCGGCCCGGCCGCGCCGCGCGGGGCGAGCGAGGCCAGGCGCGGGCGGGCCTGCGGCGGCGGTACGGTGCTGGCCCCGGTCGCGGCGCTCCCCCCGAGCAGCACCAGGCCGGTCACCAGCAACACGGCCAGCCTGGCGACGGGTGAGACGGTGACAACGCGCATCGACGCTCCCTCCTCGCGGCGGAATCTCCGCCCACGCGCGCTCCGTTACGGCCGATCCGCCGGAGCCCAGAGGGGTTCGATGGGCCGCCACCTGGCCCAATGCGGCGACAATAACACTCCGTGTCCGCTATGTCACCAGGGGCCCCCGGGGGGCACGAGACGGGCTGCCACGGCAGGGGGCGTTGGTCCCTGGGGCGGGGGAACCGCGCTCGATAGGCTGTGCGCACCGCGCTGGCGCCGACGGCACCGGCCACGACCAGCTCTGGAGGGCGACAACGATGACCACGCCCGAGCCGGCGGGAACGGCCGCCGCGGGATCAGCCGGCGCCGCGGAACCCGCCCGCCCGCAGCCGGGCGGCGCGCCGCGGCCCACCCCGCTGCGGGCCGTGCACGAGAGCCTGGGCGCCACCATGACCGGGTTCGCGGGCTGGCTGATGCCGCTGCGCTACCGGGGCGAGATCTCCGAGCACCAGGCGGTACGCAACGCCGCCGGGCTGTTCGACCTCTCGCACATGGGCGAGATCATGGTGACCGGCCCGGGCGCGGGCGCGGCGCTGGACTACGCGCTGACCGGGCACCTGTCCGCGCTGGCGCCGGGCCGCGCCCGCTACACGATGATCTGCGCGCCCGACGGGGGCGTGCTGGACGACCTGATCGTGTACCGGCTCGGGGAGGCCGAGTACATGGTGGTCGCCAACGCCGCCAACACCCCTGCCGTGGCCCCGGCGCTGCACGACCGCGCGGCCGGTTACGACGCGAAGGTCACCGACGAGACCGCGGACCACGCGCTGATCGCCATCCAGGGGCCGCACGCGGCCGGGATCCTGGCGCCGCTGGCGGACATCGCCCTCGACGGCGTGAAGTACTACTCCGGCTACCGCGCCACGGTGGCCGGGCACCCCGTCCTGCTCGCCCGGACCGGCTACACCGGGGAGGACGGGTTCGAGCTGTTCACCGCGCCGGGCGACGCGGAGGCGGTGTGGCAGGCCCTGACGGCGGCGGGCGCCGGTGACGGTCTGGTGCCCGCCGGGCTGGCCGCCCGCGATACGCTCCGGCTGGAGGCGGGCATGCCGCTGTACGGCAACGAGCTGAGCGATCAGCTCACGCCGTTCGACGCAGGGCTGGGGCGGGTGGTCGTGTTCGGCAAGCCGGGAGACTTCGTGGGCCGGGCGGCGCTGGCGCAGCGGGCGCAGGCCGAGCCGCGCCAGGTGCTGACCGGGCTCATCGCCGGCTCGCGCCGGGTGCCCCGGCACGGGTACCCGGTGACCTGGGATGGCGTACCCTGCGGAACCGTGACCAGCGGCGCGCCGTCACCCACCCTGGCCGTGCCCATCGCCATGGCCTACCTGGACGCCGCCGCCGCCGGCCAGGCCCGGGACGACACCTCGGGCCGGCTTGCCGTGGACATCCGGGGCAAGCTCGAACCGGCCCGGATCACCGACCTGCCGTTCTACCGCCGGCCCCGCTGACCGGCCAGCCCGTAAACCAACGACCCTTTCCAGGAGAAGGCGACCATGACCATCCCGGACGAACTGCGCTACACCACCGAGCATGAGTGGGTCGCGATCAACGGCCCCGTCGCGTCCGTCGGCATCACCGACTACGCCCAGCAGGCGCTCGGCGACGTCGTGTACGTGTCCGTTCCCGCGCCCGGCACCCGGGTCACGGCCGGCGAGCCGTGCGGCGAGGTCGAGTCGACGAAGTCGGTGAGCGACATCTACTCCCCCGTCGACGGCGAGGTGACCGAGGTGAACGGCGACCTGGAGGACGACCCGGCGCTGGTCAACTCCGATCCGTACGGCGCGGGCTGGCTGATGCGGGTCAGGCTGGACGCCGAGACCGACGGCGCGGAGCCGGGCCTGCTGACCGCCGACGAGTACGCCGACCTGACCAAGGAAGCGGCCGGGTAACCACGGGCAGCGGCCGCCGCCGGTCAGCCGCGGCGGCGGCGCCAGATCAGCAGGGCCACGGTGACCACGGTCACGGCCGCCGCCCCGATCCGGACCTCGGGCCGGGACACCTGCTCCCGTAGCCGGGACATGGCCTGCTTGCCGAGATTGGCCGGGCTGACCCGCTGGGCGAGCGTGTCAATGGTCCGGGCGAGGTTCTCCCTGGTGCGCTCGATCTCCTTGACCAGCTGGTCCGGATCACGCAGCGCGACCTCACCGTTCGGTTCCGCCATCGCAAGCATCCCTTCGTCACCGCAGGCCCTGGGTGCTCAGTCTTCCAGGCTGGCCGGCGATCCGCACGGCCAGCCCGGTCACTGCGCGGTGATTTGCCGGGAATGCCCTGGGTGTGCCCGGCGGCGGGCCGCCGGGCACACCCAGGGACAACCGGATCAGCTCCCGCCGGGCGGGGCTGCTCCCGGCCTCAGTGCGCCGCGAGGTACTCCGCGGTGCCGATGACCGCCTGGCAGGCGGCCGTCAGCAGGCCCGGACCGCTCACCCGCCGGTCCTGGAAGGCGGCGGCATCGAGGTCGCCCTTGATCGCGCCGGCCACCCGGTCCCGGGCGAGCTCCAGGCCGGACAGCGCCTGGTCGGTGCTCCGGTACACGTGATCCCCGGCGCTGCTGCTTTCGATCGCCCTGGTCGCCACCTGCAGCGTGGCGGTGCCGAACGCGCCGACGCTGGAGTTGAGCTGCTTGTAGCAGTCGCCCAGCGTGGCCACGCCCGGCGCGGACAGCGCGGCGTTCGGGCTGGTGAGAACCTGGGTGATCACCCGCCCGTCGTGCTCGTAGTCGTCCTTGAGCCCGAGCAGGTACATGACCGTGGGCCGGATGTCGGTCTCGTCGAGCCAGGTCCCGGTGGTGCCGCTGCCGGGCACCAAGACCTGGCCGCTGTCCGGCCCGGCCGAGTTCGGGCCCGCGCCGGCCGCGGATCCGTCCAGGCCGAGGTGCTTGACCCCGGGGCCGGCCAGGCCCAGGTAGTTGGTGTCGATCTCGGCGGCGGCGTCGCCGTGGTTCCAGGCGAAGCCGGCGTTCTGGCTGACACACGGCGAGCTGCAGTTCGCCGCGCCGGTGCTGAGGAAGTAGTCCGGCCTGGCGAACATCGTGAACGTCGCGGTCCTGGCCGGGTCGGCGTCCGTCATGTGCAGGATCGCCTCCTCGGTCGGGTCGGCGAGGTAGTTGGTGATCGGCTGGGTCGTGCCCGTGTACGGGTTCGCCGCGGTGAGCCCGCCGGCGTCGCGTTCCAGTGCCCGGACCGCGGGGTCGTCCGGCCCCGGCTGCCCGTTGACCCAGAACTCCGGCGCCGAGTCAGCCACCACCGAGAACGGGGTGGTGTCGTTCTTCTCCGTCGCCAGCAGCCCGGTCAGGTTGCCGGAGAGCTCACCGAAGGAGAGCGTGCCGTCGGGCTGCGCCGGGTAGGTGCACGGCACGTCCGGGGTCACCGTGTCGCCGCTGACGGTGGCGCCGTCGCAGTTGGCCGGCGTGGGCTGGATCGCCCGGCCCACGTTCGCGCCCGCCTCGTGGTCGCCCTCGTCCGAGCTGAGGATGAACAGCGTGTTGGCCGGCGTGATCCCGTCCGCGGCCAGGCGCTGGAAGAACGTGCCGAACGCCTGGTTGTAGTACTGCGCCTGGGCGACGTAGCAGGCGCTGCCGGAGCCGAGCGCGGCGGGCGCGCCGTTGCACGGGCCGCCGGCGCCCGACAGCGCCGGGATGTGCTCGTTCCCGTGGATGTCGGAGATGTAGCCGGAGGTGATCGGGACGCCCGCCTCCTGCATGTCGGCCAGGTAGGCCAGCGTCTGCGGGGCGTTGATGCTGCTGAAGCCGGGGAAGCCCGGGTAGTTGGTGAGGAACGCGCCGTTGAGCTGGTTGCCGTCGAGGTCCACCAGGTTCCCGGCGGAGTTGGTGACCTCATACCCGTTGTGGGTCACATCCGGCGTGCCCGCGCCGAGCTGCGGGGCGACGTAGCGGTGCCCGAACAGCCCCTGGAAGCCGCTGTAGCCGCCGGGCTCGTTCGGCAGCAGGTCCGGGGAGGCCGTGGGGCTCGGCGAGGTCTGGCCGTACTTGATCCCCTGGGCGTCCGCGCAGAACGCGCTGCCCTGCGCGCAGTGCACCGCGACGCCGACGTAGTCGGCGGTCTCGGCGTCCTTGAAGCTGTCCGGGTCGGCGGCGAGCTGCTGCGCCTCGGGCGAGTCGGGGCCGAACACCTTGGGGATGTCCACCGCGGTGTTCTCCAGCTCCACGTTCGCCGTGCCGACGTAACCGGCGTTGCATCCCGCGCGGGTGTAGGGCGCCCACGGGGCCGGCGCGATCATGTTCGGCTGCGGCGCCGGGCGCGTGGTGGCCGGCGGCGTCGCCGAGTAGACCATGGACGGGTTCGTGTCGTGCCCGGTGGTCGGTGTGGGGGCGGTGTCGAAGATCGGATCGGTCCAGTAGGCGAAGGCGCTGGCCGGGTCGCTGCTGCCGTCGGGGTTGAAGGTCCGGTAGGCGTTGTTGCCCGCCGACATCCCGTGCCGGTCCGCGTACAGCCCGGTCAGGGTGGTGAGGATGTCGTCGCCGGTGTGCGCGATGAGCGGCGTGTGGTTGTTCGACAGGAACGTGCCGTTGCCGGTGAAGAAGTTCAGCAGGTTCGGCATCATCTCCAGGTCGGACGGCACGTTGGGGTTGTCCCGGAAGAAGTGCACGTTGTCGAACGTGAGCTGGACGACGTGCTTGATCCCGTTGCCGAGCCGGCAGCCGCTGCCCGCGCCCGCACGGGCGGCGGGGTGGCCGGCCGCCGGCGCCTGGGTGGCGGCCAGCCCCGGCGCGGCCTGCCCCGCCAGGACGAAACCGCCCAGGAGCGAGGCGCACCCGCCGAGGGCCACGGCCCGCCCGGTAATCCATCGCCTGCGCTTGTGCTGTGGCATGAATCCCTCCTCATCCAGGCGCCCGTCCGGCACCAGGCGGGCTGCCCTGCCGGTGACCCTAGGGGTGCCGCGCTAACCCCTGGCGACGGCGGGAAGACGGTCAGGCCAACACTGCGCGTGCCGTGACAAACGTGCCAGCCACCCCTGGGGACACACCATTCCCACACAATCCCCCACATCCGGCCGCGCGGCTAGGGGCGCGGCAGGGAGACCTCTTACCTTCTCTTGAGCCGCGGCGGGACGGCGGCCGCCGTCCCGCGCCGCGCCTAGTATCGGGGCGTGGCGGTCAGGACGGTCATCTTCGACTGGGGCGGGACCCTTACCCCGTGGCACGGTGTCGATCACGAGGCACTCTGGCGCGGAGTTTGCGTATTGCACTATCCAGCGGATCGCGCGGCCGGCGTCGCCCGGGCGATCCACGCGGCCGAGCGCGACGTGTGGCGGGGCATCGAGCGCACCCAGCAGAGCGCGACGCTCGCGGAGGTGTTCACCCGCGCCGGGGTGACGGTCACCGACGCGCTGGTCGCCAGCTATTACCAGGCGTGGGAGCCGCACACGATCACCGACCCGGCGGTGCTTCCCCTGCTGCGCGAGCTGCGGGCCAGGAACATCAGGATCGGCGTGCTGTCCAACACGCTGTGGCCAGCCGCCGTGCACGACCGGCTGCTCGCCCGCGACCGGGTGGGCGAGCTGATCGACGGCACCGTGTACTCCAGCGAGATCCCCTGGTCCAAGCCGCATCCCGGGGCGTTCCGCAGCGCGATGGCCGCCGTCGGCGAGGACGACCCGGCGGCGTGCGTGTTCGTCGGCGACCGGCCCTACGACGACGTGCACGGGGCCAAGGGGGCGGGCATGCGGGCGGTGCTCATCCGCAACGACGGCGTGCCGCCGTTCGCGGCAGCGGCGCCGGACGCCACGATCACCCGGCTGCCGGAGCTCATCGCCCACCTCGATCGCTGGTAACCGGCCGCCCGGTCTCCGGCAACCGGGCCGCCGGGCACGCGGCCGCGGTGGCAGGATGGCGACCGTGGGAAACCCGCTCCCCGCCACGCCCGCGCGCGCCCTGGCGGCCGCCGCGGCGCTGGCGTTCCTGGCCGCGTGCGGCAGCGCCGCCGTCCCGGCGCCTGCCACGCCGACCGCCGCCCCGGCCACCAGGACCGCGGCCGCGGTCCTGGCCGCCGGCCAGGAGGCGGGCGCGGGCACCGGAACCGGGCGCATCCGGCCGCGCCGGCGGCCTGCTGTCCCCGCGGCCGCCGGCACCACCGTCCCCGGGGCGCCGAACTGCCCGATGTTCCCCGCCGACAGCGTCTGGAACACCGACATCTCCGCGCTGCCGGTGGACGCCCACAGCGCCGCGTGGCTGGCGAGCATGGACTCGGCCAGCACGTTCCTGCACCCCGACTTCGGGCCGGACCCCGGCGGCTTCCCGTACGGCATCCCGGACAACATCGTCACCAGCTCGCATCCCCTGGTCTCCATCCGGTTCCAGTACGCCAGCGAGAGCGACAAGGGCCCCTATCCCTTCGGCCCGGACACGCTGATCGAGGGCGGCAGGAACGCCGGCGGCGACCGGCACGCGATCATGGTGAACAAGTCCACCTGCACCCTGTACGAGCTCTGGGACGCCCGGTACGCCGCGTCGGGGCCCACGGCGGGCTCGGGCGCGATCTGGAGCCTGACCTCCAACCGGCTCCGCCCCGCGGGCTGGACCTCGGCCGACGCGGCCGGCCTGCCCATCCTGCCCGGGCTGCTGAACTACAGCCAGGTCCGGGCGGCGGTGCGGTCCGGCCAGCCGATCACCCACGCGATCAGGTTCACCGCGCAGGCCACGCAGTCCGCCTACCTGTGGCCCGCCCGGCACGAGGCGGGCTCGGGCGCCAGCCCGTCACTGCCGCCGATGGGCGCCAGGTTCCGGCTGAAGGCGGGCTTCGACGTCGCCGGGTTCTGCAGCGACACCGCACCGTACTGCGCGGACGCCAAGGCCGTGCTGACCGAGATGCAGCACTACGGGCTGATCCTCGCCGACAACGGGAGCAACTGGTTCTTCCAGGGCAGCGCGTACCCGCAGTGGCCGGGCGCCCTGGTCTCGCTGCTCAAGCGGATCCCGGCGAGCGCGTTCCAGGCGGTCGACGAGTCGTGCCTGATGGTCAGCCCGGACTCCGGCCGGGCCGCCGCCAGGCCCGGCTGCCCGGCCGGCTGAGGCCCCCGGCGTCAGGGGCGGCGCGGCACGGCGATGACGGCCACCACCGCCCCCGCGGCCCGGACCAGGTCGGCGGGCGCCAGCGCGAGCTCCAGCCCGCGCCGGCCGGCGCTGCAGTAGACGGTGCCGAACGCCAGCGCGGAGGAGTCGATCACGACCGGCAGCCGCCGGCGGTGGCCCAGCGGCGATATCCCGCCGGTCACGTAGCCGGTGGCCCGCTCGGCCGCGGCGGCGGGCGCCATCGACGCCTTCTTCCCGCCCGCCGCGGCGGCCAGCGCCTTCAGGTCAAGCTGGCCGGCCACCGGGACCACGCCGATGGTGAGCACGCCATCGACCTCGGCCACGAGCGTCTTGAACACCTGTGCCGGCGGCACGCCGAGCGCCTGCGCGGCCTCGGCCCCGTAGGACCCGTGCCGCGGGTCATGCGGGTAGGCGTGCACGGAGTGCGCGATGCCCAGCTTGCCGAGCAGCGCGGTCGCCGGAGTGCCCTGTCCCGCCACGGCCGGACACTCTAGGCCATGTCCCGGGGATCCGGGCCGTCGCCGGCGGGCGCGGGCACCCCCGGCGGCGGCACCCCCCGCCGGGCCGCCGCCCGGGCGGCGCGCCACTCCCGCCACGTGCGCCAGGCCTGCGGCGCGATGAGCGTGGCCAGCAGCACGCAGACGGTCACGATCGCGTACCGCGAGGCCAGCTCGGCCAGCCGGACCCCGTCGCTGCCCAGCAGGTACCCGCCGATCGCGACCACGGATATCCAGGCGGCCGAGCCCAGGGTGTCCCACAGGACGAAGGCCAGCAGCGGCAGGCCGGCCCAGCCGGCCGCCGCGTAGACGGCGGCGGAGGCGCCCTCGGGCAGGAACGCGGCCAGGGCGACCAGCGGGCCGGCCCAGCGCCGGCCGCGGCTTTCGGCGAGGCCGGCCAGCCGGGCCATCCGCGGGCTGTGCTGGCCCAGCTGCGCCACGATGCGATGCCCCCACAGCCGGCCCGCCCACCAGAACACCCAGTCGAAGCGCATGATCCCCGGCAGCGCCGCCACGATCACCAGGGCGAGCTGCAGCTTGGTGTCCACGTCGGAGTACGCTCCCGCCGCCATGATCGACGACGTGGACCCGGTCAGCAGCTCCAGCAGCACCGGGTGGGTGGAGATCAGCGCCGGGGTCAGCGGGATGGTCGCCAGCGCGTAGACGCCGCTGACCACGATCGCCAGCACGCAGCACAGGTCCCGGGCCCGGGGCCGCCCGTGCCACGGCCGCCAGCTCCACCACCGGGCCGCCGGGGCCTGCTGCTCCGGCGGACCGGGCGGCTGCGGCTGTGTCGTCATCGCGCACCTGCCCGTCCGGGGGCTCGGTCAGGCCACCATTATCACTGGCCATCCTGAGTTCGCCCAGGCCGCAATCTGTCACTGGGGTCGGGTAGCGTCACACGCATGGCGACCCTCGTGTCATTTCATGCCCACCCCGACGACGAATGCATCGCCTGCGGCGGGGTGATGCGCAAGGCCGCCGAGGAGGGCCACCGGGTCGTGCTGGTCGTGGCCACCCGGGGCGAGCACGGCGAGGTCGCCGAGGGGGTCCTGGCCGACGGCGAGGAGCTGTGGCAGCGCCGGGTCGCGGAGACCTGCGCGTCGGCGGAGATCCTCGGCGCGCAGCGGGTGGAGTTCCTCGGGTACGCCGACTCCGGCATGATGGGCACCCCGGCCAACGACGCCCCCGGCTCGTTCTGGACCGCGCCCGTGGACGAGGCGGCGAAGAAGCTTGCCGCGCTGCTGGAGGAGGAACGCGCCGACGTGCTCACCTGTTACGACGAGCACGGCGGCTACGGCCACCCGGACCACATCCAGGTGCACCGGGTGGGCATGCGCGCCGCCGCGCTGGCCGGCCCGGCGCGCGTGTTCCAGAGCACGATCAACCGCGACCACATCCGGCGCGGCCGGGAGCTGTTCGCCGGCCAGGCCGGGGACGCCGACATCGAGGTGCCCGACATCGACGACGAGACGTTCGGCCTGCCCGAGTCGGTGATCACCGCGGCGGTGGACGTCCGCCCGTACCTGGGCCACAAGCGCCGCGCCATGCGGGCCCACGCCAGCCAGATCAGCGAGCAGTCGTTCTTCCTGGCCCTGCCGGACGACGCCTTCGGCTACGCGTTCGGCACCGAGTTCTTCATCCGCGCGGGCCAGGGCCCCGGCATCACCGAGACGGACCTGCTGGCGGGCCTGTAAGGAGCTAGCGACCGGCGCGGCGGGCCAGGTAGAGGACGGTGTCCTCGGCGAGCGTCACCTGGGCGGGCAGGGCCGCGGCGACCCGGGCGAAAAGCTCGTCCCGGACCGGCGCCGCCAGCAGCAGGTACGGCGAGTGGGTGGCCAGGTACTCCAGGTAGCGGCGCCGGGTGAGCACCCGGCCCCACCGGTACAGCCTGCCCCGCAGGCCGGTGAACGCCGCCAGCCCGGCGATCTCCGTGGCTGGCCAGCGGTCCAGCAGGGCCTGCTGTGCCACCGGGTCGGTGTCCCACTCGATGTGCGGGGTGAGCGCGCGGTGCGCCGCGGTCACCCCGGCCTGGACGCCCTCGTCGGCGATCCGGTCCAGGTTCCAGAACAGGGCCAGGCTGCCCCCGGGGGCCAGCATGCCCGCCGCGTGCTGCCAGCGCACGGCGGGGTCCATCCAGTGCCAGGCCTGGGCGCTGAACAGCAGGCCGCACGGCTGCGCCGGGACGTAGGCCTCGAACCCGCGGACCACGACGGTGACCCCCGGGTACCCGGTGCAGCTGGCGGCGAGGATCCCGGCCATCGCCGGGTCGGGCTCCACCGCGGCGATCGACATGCCCCGGGCGGCGAACGCGCGGGTCGCCTTGCCCGTGCCGGCGCCGGCCTCCACCGCCGCGGCACCCGGGCCGCCGCAGTGCGCGAGCACCGCGTCGACCAGGGCCGCCGGGTAACCGGGCCGGACCAGGTCGTACTGTTCGGCCGCGGTCCCGAAGACCAGCCGGCGCGGCGGGTCCCAGGCACCCGGCGCGCCCCGTCCCGCAGGGCCTCCGGTCATGGCACCGCCCGGTCAGTACCGGGCCCCCGCGACGCTGTCCGCGAGCGAGCCGAGGACGGCCAGGTCCGCCGCGGACAGCGTGACGTCGAGGGCGGCGACGTTCTGCTCCAGCCACTTCACCCGCTTGGTGCCGGGAATCGGCACCAGCGGCACGCCGAGCCTGTCCTGCTGCGCGTACACCCAGGCGAGGGCCACCTGCGCGGGCGCGGCGCCGGTCGCGCGGGCGACCGAGGCGACCGCGGCGGCGATGGCCTGGTTGGCGGCGCCCGCCGCCCCGGTGAAGCGCGGGTTGCGGCCGCGGAAGTCCTTCTCGTCCAGGGCGGTCACGTCGACGGTGCCGGTGAGGAAGCCGCGGCCGAGCGGCGAGTAGGGCACCAGGCCGGCGCCGAGGTCACGCAGCGCGCCCACGACGGCGGTCTCGGGGTCGCGGGTCCACAGCGAGTACTCGCTCTGCACCGCGGTGATCGGGTGCACGGCGTGTGCCCGGCGCAGCAGGCCGTCGTCCACCTCGGACAGCCCCAGGCAGCGGACCTTGCCCTCGGCGACAAGCTCCCCCATCGCGCCGACGGTCTCCTCGATCTCCGCGGTCTGCGGCGGCCGGTGCAGGTAGTACAGGTCGATGACGTCCACGCCCAGGCGCAGCAGCGACGCCTCGCACGCGCGCTTGACGTAGGCGGCCTCGCCACGCCGGACCCGGGCGGCGTCGCCGGCCGTCCGGTCGATGCCGAACTTGGTCGCCAGCTGCACCTCGCCGCGCCGCCCGGCGATGGCCCGGCCGACGAGCACCTCGTTGTGCCCGGCCCCGTAGATGTCGGCGGTGTCGAGGAAGGTCACGCCGAGGTCGAGCGCCCGGCGGATGGTGGCGACCGACTCGTCCCAGTCGGTGTGCCCGTAGAACTCGCTCATGCCCATGCAGCCAAGCCCCTGGGCGGAGACGGTCAGTTCTCCCAGTGTCGTCGTGCGCATGCGCGCCTTTCTTTCCCCGGTCCCGTGCTCAAACCTGGGACCAGGCCAGCGGCAGGGACTCGACTTGGTAGATGCCCTCCACCCCGCCCAGTTCCGCGGCCGCGGCGGGGCGGAGCCCGGTCATCCGGGGGGCCAGGAACCCGAAAGCCTCCTCCAGCTCGGCCCGGGCCAGGTTCTGGCCCAGGCAGAAATGCGGTCCCGCGCCGAACGTCAGCGCCCGCCCGTCCCGCGCCGCGGTGATGTCGAACTCCTCACCGCCGTCGTAGTCGCGGTTGGCCCGCTCCGCGCAGATCGCCACGATCGTCCCGGCGGGGAAGACCACGCCGCGGCAGGTGATGTCGGCGGTGCAGATCCGGGCCGTGAACGGGGTGATCGGCTCGAACCGCAGCACCTCCTCCACCGCGGCCGGCACCAGGGCGGGGTCGGCGGCGAGCAGGGCCCACTGCGCCGGGTGCCCGGCGAACAGCCGCATCCCGTGCGAAAGCTGGGCCTGAGTGGTGTCCACCCCCCCGGCGATCACGTTGAGCACCAGGTTGATGCACTCGTCGTGGGACAGCTTGCGGCCCTCCTCCTCCGCGGCCAGCAGCGCGGAGATCAGGTCGCCGGCCGGCTCGCGGCGGCGCAGTTCGAGCAGGCCCTCGACGTAGTCGTAGAGCTCCTCGGTGGCCCGCTCGATCCGCTCCGGCTCGGTGCCGAGCGCGCGGATGTCGAACTGGCGCTGCACCCAGGTGGACCATTCGTGCAGCCGCGCCGCGTCCGCCAGCGGGGCGCCGAGCACCGCGGCGATCGTCAGCGACGGGTACGGCTTGGCGAAGGCCGCCACGAACTCGCATTCCGCCGCGCCCATGTCCGCCCACAGCCGCTGCGCGAACTCGCGCATGACCGGGCGCCAGCGGGCGGCTGCGCGGGGGGTGAACGCCGGCCCGACCAGCGAGCGCAGCCTGCGGTGCCGCTCCCCGGTCTGGTTGAGGATGTTCGCGTCGATCTGCTCGCGCAGCCGCCCCCCGGTGACGCCGAACAGGTCGGCGATCTCCCGGCCGGGGAAGGCGGTGTCCCGCGCGCGCAGGAAGAACTCCCCCGACTCGGCGTCGAGCACCACCAGGGCCAGCGGCGAGCGGGCCAGCCAGCCGTGCCGCCGCACCTCGGCGAGCCGCTGGTGGTACACCTCGCCGACCAGGCCGGGCTCGTTGTAGTCGAAGAAGGGGAGGTCAAGGTCGTTGACCGTGGGCAGCGCCCGCTCGCCTGTGGACACCATGTCAGTTTCCTCCCCATCCGCTGGCGCGGACGTCAGCCCTACTCATGCCCGTGGCTGGTGTTCACGATGCAGAACCGGTTGCCCTCGGTGTCGGCGAGGACCACGAAATCCGGGTCGTCGGGGTAGAGATCCCAGTCGACCCGCCGCGCGCCGAGCGCGACCAGCCGCTGCGCCTCGGCGGCCTGCTCGGCCGCGTCGGCCGCGTACAGGTCCAGGTGCACGCGCGGGTGCGTGTCGCCGGGCGCGCCGGTGTGCTGCAGCCCGATGCCGGTGCCGAGGCCGCCGGCCGGGGTCAGCGAGCTCCAGTCCTGCCCGGCCCCGCCTTCGCGCAGCTCGTAGCCCAGCGCCTGGGTCCAGAAGGCGACCGCCCGTCCCATGTCGGTCGCGCCGAGTACCACCATGCCGATGCTCACCATGGACCGATCCTGGCAATCCCCGGCCGTCCGCGCAAAGGCCCGCTCCCGCATCAGGCGGCGCGGAAGGTGAACAGGGGCCCGTCCGGCAGGCTGGGCGGCGGGGCGGCGGCCAGGCGGCAGGCGCCCACCCCGGTCAGCGCCTGGGTGTCCGGGGCGTCGAAGGCGACCTCCTCGAACCCGCTCTCGGCGAACCAGGCACGCACCCGGGGGGTGATGTCCGGCGGCCGGCGGTGCCGGGTCCACAGCACCGTGGCGCCGGGCGCGCAGAGGGCGGGCGCGGCGCGCGCCGTGCGGCTGATGTCCTCGTCGCTGACGTTTCCGAAGATCCCGCACAGCAGCAGCACGTCGGCGGGCAGCGCATCGGCGAACGCGGCCACCCGGCTCGCGTCCGCCTCGCGCACCTCCACCCGCGCCAGCCGCGCCCGGGCAGCGGCCTGGCGGGCCAGCGCGGCGTTGGCCGGGTCGGACTCGACCAGGACCGCGGACACCTCCGCGCGGCGCGGGTGGCGGGGCAGCACGCCCAGCACGTCGCGGCCCTGCCCGGCGCAGAGGCTGACCAGGCGCACCGGGCCGGCCGGCGCCGCGTCCAGGGCCGCCGCCAGGTACCCGCGGACCAGCCGCAGCCGCGCGCTGAGCGAGGAGGACGGGTCGTCGTAGGCCGCGTGCCAGGCCACCCAGTCCTTCACCGTCCGCCTCCCGTCCCTCGCCATCGTTGCATTACGGCCCGCCGGGGCTCACCTTAGCGCCCCGGCGCGGCCCGGCTGCCCGGCCCGGCCCGCCGTCACAGCCGGGGGTCGACCGGCTCGCTCTCCAGGGCGAGCACGCCGAACACGCACTCGTGCACCCGGTGCAGCGGCTCGCGCCGGGTGAACCGCTCCAGCGCCTCCGCCCCGAGTGCGAACTCGCTGCTGGCCAGCGAGCGCTTGCGGGCCAGGTTCCGGTTGGCGAGGCGGCTGAGGTTCGCGGGCAGCGCGTACTCGGGCCCGTAGATGATCCGCAGGTACTCCGGGCCGCGGCATTTCACCGCCGGCTGGGCCAGGCCGCGGTGCCCCCGGGTGACCGGGGCCAGCGGCTTGGCCACCATCCCCTCGCCGCCCGCTCCGGTGATCTCCTCCCACCATGCGGTCACCGCGGGCCCGGCGCCCTCGTCGCCGGTGTCGGCCACGATGTGCCGGGTGGGCACGAACAGCGGGTCCGCCGCCGCCAGCCGCCCCGCCACGGTCATATGCCAGGTCTGGTCGCGGGCGTAGCAGGTGCCGGCCGAGCCCGCCAGGACGGCGAACGGCGCCAGCCGCACGTCGGCGGCGGAGCGCACCGGCCAGACGTAGCGCCGGTAGGCGGCGGCGTAGGACCGGGCCGCCGCCAGCCGCTGCCCGGTCCGGTCGCGCAGCGCCGCCACGTCGGCGCCGCGGGCCAGCGCGCCGTCGCACACCCGGGCGGCCGCGGCCAGCCCGGCCAGCGCGGCGGCGCCCACCGCCGCGTACTGGCCGCGCACCAGGCCCTCGGCCTTGAGCGACCAGGGCATGATCTCGCAGTCGAGCGCGGCCCAGTCACCGAGCCCGTCCCACAGCCCCGCCTGCTCCAGGGCCGCGGTGACCCGGGCGAGCACGGTCGCCTCCAGCCCGGGATCGGTGAAGAACCGGCGCCCGGTGCGGGTGTACACGATCCCGCTGTGCTCGCTGCCGAACCAGTCCCGGGCCGCGTCCGGGGTGCGGCAGGCGATCACCACCGCCCGCGAGCCCATGTGCTTTTCCTCGCAGATCACCTGCGCCACGCCCGCCCGCCGGTAGGCGGAGAGCGCGTCCGCCGGGTGCTCCAGCAGGCCGGATTCGGTGCTGGCAGGCACGGGCGGCATGGTCGGCGGCAGGTAGATCAGCCACCGGGGGTCGGCCGCGAACCGGCTCATCACCTCCAGCGCGGCGGCCGCGTTCTGCTCGCCGATCGTCACCCGCCCGCGCAGCCCGGTGCTGACCCCCCGCCGGCCGAGCACGTCGGTCACGTCGAGCAGCCCCGGGAGCCTGGCCGGCCCGAGCGGCCGGGCGGGCTGGTAGTAGGTGCGCAGGGCGGGCACGCTGACCAGCTCCCGCTCCGGGTAGCGCAGCGCGGTGAGGCGGCCGCCGAAGACGCAGCCGGTGTCGATGCAGATGGTGTTGTTCACCCAGGCCGCCTCGGGCACCGGGGTGTGCCCGTACACCACGGCCGCCGCGCCCCGGTAGTCCTGGGCCCACGGGTACCGGACCGGCAGGCCGAACTCGTCGGTCTCCCCGGTCGTCTCGCCGTACAGCGCGAAGGCCCGGACCGCGGCGGAGGCGCGCCCGTGCATCTGCTCGGGCAGCCCGGCGTGCGCGACGACGAGCCGCCCGGCGTCCAGCACGTAGTGGCTCACCAGGCCGTCGAGGAAGGCGGTCACCTCGCCGGTGAAGCCGTCCGGCTCCGCCGCGAGCTGGGCGAGCGACTCGGCCAGCCCGTGGCTCACCCGCACGTCGCGGCCGCGCAGCGCGCGCAGCAGCTTGGCCTCGTGGTTGCCGGGCACGCACAGCGCGGTGCCGGCGGCCACCATGCCCATCACGGTGCGCAGCACGCCGGGGGTGTCCGGGCCGCGGTCCACCAGGTCGCCGAGGAACACCGCGGTCCGCCCGCCCGGGTGGCGGCGCGCCCCGGCGCCGCCCGCCCGGTAGCCGAGCGCGTCCAGCAGGCTGGCCAGCTCCGGCCCGCAGCCGTGCACGTCGCCGATGATGTCGAACGGCCCGTGCTGGTCCGACCGGTCCGCCCACGCGGGCTCCCGGACGATCCGGGCCGCCGCCACCTCGGCCACCCCGCGCAGCCGGAACACGCGCCGGAAGCCCTCCTTCTCCAGCCGCCCGGCCGACCGGGTGAGCGCCGCGTGCTGGCGCCGCACCACCCCGGCCCCGAACCCGCGGTCCGGGCGCGCCTGGTTCCGCTGCACGCAGGCCTGCTCGGGCACGTCGAGCACGATCGCCACCGGCAGCACGTGGTGCTCGCGCGCGAGGGCCAGCAGCGGGCGCCGCGCGTCGGGCTGCACGTTGGTCGCGTCGATCACGGTGAGCCTGCCGAGCTTGAGGCGCTGCGCGGCGACGGCGTGCAGCGCGGCGAACGCCGCCGCGGTGACCGACTGGTCGTTCTCGTCGTCACCGACCAGGCCGCGGAAGGTGTCCGAGGAGAGCACCTCGGTCGGCCGGAAATGCCGGGCGGCGAACGTCGACTTGCCCGAGCCGGTCACGCCCACCAGCACGACCAGGCACAGCCCGGGAACCCTCAGCTCGGTCACCGTGGCACCGCCCGCTGCAGCACCGCCATCTGCGTCGGCGGCCCCGCCTGCGGGTCCACCGCGCCCACCGGCTCGAACCGCACCGCGTACCCGTGCGCCTGCGCCGCCGCCCGCGCCCAGGCGCGGAAGCCCGCCCGGTCCCACTCGAACCGGTGGTCCGGGTGGCGCATGGCGCCGGGCCGCAGCCCCGGGTAGCGCGGGTTGTACTCGGCGTTGGGGGTGGTGATGATCACCGTGGCCGGCCCGGCGCTGCCGAGCACGGCCTGCTCGAGCGCGGCCAGCCGGCCGGGGTCGACGTGCTCGACCACCTCCATGAGCACGGCCGCGTCGTACCCGGCCAGGCGCCGGTCGGCGTAGGTCAGCGCGCCGTGCAGCAGGGTGAGCCGCGCCCGCTGCCGCGGCGGCATCTCGTCGGTGTGCAGCCGCCGGGCGGCGCGCTCCAGCGCGGCGGGCGCGGCGTCGACGCCGACGACCTCGTCGAACCCCGGGTCGGCCAGCAGCGCCGCGAGCAGCCGCCCGTCACCGCAGCCCAGGTCCAGCACGCGGCGCGCCCCGGCGGCCCGCAACTCCCGCAGCACCGCGGCCGCCCGCAGCTCGCGCAGGCCCTGGTGCCCCGTGGCCGGGCCGGCGCCCGCGCCGTCCCCGGCATCCCGCTCGGCGGCCTGGGTCTCCGGGCCGGCCCGGTCCTCGTCGAGCAGGCGCGCGGTGGCCTCGGCGACCAGGGCGGGCTGATGGCGCAGGTACCGGCGGATGATCAGGTCCCGCTCCGGGTGCCCGGCCAGCCACTGCGCCGCCCCGCCCGCCAGCTTGTCGATCTCGTCCGCGCTGACCCAGTAGTGCTTGTCGTCATCGAGCACCGGCAGCAGCACATACAACTGCCCGAGCAGGTCACGCACCTGGCAGGTGGCGGAGATCCGCACGTCGAAGTAGGGGCTGTGGCCCCAGTGGGGGAAGGTCTCGTCCAGCGGTATGGCCTGGGCGCGCACCTGGTAGCCGAGCGGCTCGAACAGCCTGCGCAGCAGCTCCTCCCCGCCCCGGCACGGCAGCACCGGCAGCCACGCCGCCAGCTCCAGCGGGGTCGCGGGCAGCTCCGGTCGCGGTGCGCACTCGCCCCGCAGCGCCGTGCCGAACAGCTTGCGCAGCGCCACGGCCAGCAGCGAGGACGCGGCGTAGGGCCGGTCGTTGACGTAGGCGGCGAGCGGGAACGGCCCGCTGCGGCTGCGGCGCACCAGCGCGACCGGGTCCACCTCGCACAGCAGCGCGGCGGTGCAGCGGCCCGGCCCGGCCTCGGGGTAGAAGACGTGCGCGGTGCCCCAGCCGAACCCGACCGAGCGCACGCTGGCGGGGTTCTTGTGCAGCAGGAAGCCCAGGTCCGTCGCGGGCGGGGAGGTACTGGTGAGGGTCAGCAGCATGGGCGGTTTCCCTGGGTGGTGCGCGGTCCGGGCCGAGCGATCACACTACGCGGGCGGCGGCCGCCCGTCGCCCGGGTTTCCCGCTCGACCCCAGGGCGGGCCGGCGTTATCCTGGTGGCATGCAGCGCACGAGCACCCGCGCCTGGTGGCCGTCCTAGGACGGTCACCGACAGCGCTGTGCCCAGCGGGCCGTCCGGCGGACGGCCCGTTTTCGTGTCCATGATCGCGGTCCCTCCCCCGGCGGCTCCCGAACCCCCGAGGAGGAGACCATGACCGCACCAGCCAGCACCGCACCCGCCCGTACCGCCCCCCGGGCCGGCCCGGGGCCGGGGCCCTCGCCCGTGGTGCCCCGGATGCTCACCGGGGACCGGCCGACCGGCCGGCTGCACCTGGGCCACTACGCCGGCAGCCTGGCGAACCGGATCCGCCTGCACCGGCAGTACGAGAGCTTCTTCATCATCGCCGACCTGCACATGCTCACCACGAAGAACAGCCCGCAGGACATCGCCGCGGTGGGCCGCAACGCCACCGACATGGTGCTGGACAGCCTGGCCGCGGGCCTGGACCCCGGGCACTGCGTGTTCTACCTGCAGTCCGGCGTGCCCGAGATCGCCGAGATCAGCCTGCTGCTGTCCAGCCTGGTCACCGTCCCCCGGCTGCAGCGCGTCCCGAGCCTGAAGGAGATGGCCGGCCACGCCGGCCAGGGCGAGATGCCGCTCGCCCTGCTCGGGTACCCGGTGCTGCAGGCCGCGGACATCCTCGCGGTCATGGCCACGGCGGTGCCCGTCGGGCGGGACAACGCCGCGCACGTGGAGGTGACCCGCGAGCTGGCGCGGCGGTTCAACCGCCGTTACGGCGAGGTGTTCCCGGTGCCCGCCCTGGTCCCGGCGGACGTCCCGTCGCTGCCGGGCATCGACGGGCGGGCCAAGATGAGCAAGAGCCTGGGCAACGCCATCTACCTGTCCGACCCGCCGGCCGAGGTGGCGGCCAAGGTGCGGCGGATGTACACCGACCCGGCGCGGACCACCGCCGGGGTCCCGGGCACGGTCGAGGGCAATCCCGTCTTCGTCTACCACGACGTGTTCAACGACCGCCCCGGCGAGGTCGCGGAGCTGAAGGCGCGCTACCGGGCCGGGACCGTGGGCGACGCGGAGGTCAAGCAGCAGCTCGGCGCCGCGCTGGAGCGGTTCCTGGGGCCGGTCAGGGCACGGCGGGCCCGCCTGGCGGCCGACGAGGGGCTGGTCGCCGGGCTCATCGTCGCGGGCACCGAGCGGACCCGCCGGGAGGCGGCGCGCACCCTCGCCGAGATGCGCGCGGCCATGGGCCTCGGCGCGGCGCTCGCCGGCTTCCGCCGCGCCGCCCGGACCCCGGCACGCTAGGGCGTGACGATGGCGAAGCTGGGGTCGGGCTGGTCGGTGAGGCTCAGCAGGGTGGCCAGCACGCCGGGGTCGCCGGCCGCGTCGATGCCGGCCAGCGAGCCGGACCCGAGCAGCCCGAGCAGCTGCGGATGGGTCAGCGTGAGGACCAGGTCGGCCTGGGGCGCGCGCCGGGTCGGGTGGTGGACCAGCACGCCGTTGGACAGCTCCATCAGGTACCGCTCGCCGCTGTCGGTGAACTCCCACAGCACCGACAGGGCGGTGCCGGCCGCCCGGGGCCCGTCGATGCGCAGGGCGACGGTGTCGAAGATCTGGGTGACGCTCATCGCCTGCGCCATGCCGCCGGCCGCGAGCCCGGTGGCCGTGATCCCGCCGCGCAGCTCCCGGGCGCCCATCAGGAAACAGTTGCGCCAGGTGGCGTTCTCCGCACCGTAGCCGAGCCGCTCGAACGCCGCGGCGAGCACCTCCCTGGCGGCGGCGGAGCCGGGGTCGGCGAACACGGCGTGGCTGGCGAGCTCGGCGGCGAAGCGCAGGTCGCCCTCGTCGAGGAACTCGCGGGCCCGGGCGGCGAGCTGGTCCGCGCCACCGGCCAGGCGGGCGTACCGCTGCGCGGCGGCCTGCGGCGGGTGCTGCCACAGGTGCGCCGGGTTGCCGTCGTACCAGCCGAGGTAGCGCTGGTAGATCGCCTTGACGTTGTGGCTGACCGAGCCGTAGTAGCCGTGCGTGTGCCAGGCGGCCTCCAGCGCGGGCGGCACCTCGATCATCTCGGCGATCTCGGTGCCGGTGTAGCCCTGGTTGAGCAGCCGGACGGTCTGGTCGTGCAGGTAGGCGTAGAGGTCGCGCTGCTGGGTGAGGTAGGCCCGGATATGGTCCTGGCCCCAGGTGGGCCAGTGGTGCGAGGCGAACGCGACGTCGGCGTCGTCGCCGAACAACTCCAGGGCCTCGGCCAGGTAGCGCGCCCAGATGCGCGGGTCCCGGATCTGGGCGCCGCGCAGGGTGAGCAGGTTGTGCAGGTTGTGGGTCGCGTTCTCGGCCAGGCACAGGGCGCGCTGGGCGGGGAAGAAGAAGTTCATCTCGGCCGGGGACTCGGTGCCGGGGGTCAGCTGGAAGACGATCCGCACCCCGTCGACGGTCTCCTCCTGGCCGGTGCGGGTGATGTCCAGCGTGGGGGCGATCAGGCCGACCGCCCCGCTCGACCCCTTCGGGCCCAGGCCCATGCCGATGGTGCCGTCCGGCCCGTACGGCAGCGCCCACCCGCCGTAGTACATGCCGCGGCGGAGCATCGCGACCCCGGCGTAGACGTTCTCCGACACCGCGTGCTCCATGAAGTGCTCCGGCGCGATGACCGGCACGCTGGTGCCCGCGTCCACCACCCCGAGCACGCCGCCGAAGTGGTCGATGTGCGCGTGGGTGTAGATCACCGCGGTGACCGGCCGGTCGCCCCGGTGGGCCCGGTACAGCCCGAGCGCCGCGGCCGCGCACTCCGCGGAGATGAGCGGGTCGATGACGATCACGCCGTGGCCGGACTCGACCAGCGTCATGTTCGACAGGTCCGCGCCGCGGACCTGGTAGACGCCGCCGGTCACCTCGAACAGCCCCTGGATGGCGGTGAGCTGGCCCTGCCGCCACAGGCTGGGGTGCACCGTGTCCGGGCAGTCGCCCCGGGTCGCCCGGCCGAACTCGTCGATGTCGTAGATCACCTTGCCGTCGGCGTTCGTGATGACGCCGGGCTCCAGGCGGGCGACGAGGCCGCGTTCGGCGGAGTCGAAATCGGTCCGGTCAGCGAAGTCCGCGGGCATGAGAAGGCTCCTGGTATCTGCGATCGTTTCGGCGCGGCCGCGCTGAGAATCCTACGGGGCTCCAGCCGCCGGCGACCTTCGCGCCGTCGTAGCCGGTGGCGCGCAGGAACCCGGCGGCCGGCCCCGCGCTGGCGGCGGGCACCGGGACGGCCGGGACGGCGGTCGCAGCAGCCCGGCGCTGGGGCGCCGTGGCGGGCGCCAGGCCCGCCGCGGGGATCACGAGCTCGGTGACGGAGTAGCCGGGGAAGGTCATGGTGGCCGCGCCGTTGCTGAACCGCTGGGCGGGCTCGGTCACGATCGCCGTGGGGTGCGCCGGGCCGTACCGGTAGACCTGGGCGGTCGCGCCGGCCGCGAGGCCGGTGACCGACAGCGGGCTGGTCAGGCCGTGATGGGTCTTGTTGATGACGATCATGGTCAGCGCGTGGTCGGTGCTGCGCTGCGCGGCGTAGATGGCGAGCTGGCCCTGCGCGGCGCTGGCAGCCCGGACGCTGGTGTCGCCGAATGCCGAGCCCTTGCCGTCATAGTCCAGGTACATGCGGAACGCGAAGGCGCCGGGATCGCCCGGGCCGGGCGGTCCCCACAGCGTCGCCAGGTCGAGGCCCTCGCGGCCGAAGATGCCCAGCACGTCGGCTTCGGCCAGGCCGCCGTCCATCTTGTCCAGGGCGCCCCAGTTGTACTCGGTGATGGCCACCTTGGTACCGGGATAGTTCTGCGCGACGAGCTGCTGCATCCGCGGAATGGCCATGACCGGCTGGCCGATCCAGCTCTGGTCGACGTAGCGGGGATCCCACAGCATCCGGGTGGAGCGCAGCCGCAGCGCCTGTGTCGCCGGGTCGTCGGCCTCGCTGTCGACGCCCGCCTCCTGCGGGTACCAGTGGTTGTCGAAGTAGTCCAGCAGCCGTACCCCGGTCCTGGCCTGGTAGGCCCGCAGCTGCCGCAGGTACCAGGCGGCGAACGGCACGCCGCCGTGGCGGGCCGCGTCCGGCGGCACGGCGCCGCACGCCTGGACGGCGCAGTACTGCTGGTCGTAGCCGGAGTAGAACAGAGAGCTCCAGCCCCAGCCGGACGGCCCGATCGTCTGGGCCGCCGGGTCGGCCGCCTTGATGGCCGCGCCGACCGTCTCGGTCTTGTGCAGCATCTCGGTGTAGGTCGCGCCCACCGGGTGCACGTCACGGTGGGTGGCGAACCAGATGTCGGGTTCGTTGTCGAACTGGTAGAACCGCACGCCGCCGTGCGCCGCGTCGCCGTACTTGCGGTCCAGGTACCGGACCCAGCCCGCGACGAAGGCCGGCCCCGCGGGCTTGCTGGTGTCGCCCGGGTCGTTCCCGGTGATGTAGCCGCCGCCGGGGGTCACGCCGTTGCCGCAGTCGGCGTCGTAGGGATCGGTGGCCTGCTGCGGCCCGTACTTGGCGACGCTGAAGCCGCAGGCCTGGGTGCGCGACTTGGGCGTCCAGCCGATCAGCGGCACGGTGATGATGCTGTCCGCGCCGTCGCGCCGGTTCTGCTGGATGAACTGGTCGGCGGTGGAGCCGCCGGGCAGCGCGGCCGGGTTCTGCACCGTGCTGGGGATGTTCTCGAAGTACCAGTCGCTGGCGTGGTTGGCGGTGTCGAGCCGGTAGTTGTACCTGGTGGTCGCGTTCCCGCCCCAGCGGGCCACCGGCAGCTTCAGCTCGGCCTCCAGGCTCGCGGGCGCGAAGTTCATGCCGTAGATGTCGCGGCTGATCTCGTGCCGCCCGGCCTGCGGGTCGACGCTGAGCGCCGGGCCGGCGGTGCTATCGGCCGATGCCACGCCGGTGAAGCCGGCCCCGAGGGCGGCGAGCGTGGTCACGGCGAGGACAACGGCCATGGGCTTGCGGCGCACTGAGCTTCCCTCTCCGGTGCCAAATGCCGCTCCGGCCGCAACACTAGCCCCGCGGGGCCCCAGCGGTCCCGCGATCGGCTGCGGGACAATGGGTCTCGCTCATCCCACGCCGGCCGCCTGCCGCGCGTGGGCACGCGGCGGGCGAGCGAAAGGACCCATGCCATGCAGGTCATCGAGGCCGCCGGCCGGTACACGCCGGCCCCGGACGGTGAGCCGAACCACTGGATCGAGCACCTGGTCAGCAACGACCTCAGCGTGGGGACCTACTCCATCCCGGCGGGCGGGCTGGACGACCAGGAGCCGCACGCCGAGGACGAGGTCTACGTCGTGACGGCCGGGTCGGCCACGCTGGTGACCGATTCGGGGACCGCGCCGGTCGGGCCCGGCTCGGTGATCTTCGTCGCGGCGGGCGAGCGGCACCGGTTCACCGAGGTCGGCGCGGACCTGGCGCTGGTCGTCGTCTTCGCGCCGCCCTACGGATCCCGGGGGGGATGAGGCGATGCGGTACATGCTGTGCCAGAGCTACGGCCCGGCGGGGGCCGGCTGCGTGCCGATGACCCAGTGGACGCCGGCCGACATCCGGGCCCACATCGAGTTCCAGCAGGCGCTGAACGCCGAGTTGCTGCAGCGCGGCGAGCTGGTCGATGCGCAGGGACTGGCCGGGCCCGACCAGGCGATGTTCGTGGTCAGCGACGGCACCAGCGCCCCGGTGGTCACCGACGGCCCGTTCCCCGAGTCCAAGGAGCTGCTGGCCGGCTACCGGATCGTGGACGTCGGGTCGGCCGGGCGGGCCATCGAGATCGCGGCCCGGATCTCGGCCGCGCCGGGCGCGAACGGGGCGCCGGTCCGGCAGCCCGTTGAGGTGCGCGAGGTGATGAGCGCCCCCGACCCGCAGGGATGACCGCCGGCCCGGGTACCGGCGACCTGCTGCGCGACCTGGCGCCGCGGGCCCTGGGCGCGGTGTTCCGCCGCTTCGGTCATTTCGCCGACGCGGAGGACGCGGTGCAGGAGGCACTGCTCGCCGCCGCCACGGCCTGGCCCGGCGACGGGGTGCCGGACAACCCGCTGGCCTGGCTCATCCGGGTGGCCGCCAACAAGATGGCCGACACCTACCGGCGGGACGAGGCGCGCCGCCGCCGGGAGGACCTCGCCGCCTCGTGGTCCCTCGTCCCGCACGAGCCGGTCCCGGCGCACGACGACACGCTGACGCTCATGCTCATGTGCTGCCATCCGTCGCTCCCCCCCGGATCGGCGATCCCGCTGGCGCTGCGGGCGGTCGGCGGCCTGACCACGGCGGAGATCGCCGCCGCGTTCCTGGTGCCCGAGGCGACCATGGCGCAGCGGATCAGCCGGGCCAAGGCGAAGCTCAGGCAGGCCGGCGAGCCGTTCGCGCTGCCGCCGGGGACCGCCGCAGGGCGCCTGCCGTCCGTGCTCCACGTGCTCTACCTCATCTTCAACGAGGGCTACGCCGCGAGCGGCGGCCCCGACCTGGCCCGGGCCGACCTGTCCGGGGAGGCCATCCGGCTGGCCCGCGGCGTGCACGCGGCCCGCCCGGCCGACGCCGAGATCACCGGCCTGCTCGCGCTGATGCTGCTCACCGAGGCCCGGCGGCCGGCCCGCACCGGCCCCGGCGGCGAGCTCGTCCCGCTGGCGGAGCAGGACCGGGCGCGGTGGGACCGCGGGCTCATCACCGAGGGCCTGACACTGCTCACCGGCGCGCTGCGCCGGGGCGAGCCGGGCGAGTACCAGGTGCAGGCGGCCATCGCGGCCGTGCACGACCAGGCCGCGAGCTACGCCGGCACCGACTGGCCCGCGATCCTCGCCCTCTACGACCGGCTGGCGGCGATGACCGGCAATCCGATGGTCGCGCTCAACCGGGCCGTCGCCACGGCCATGGCGCACGGCCCGCAGGCCGGCCTGGCGCTGCTCGACGGCGTGGCCGGACGGCTCGGCGACCACCACCGGCTGCATTCGGTGCGGGCGCACCTGCTGGAGCAGGCCGGCGACACGGGGAGCGCCATCGCCGAGTTCGGGGCCGCCGCCGCGCGCACAACGAACCTGCGCGAGCGGGACTACCTGCGGGCGAAGGCGGCGCGCCTGGCGGCCGGGCCGCCCTAGCGCACCGTCCCCGGGCGGTCACTCGGCCTGCAGGACCCGGGCCACCGATCGCCGGGCCCCGATGCGGGCCGGGATCGTGGTGAGCGCGCCCACCACGGCCACGGTGCCGATCACGGTGACGGCCAGCCACCAGAACGGCGGGGCGGTCAGCACCGGACCAGGATTCCGCACGGCCTCGACCAGCCCGAAGCCTGCCGGGATGCCCAGCAGGGCCCCGATCAGCGCGGACAGCATCTGCGCTCCGGACAGGCCAGGCGCTGACCTGCCGTGGCGTCGCGCCGGGCGGTGCGGGCCGAGGCGCCGGCCAGCAGCGCGGGAAGCTCCACGTTCTCCACGGCGGTCAGCTCGTCCAGCAGATGGAAGGCCTGGAACACGAAGCCCGCCCCGTCGCGGCGCAGGCCAGCCAGGGCCCGCTCGCCAAGCTGGTCGATGCGCCGCCCGGCCAGCCAGATCTCTCCCCCGGCGGGCCGTTCCAGGCCGCCGAGCAGGTGCAGCAGGGCGGACTTCCCGCAGCCGCCGGGCCCCATCACCGCGACGGTCTCGCCCGGCGCGACGTCCAGGCCGATCCCGTCGGCCGCCCGGACCAGCCCACTGTCCGCTCGCACGCCTCGAGCCACCGCAGGTCCGCCTGCAGCCGCAGCACCACGCCCTCGAGCAGCAGCCCGGCGCCCGACCCCCGGGCTCAGCCATCGCCGCGCGCTGCGCTTCCCGCAGCCGGGCCAGCAGTTCCCCGCGCGTCGCGCCGACCATGGTGACCGCCTCGGCCAGCCAGTCCGCGACGCGCTGCTGCCGGCCGGGGTCAGCGCGTACACCTTGCGGTCCGGCCGGCCGGGCAGGCCCGGTTCCGTTCACACGCCACCAGGCCGGCCTTCTCCAGGCGGCCGAGCGTGACGTAGATCTGCCCGGCGTTCAGCGCTGGTCACGGCGGCGGCCCGGTGGCGGGCGTGGCCGGGTGCCCCGCACCAGGACCGGCCAGGCCGGTCTCGTAGGCCAGCACCACCGCCTGGACCCGGTCGCGGAGCTGGAGCTTGGCCAGTATCCGGCCGACATGGGTCTTGATCGTCGCCTCGCTGAGGGTGAGCTCGGCAGCCAGTTCGGCGTTGCTGAGGCCACGCGCCAGCAAGCGCAGCACCTCAAGCTCGCGCGCGGTCAGCTCGGACAGGTCGGCATGCATGGCCGGGCCGGCGGGCGCGCGCGGCGCGAACCGCTCGACCAGCCTGCGCGTGATCGACGGCGCAAGCAGGGCGTCACCGGAGCGCACCATCCGCACCGCGGCCACGAGTTGCTCCGGGGTGACGTCCTTGAGCAGGAACCCGCTGGCGCCGGCGGTGAGCGCGGCGTAGACGTACTGGTCAAGGTCGAACGTGGTGAGGATGATGATCCGGCAGTCGCGCCCGGCCGGGGCGGCCAGGATCCGGCGGGTGGCTTCCAGCCCGTCCATCTCCGGCATCCGGATGTCCATCAGCACGACCCCGGGCCGGTGCTTGAGCGCGGCGGCCACCGCCTGCCCGCCGTCGGCCGCCTCGGCGACGACGGGGATGCCCGCCGCGCCGAGGATCATCCGGAACCCGCTGCGGACCAGGGTCTGGTCGTCGGCGATCACCACGCTCGGTGCCCCGGCTGCCCCGATGGCCGGCGGCCCGGCTGCCCCGGTCACCGCCGTCCCGCCGGCCGGGACGCCAGGCCCGCGGTCGGCTGCTCGCCCGCGCCATCCCCGGCCGCCGCGTCCACCGGCAGCCGGGCACGAACCAGCCAGCCGCCGCCGGGCACGGGCCCGGCGTCCAGTTCGCCGCCGTACAGCGCGATCCGCTCGTGCAGGCCAAGGAGGCCGCGCCCGGATCCCGTGACGGCACCTGCCGCCGGTGCGGCGGCGGGGATGGGGCGCCCGGCGTCGGCGACCTCGACCAGCAGCCCGGTCTCGGTGTAGTCGAGCCGGACCGCGGTCGGCGGCTTTCCGGCGTGCTTGAGCACGTTGGTCAGGGCCTCCTGGACGACGCGGTACGCGGCCAGGTCCAGGCCCGGTGGCAGGGCCCGTTCCGCGCCGTGGACCTGCAGCCCGACCGGCAGCCCGGCCGCGGCCAGCCGGCCGACGAGCGGCCCGAGCTGCCGCAGGCCCGGCTGCGGGCTCAGGTCCTGGCCGGCCCCGGCCCCGTCCGGGACCGGCCCGGCGGCTGGCCCCGGGGCGGTGGCCGCCGGGCTGAGCAGGCCGAGCAGATGACGCAGCTCGGTCATGGCCGCCCGGCCGCTGGCCTCGACCGCGAGCAGCGCCGCCGTGGCCTGCCCCGGGTCGGCGGCGAGCACCTGCCGGGCGGCGCCGGCCTGCACGATCATCACGCTCACGTTGTGCGTCACCACGTCATGCAGTTCGCTGGCGATGAGCGCCCGCTCTTCCTCCAGCGCCCGGCGGGTGGCCGCCGCGTGCTCGGCCCGCAGGCGGCGGAGCCGGTCCCGCGCCTGCATCGCGTTGCCGATGACCGCGATCATGATCAGCGAGAACGCGACCACGAGCCCGGACAGCCGCCATGGGCCATCCTGCTGGACCGTGACCGTCGCGTTCCTCCCCCGCCAGAGGGCGCCGACCGGTACCGGAACGGCGTTCGCCGTGAGGTTTGCCGACGTCACGCCCCAGTAGCTGATGGCCACCAGCAGGCCAGCGGGGACCATGCTGAGCAGCGCCGCGCCCCGGAACCGGCTGAACGCGGCCGCCGAGTACCCGGCGAACACGAGGGCCAGCAGCGTCACGGCCGTCGCGTAGGGCGGAAACGCCAGCGCACCGAGCAGGACGACGAGGAACGCGCTCAGCGGGAACCGCCGGCGCACGGCGAGCGGCACGGTGGTGAGCAGAATCGCCGGGAATGCGTGCTTCCAGATCATCCCGGCCGTCACGTGCTGGGCGAAGACCCTGCCGGTCGCCGGCTGGAGGACGTACACCGCGGCATGGCCGGAGGGGGACAGGCTGGACGGCGCCACGAGCAACGAGGCCGCCAGCGCGGCCCCGGCGATGATGATGTCGGTGAGGACGGCGCGCCGCGACAGCGGCGCGCGTGGCTCGGCCGACCGGGCGAGCGCCACCGCCTGGCGGAGCCAGGCCCGCACCGGCACGCCGGATCGCTCCCTCACCCGGCCAGTATCGCCCCGGCCGGGTCGCCGCGGCGTCCGCCGCGTGATGTAGCCAGGTCCGCCGTGAGGATGACCGGGCACCCTGCCCGGGCCGGCTGCGGTACCGGATTTGCGTCCGGCGGCGGACGCCCGCGCCGCGCCGTCCTGCCTACGCTGCCGCCCATGGATGCTCTCGTGCGGCTCGACGGCGTGACCAAGCGCTACGACAACGACGGCCAGCCCGCCGTGGCCGGGGTGAGCCTGGAACTCGCCCCGGGCGAGGCGGTGGCGGTGATGGGCCCGTCGGGCAGCGGCAAGTCCACGCTGCTCAACCTCATCGCGGGCCTGGACAGGCCGACCAGCGGGACGGTCACGGTGGCCGGGGAGCGGGTGGACGGACTCGGCGAAACCGGGGTGGCCCGGTTCCGGCGGCGCCGTATCGGCATGATCTTCCAGTTCTTCAACCTGCTCGACGACCTGACCGTCGCCGACAACGTGCTGCTCCCCGCGCAGCTCGCCGGGATGCGCCGGGCGCAGGCCCGGGCCCGGGCCGCCGAACTGCTGGCGGCGCTGCGCATCGAGCGGTACCGCGACGCCTACCCGGGCCGCCTGTCCGGCGGGGAGCGGCAGCGGGTGGCGATCGCCCGCGCCCTGGTCAACCGGCCCGAGCTGCTGCTGGCCGACGAGCCGACCGGAGCGCTGGACACCGTCACCGGCGAGGAGATCGGCGCGCTGCTCCTGGACCTGAACGCCTCCGGGCAGAGCCTGGTGCTGGTGACCCACAACCCGGACCTGGCGGCCCGTTATGCCGGCCGCACGCTGCACATCGCGGACGGCCGGCTCAGCGGGGGCCCGGCCGCTCACGGCACCCGCGGCGCCGCCGGGCCGGCCCCGGCGCGGGTGCGGCCATGAGGGCGGGCCCGGCCGCCCGGGCCGCGGCCGGCGGGCTGGCGCGGCGGCGGGTGCAGACCATCGTGACCGGCCTGGTGCTGCTGGTGTCCACCGGTGCCTGCGTGCTGGCCCTCGCGCTCCTCGCGGATTCCGGCACGCCGTTCGACCATGCGTTCGCGGTCCAGCGCGGCGCGCACGTGGTCGCGGTGGTGGACCCGGCCCGGGCCACCGCCGCCGAACTGGCCGCGACCCGGCGACTGCCGGCGGTCACCGCGGCGGCGGGGCCGTTCGGCGCGGTGACCGTCAGCCCGGAGCAGACGGGGCCGGGGGGCGGCCTGCCCTGGGGACCGATGCTCGTGGCCGGGCGGGCCGCGCCGGGCGGCCCGGTCGACGACCTGACCTTGCAGTCCGGCCACTGGGCCGATGGTCCGGGGCAACTGGTGCTGGCCAGCGATCCCAGCCCGGGCAGCGGCGTCTCGGCGCCGCTGGGCACGCGGTTCACCATGCCCGGCCCGGCGGGCAAGGTCACGCTGACCGTCGTCGGCATCGCCGACTCGGTGGACAGCTCGGCAGGAGGCTGGGTGCTGCCCAGTGAGATCGCCGCGCTGCGGGTGCCGGGCACCCCGCCCGCCGCGCAGATGCAGTACCGGTTCGGTGACGCCGGCACCGCCACGGCCGTCCGCGCCGATGTCGCCGCGGTCGCCGCGGCCCTGCCCGCCGGGGCGCTCACCGGCACGGAGTCCTGGCTGGCCATCAAGGCCCAGGAGTCGTCGAACATCGCGCCGTTCGTGCCGTTCGTGGCCGCCTTCGCCGTTCTCGGCCTGGCGCTGTCCGTGCTGATCGTGGCCAACGTGGTCAGCGGCGCGGTGGTGGCCGGCTACCACCGGATCGGGGTGCTCAAGAGCATCGGCTTCTCCCCCGGCCAGGTCGTGGCGGCCTACACCGGCCAGGCCATGGTGCCCGCGGCCGCCGGCTGCCTGGCCGGGGTGGTGCTGGGGAACCTGCTCGCGATACCGGTGCTCGGCCGGACCGCGAACGTGTACGGCGTGGGCGCGCTGCGCGTCCCGGCGTGGGTGGATCTGGCCGTGCCGCTGGCCATGTGCTGCCTGACCGGGATCTCCGCGCTGCTGCCCGCGCTGCGGGCGGGCCGGCTGAGCGTGGCGCAGGCGATCGCCGCCGGGCGCGCGCCCCGCACCGGCCGCGGTCATGCCGCGCACCGGCTGCTGGGCAGGCTGGCGCTGCCCCGGCCGGTGACGATCGGCCTGGCGGCCCCGTTCGCCCGCCCGGCCCGCACCGCGATCACGCTGACCGCGGTGCTGCTCGGCGCCACCGCGGTGACGTTCGCGGTAGGCCTGGGCGCGTCGCTGACCCGGGTCGTCAACGGCGTCGATCACGCGAGCACCGAGCCGGTGCAGGTGTTCGTGCCGACGGGCGGGCCCGGCGGTACCCGTGTCTTCGGGGGCGGCGGCCACGCGCGGGCCGGCGCGGCCAACGGCGGGGGCCGTTCCGGCCAGCCGCCCGGCCCCGGGAAGCTGCCCACGCCGGCCCGGGCGGAGCGGGCTGTCACCGCGGCGCTGCGGGCGCAGCCGGGCACGCTGCGTTACGTCGCCGAGACCGACCAGCAGGTCAGCGTGGCCGGGCTGGCGCAGCAGGCCTACCTGACCGCGTTCCGGGGCGGCGCGGCCTGGACGGGCTACGCGATGATCAGCGGGCACTGGTACGCCGGGCCGGGCCAGGTGGTGGTGGGCGCCGGGTTCCTCACCGACACCGGCAAGTCGGTCGGCGACACCGTGACGCTCGTCTCCGGCGCCCGGCAGGTCCCGGTGAAGATCGTCGGGGAGGCCTTCGACACCCAGGACAACGGCCTCGCCATGGTCACCGGCTGGCGGACGCTGGCCCCGGCCCGGGCGGCGCCGGGCATGTACGACGTGGCGCTGCGCCCCGGTACCCCCGCCGCCGGGTACGTGCAGGCGCTGCAGCAGCGCCTGGGCCCGGCGTACCAGGTGACACTGAACAACCGGGACAAGGGCCTGCCGGTCGTCCTCGGCCTGATTGGCACGCTGACGCTGCTGCTGGCGGCCGTGGCCGCGCTCGGCGTGCTCAACACCGTGGTGCTGCACACCCGGGAGCGGGTGCACGACCTGGGGGTGTTCAAGGCGATCGGGATGACACCGCGGCAGGCCGTCGCCATGGTGGTCTGCTGGGTGGCCGGCACCGGGCTGATCGCGGGGTTGATCGCGGTCCCGGCCGGGATCGCGGTGCACCACCATGTGCTGCCCGCCATGGCGGCGGCCGCCGGCGTCGTGCTGCCCGCCAGCTTCCTGCACGTGTACGGCGGCTGGCAGGTGGCCGTGCTGGCCCTGGCCGGCCTGGTGATCGCGGTGGCCGGGGCGCTGCTCCCGGCCGGCTGGGCCGCCGCCACCAGGACCGCCACCGCCCTGCGCGCCGAGTAACCGGCGCGGGCCGCCGGGTGGTCCTGGGACCGGATCCCCGCAGCGCTGGGCGGCCTCGAACGGGGTTATCCGGCAACGGGCCCGGTTGAGCTCTGCGCAGCAGGCCAGGCACCAGGGCCGGCGGACTGCCCCGGCGCCGTCGCGGCTGACCCAGAACCCGGCCGTGCGCCGCCGGCAATGCACGCAGAGCTGGACGGTTAACACGCCCGGCACCACGGATCGGCGGCCACCGCGGCCACCGCGGCCACCGCGCGGTCCACCTCGTCGGGCGTGTTGTACAGGTAGAAGCTCAGGCGGCAGCTCGCCGGCGGCGTCAGCCCGAGCGCGTGATGCGCCAGCGTGGCGCAGTGGCAGCCGGCCCGCGACTCCACCCCGGCCCGGTTCAGGGCCTGGGCGGCCCGGACCGGGTCCCGGCCCGCCAGGTTGAACGCGACCAGCGACGTGCGCCGGGCCGGATCCCGGGGCCCGTAGATGGTGATCCCGCCGATCGCGCCGAGCCCGTCCAGCGCCCGGCCCGTGAGCTGCTGGTTCCAGCGGGAGACACGGTCCATGGCCGCCTGGACGACGGCGCGCTCGATGGGCGCGCGGGTGCCGAAGTACGCCGGGCGGCCGGGCGACAGCGCCAGGTCAAGCAGCACGCGCAGCGCCTGGGCGGAGACGATCGCGCCGAGGATGTTGGGCGTGCCGGCGGTGTACTTCCAGGGCAGCGCGTTGTAGTCGACCTGCCACGGGAACACCCGCCCCTCGGCGATCATGTCGCCGCCGTACAGGAACGGCAGCGCGGCGGCGAGCAGGTGCTCCCTGGCGTACAGCACGCCCACGCCGAACGGCGCCATGATCTTGTGAAAGGAGAACGCAAGGTAGTCCACGTCGAGGGCCTGCACGTCAACGAACGACCCCGGCACCAGTTGCGCGGCGTCGACCAGCAGGTGCGATCGCCGTTCGCCGTCCGGCTGCGGGTACCCGCTGGCACCGGCCAGCGCCCGGATCGCGGCCAGCGGCGGGCGGGTGCCGAGGAAGTTCGACGCGCCGGTGCAGCAGACGAGCTTGGTGCGGGCGTCGATCAGCGACGCCAGGTGGTCGAGGTCCAGCTCGCCGCTGGCCGGATCGAACCGGGCCAGCCGGTATTCGACCCGCCGGCCGAGCCGCGGCAGTATCTCCCGGCACAGCGCATACCACGGGACGTAGTTGGAGTTGTGCTCCATCGTGGTGGTGACGACGTTGTCGCCGTCCCGGAACTCGGTGAGCAGCGAGTACATCACCGCGTTGATCGCCTCGGTCGTGTTCCGGTACAGCGCGATGCTGGACCGGCCCGGGGCGCCGATGAACTGCGCGATGGTGTCGTAGGACTCCTCGAACAGCGCCGTCATCCGCTGGGAGGCGGTGGACTGCCCGCGGTGGACGTTCTCGTACCCGGGTGCGAGCGACTGGTAGAGCGCGAGCAGTTCCCGGGGCGGCTGGGTGCTGGCCGCGTTGTTGGTCGCGATCCGGCCACGCTCAGGAAACGTGAAGTGCCTGCGGACGGCCTGGACGTCGAGGGTGCCCGGGGGCATGGCGAGTGCTCCGGGCCGCCCGGGGGAGGCCTGCCTGGCCGGGGCCACGGAGATCATGTCTGCTCCTTGCGCTTCCAGGCGCCGATCAGCAGCGGCCATCCCATCGGGCAGCCGGCGAAGCGGGCGGCGTCGCGGTCGATCATGGCCAGCAACTCGGTGGCGCCGGCCGACGTGGTGATGCCGTGCGCCAGGGCCACCGGCAGCACGCTGCGGAACGTGCGCTCCAGGTAGGCGCGGCCGGTGCCGAGCGGCTCGATCCGGCCCGCGACGTCGGTGCCGTCCGGGTACCCGATGCCCGCCTGCGTGAACAACTGCGGCAGCCGGGCGCCGGTGTGCACATCCGCGCCCACCGCCTGGAACACGGCGGTGATGACCCGCCCCAGTTCGGTGACGCTGGCCAGCTCCGGGAGCACGGACACGCCGCGCAGGTCGTAGTCCTGCACCAGCAGGTGACCGCCCGGGGCGACGGCGTCCCACAGCCGCGCGAGCACGGCGGCCCGCTGGGGCAGGTGGAACAGCAGCAGGCGCGCGTAGACCAGGTCGAACGGCGCGCCCGGCACCGGCTCGCTCCCGGTGAGGTCGTGTGCCTGGAAGGCGCACTGGCGGTGGCCCTCCTCGTGCAGCGCCGCC
>Ga0335078_10001379_pt1 | contig 36811 bp, 36 predicted proteins | sample Lox_Sample_32_FD_206711 | JGI IMG/M metagenome (GOLD analysis project Ga0335078, IMG submission 206711) | Soil microbial communities from Loxahatchee National Wildlife Refuge, Florida, United States - Lox_Sample_3.2 | ecosystem: Environmental > Terrestrial > Soil > Wetlands | place: USA... | reverse complement strand
CAGGATCGCGCCCAGCACCGCCCCGAACACCGAGGAGAGCAGGCACAGCTTGAACGACCCGATGAAGTAGCCGCGGACCAGCGGGTCGCCCAGCTTGGTGATGTTGGCGAAGGCCCAGCCGCCGGCCGTGTTCTTGAACGAGTTGACGACCACGATCGCGGTCGGCCACAGCAGGAAGACGGCGACGTAGGCGAAGAACGGGACGGTGCCGGCCCAGGACGGGACGGACGGCCGGCGCCCGGCCCTCGCGGGCCGGGCGCCGGTCTGTGCCGAGGCGGCCGCCGTCACGCTGCCACGCTAGCCACGGTCACGCTGCCTCGCTACCCAACGGCCTTGGTCCAGTTGGCGGCGAGGTAGTTGGCGGCGCTGGTGTTCTGCGACTGGCTCATGAACACCGGCGTCCCCGGGACCGCGGGCAGCTTCGCCGCGTCGGCCTTGTTCAGGCTGCCGTTGTTGGCCATCGCCAGCTGCTCGACCGGCCGGGCGCCGCCGGCCAGCCACAGGTTCTGCCCGCCGTCGGCCGCCTGCGAGTACAGGAACTCCTCCCAGAGCCGGGCGGCCGCGGGGTGCGGCGCGGCCTTGTTGATGGCCTGGTTGTAGTACCCGCCGAGCACCGCGCCGGACGGGATGAACACCTTCCAGTTCGACACGCCGACGTAGCTGGGCAGGTTGAGGTAGTCCCAGTTGAACACGACCGGCGTGCTGCCCGCCTTGATGGTGGCGCCGGTGGCCTGGGTGGGCGAGAAGTTGCCGGCCTGCTTGAGCTTCTTGAAGAAGTCCACGCCGGGGGCGATGTTGCTGGCGCTGCCGCCCTGGGCCAGGCTCGCCATCATCACGCCGTTGAGGGCGGCGTTGGCCTCGGTCGGGTTCCCGTTCAGCGCGACCGCGTTCTTGAACTTCGAGCCCAGCAGCTGGCTGAGCGACGTGATCGTGCCGAACTTGGCTGCGTAGCCGACCGACATGTAGCCGCCGTAGTCGTTGTACCACAGGCCGCTCGGGTCCTTCTGCGCGGCCGGGATCGACGACCAGGTCGCGACCTTGTAGGGCGCGAACAGCTTGGTGTTGGCCAGGGCCACCGCCGAGCCCACGTCCAGCACGTCCGGGGCGTTGGCGGTGCCGTGCTCGCGGTTGACGGCGTTGACCTCGTCCTGGCTGCTGCCGTCCGGGTTCGCCGAGTTGATCTTGATGCCGTACTTCTTGCTGAAGGCGTTGAGGATAGCGCCGTAGTTGGCCCAGGTGGGCGGCAGCGCGATGACGTTGAGCGTGCCCTCCTTCTTGGCCGCGGTCACGAGCGCGTTCATCCCGCCGCCCGCCGTGGCGGACGTGGCGGTGGCCCAGTCGGTGCCGCCGCCCGAGCTCGACGAGCTCGAGCACGCCGCGGCGAGCAGCGCCAGCGCGGCGACGCCGGCCAGTGCGAGTCGTGTGGATCTCATGTGAGCCCTCCTGCGTAGCGTCCCATCCCCATGCTGGCCCGTGCGCCGCGAGGCCGCGGACGCCCAGGCCCAGGAGGCTTTGACGGACCCGCACCACCCCGGAGCAGCAAGGTCCGGCAAATGACCTTAAACGTTTAGTGCTTCGGAATGCTTGCCCAGGTGGCGCGGGGGTGTCAAGAGGCGTTACCGAGTTGTCGCCGGGCGATCACCTCGGCTTCGCCGGCCCGGCCCGGCGACCGCAGGGAGGCCCGCTCGACCAGCTCGACCGGGGCGATGTAGTCATCGGCGGGGAGCTGCCCCAGCAGCCGCCGCATCATCGCCCGGCCCATCTCCCAGCGGTCCACCCGGATGGTGGCGAGCGGCGGGTCCAGCAGCTCGGAGGTGGGCAGGTCGTCGTGGCCGACCACGCAGACGCCCGGCCCCACCCGCAGCGCCAGGTCGCGGGCGGCCTTGTAGACCGCGTGCGCGGTGTAGTCGGAGTTGGTGATGAGGGCGGTCGGCGCGCCGGGGCCGGACAGCACTGCCACCGTGGCCGCCCGGACGTCGGTGATCGTGAGCGGGGAGTACATGACCTGCGGGACCACGCCCAGCTCGCGGCACAGGCGGCGGAAGTGCGCCAGCCGGTCCGGGTCCGCCATGAGGTGGCGCGGTGCGGACAGGAACGCGACCGCCGTGTGGCCCAGTTCCGCCAGCCGGCGCATGGGCAGGCCCACCGCCGCGGCGTTGTCCGGGCCGACCCGGCACAGGCCGCCGATGTGGCCCACCGTCGCGTTCAGCGCCACCACCGGTGTGCCGGGGCGCAGCTGCTGCCACAGCCGGATCGACTCGCCGGTCCCGACCGGCGCGATCGCCAGGCCCGCGACCCGCTGCGCCGCCATCTCGCGCACATGCATGGACTCGCGCTCCAGCGAGTACCGCGAGTCCATGATGAGCAGCGTCGCCCCGGCCTCCACCGCGATCTGCTCCGCCCCGCTGAGCACATCGAGGAAGAACGGGTTGGCGAAGTTCCTGACCACGAAGCCGTAGGTGGTGGTGTGCCCGCGGCGCAGCGCCTGCGCCTGCGGGTTGGCGCGGTAGCCGAGTTGCTCGGCCGCCGCGAGGATCCGCTGGCGCGTCTGTTCGGCCACCCCCGGCTGCCCGTTCAGCGCGAAGCTGGCCGAGGCCACGGAGACACCGGCCAGCCGGGCGACCTCACGGATCCCGGCCGGCTGCGGGCTGCCGTCGTTACTAGCCATGACCGTCCCGGCCTGCGTTCGTGGCTTGGTTACCCCCGATAAGACATACCAGACGGGCACAAATAAGCTCCGGCCATCCCCGGCGATCCATGCAGGCGGCGCGGGCCGGACGCCAGGCATCCCGTTGACATCCGGGTCGAGGACGCCCTGCATCCCGCGGCCGGGTTCCGCCGCGGGATGGCAGGACTTCGGGTCAGTAGGTCGTGCTGACCTTCTGCGCCGTGGCGCAGACGACGAACACCTTGAACACCTGGGTCGAACCGGTGGTGTTGAACAGGCCGACGTACCACGAGGTTGGCCGGGCTTTCGGCACGGCGGCGCCGGCGTTGGAGTACTGCAGCGTCCACAGTGCGCTGGGGCTGCTCGGCCCGCCGCCCACAGGGTAGGTGCCGCTGGGGCACTGCACCGAGTTCTGGCCGGCCGAGTCGGCGGGCACGGCGGCGTTGTTCCCTACCAGGTAGCGCAGGGTGGCGGTGTAGGTGTCCACCCGGTGCGTCTTCGTGGCGTGATGGCTGCTCGAGGCGAGCGCGCGTACCCGCCGCCCATGACGGCCGTGACCGCCACACCTGCCGCGCCGATCGTGGCCAGGCGCATCGCGGTGGTTGAACCTCGTGCCTGGCAGTCACTCCTGCGGACTACCGCTGGCTGCGGCCCGCGGGCGGCGGCCCGCGCGCCCGCGGACACCATCACCCCGGCGGCCCTTATCCCCGCCCGGTTACCCCGGCGCCAGGGCGGGGGCAGCCGGTGGGCCTGGATGGCGGGGCGTATCGCATGTATGTTTTATCCGCATTTCGGCGTGCCAGCCCGGGCCCCGGACGGGCGCATCCCGGCACGCCAGGCATGCCCGCTCGCGGGCGAGGTTGGAGGGACGTGTCGGTCCAGCGCTTTGTCCCCCGCGCGGCGGGGCACCCGGCCACGCCCAGCCGCGCCCGCCGGCTGCGCGGGGCGACCACGGCCCTGCCCGGCCAGGCGCTCACCTGGGGCCGGACCTACTGGGTGGACCTCGCCTGGGTGGCCTTCGTCGGGCTCAACCTGGTGGCGATGCGGCTGCTGCCCGACTGGCAGACCGTCCCGTTCCTGGCCATCTGGGTGAGCCTGACCGCGATCTACGGGTTCCGGCTGTGGCGCATCCAGCCGACCATCCTGACGCTGGCCGCGGTCACCATCGCCACCGGGGGGATCATCGGCGTCCAGGTGCTCAAGGGCCAGCAGGACGCCGACTACCTCGCCGAGGTGCCGCTGATCGCGGTGATGTTCCTGGTGATGGTCTGGCACGGCCGCAGGCGGCTGGCGGCGACGGAGGAGCGGCTGGCCGCGATGGAGGAGGTGCAGCGGGTGTCGCAGGAGAACCTGCGCCTGCTGAAGCAGCAGCGGCGGTTCCTCCAGGACGCCTCACACGAGCTGGGCACCCCCATCACGGTGGCGCTCGGTCACGCGGAGCTGATCGAGCGGGCGGTCACCAACCCGGTCATCGCCGAGGACGCGCGGGTGGTGACCGACGAGCTGATGCGGCTGCGCCGGCTGTCCACCCGGATGCTGCTGCTGGCCTCGGCCGAAGGCCCGGACTTCCTGCACCTGACGCCGGTGCCCGTCGAGTCCGTCGTGGTGGACGCGCTGGACCGGTGGGGGCACACGCCGCGGCACTGGCGGCTGGGCCCGGTGGCCGAGGCGACCGTCCTCGCCGACCGCGACCGGCTCGCGGTGGCGCTCGACGCGCTGCTGGAGAACGCGGTCGCGCATACCACTCCGGGTGACCGGATCGAGGTCAGCGCGGGCGTCAGCGACGGCGGCGTAGTGCTGGCGGTGGCCGACTCCGGCTCTGGCATCGCCGCGGATGACCTGGCCCGTATCTTCCAGCGGTTCGCCCGGGCGGAGCCGCACCGCAGCCGCCCGAGCGGGGGGCTCGGCCTCGGCCTGTCGATCGTGCAGGCGATCGCCGAGGCGCACGGCGGCTCGGTGCGCGCGCAGAGCACGTTCGGCCACGGGGCACGGTTCGAGGTGCTGCTGCCGCTGGCCCCGGCCGCGCCCGCACCCGGCGCCCTCCAAGCCGTCTGACCCCGCCACCCCCGCACCCGCCACCCCACCCACCCCACCACCCAACCGCACCCCGCACCCAACCCCCCCACCCACCACCCCCTTTCATGATCCGTTCGGATGTTGGCCCTCCCCGGGGCCAGAATCCGAACGGATCACGATTGTCCACAGGGGCGGCCGGGGCCAGCGGATCAGAGGCGGCGGAGGAAGGCGTTGGCGATCGGCGCGGAGGCGTCCGCGCCGACGCCGCCGCCCTCGACGAGCACCGCGAAGGCCAGGTTTCCCCGGTAGCCGATGAACCAGGCGTGCGAGGGCGGGTTGGGGCCGGAACCGTACTCCGCCGTGCCGGTCTTGCCGTAGACGCCGGGCGGGAAGCCCACCCCGGCCGCGGTGCCCTTGGTGACCACGGCCCGCATCATCGGCCGCAGCGAGCGCAGGATGGCGGGGCTGAGCTGGCGCGGCTGGACGGACTGCGACGGCGCGGGGCCGGTCACCAGCTGCGGCGGCCGCCAGGTGCCGTTCTCGATCGCCCCCGCCTCAGCCGCCTGGCTCAGCGGGTTGACCAGGTCGGTGCCCTGGCCGAACGCGTCCGCCGCCAGGTCCACCGGCTGGCGGGGGGTGACGAACTTCCCGAGCACGGCCGGGATGCCCAGGGAGGGCGAGGTGTTGAAGCCGAACTGCGCGGCCATCGACTTGAGCTGTGCCCCGGTCAGGTGCTGCGAGGCGAGCATGGCGAAGGTGGTGTTGCACGAGATCGCGAAGGCGTTGAGCAGGCTGGTGGTGCCCAGGTGCTCGTTGTCGAAGTTGTGGAACGTCCGGCCGCCGATGTTCACCGTGGGCGGGCACTGCACCGTGCTGGACGGGCGCAGGCCCTTCGTGGTCAGCGCGGATGCGGTGACGATCTTGAACGTCGAGCCCGGCGGGAACACCCCCTGCAGCGCCCGGTCGAACCCGCCGGGCCGCTCGATCACGGCCAGGACGTGGCCGGTCGACGGCTGCAGGACCACCATGTCCACCGGCTTGGCGGTCGGCGCGGCCGAGACGGCGTGCGCCGCGGCGAGCTGGTCGCGCATGACGATGCTGGTCCGCACGGGCTGCCCCGCCGTGGCGGGGAACCGCTTGGCGGTGACGTCCACGTGGCTGCCCGGGCCCTCGATCCGGATGGCCAGCGCGGGGCGTCCCGCCAGCCGGGACTGGTAGGCCTGCTCGATCCCGCCCTGCCCGATCAGGTCGCCCTTCTGGTACGGCGCGCCCAGCACCTTGGCCTGCGCGGCGGTGGCGGCCACCACGGTGCCGGTCAGCAGTGAGAGGGATCCGGACTCGGCGGTCGCGGCGGGTGAGCTGAGCACCGTGCCGTCGGCAGCGAGCACCTGGCCCCGGGACGGCCACGCCGCGTTCAGCACGAACCGCTCCCCTGCCCGCAGCCCCGGGTAGATGGCCGCCGGGCTCCAGCTCACCCACCAGTGCCGGTCCCGCCGGACCAGCGCGAGCTGCCCCTGATAGGTCCACACGTGCCCGCCGGCCAGGTCGTCGGTGACGGTGAACCGCGCGGTCGCCGTGCCGCCGTTCTGGGTCACCCGCCCCAGGGCCAGCCGGGTCCGGCGCGCGCCGAGCTGTGCCGCGGCCTGGCCCAGCGGCCCGGCCACGCCGCCGGCCGGCTTGTCCACGCTGACCTGGTCCATGGCCGCGTAGTCGCGCCGCTGCCAGCCAGCCAGGTAACTGGCCGCGGTCTGCTGCGGGCTGCCGATGGTGCGCCACAGGAAGAAGCCGCCCACCGCCCCGGCGGCGGCGAGGACCAGCACGGCCGCGGTCACCCCGGCGATGATCCGCCGCCGCCGTCTGCGCCGGGGTGCGCCGAAGACATCCAGCGACGTGCCGCTCATGGATCAGCCCTTCCGCCACCCCCGCCCGGGCCTCCACGATAGTGGCGGCCCGCCCCTCGCCGGGCCGGGACTCAGGCGGCTTCCAGCTCCCGCTTGAGCCGGGCCAGGGTGGTCCGCATGCCCGCGCGGTTGGCGTCGGCGCGGTTGTTCGCGACCCGGCCGGTGAACACCCGCCCGAGCACGTGCGCGCCCCGCCCGCGCTGGTCCCGCCAGGACTCGGTGACCTCGGTGCCCCCGGCCACCGGCATGACCCGGTAGCTCCACCGTGACACGGGCATCCCGAACGTGGTCACCACGAACGCGAACTCCTCATCGGGGCGGGCCGTCACCACCTGGCAGGTGGTGAACCAGACCCACGGGCCGCGCCGGTTCAGCCCCACGAACCGCACGGGCGTGCCGCCGCGGCGTGCGTAGACCAGCGCGGCGAAGCACTCCGGGCTCCACCGCGCCATCCGGCGCACATCCGACACGGCCCGGTAGGCGTCGGCGGGCGGAACACCGACGGTGATGCTCTCGGCGACGTCAGCCATGGCCGGCGCGCTCCCCGCCCACCGACACCGGCAGGCGCGCCGGGCCGCGGAGGTTGATCCGGCCGTTCCACACCACCTCGCCGTCCAGCGCCAGGCCGGGGAACCGGGCGGCGAGGCGCTCGAAGGCGATGCCGGCCTCCAGCCGGGCCAGCGACGCGCCGAGGCAATGATGCGGCCCCGCGCCGAAGGACACGTGCTGCCGCGCGTTCTCGCGGCCCAGCTTCAGCCCGGCCGCGTCCGGCCCCCAGAAGCCCTCGTCCCGGTTGGCCGAGCCCAGGCTCGCCATGACGAACGCGCCCGCCGGGATCGTCACCCCGCCCCGGGTGACCTCCGCCAGGGTGATCCGCCTGCTCGCCTGCACCGGGCTGTCGTAGCGGAGCAGTTCCTCGACCGCGTTGCCGACCAGGCCCGGGTCCTCGCGCAGCAGCGCGAGCTGGCCGGGGTGGCGCAGCAGCGCCAGGGTCCCGCCCGCGATCAGGTTGACCGTGGTCTCGTGGCCGGCGATGTACAGCAGCAGCGTCTGCGCGACCAGCTCGTCGTCGTCCAGCACGTCGCCGTTGTCCTCGGCCTGGATGAGCGCGGAGAGCAGGTCCCCGGCCGGGTTCTGCCGCTTCCATGCGATCATTTCCGCCGCGATCGCGGTCAGCTCCTCGTCGGCCGCCATGATCGCCTTGACCAGCTCCGGGTCGGCGACCGGCTCCAGCGAGCGGACCACGGTGCCGGTGAGCTGCCGGATCCGGTCGTGATCGGCCGACGGCGTGCCCAGCATCTCAGCGATGACGCTGAACGGCAGCGGGAACGCGAGGGCATCCACGAGGTCCACCCGGCCCCGCGCGGCCATCGCATCAAGCATGCCGTCCACCAGCTCGGTGATCCGCGGCCGCAGCGCGGCGATGGCGCGGGGGGTGAACGCCTTGGACACCAGCCGGCGCAGCCGGGTGTGGTCCGGCGGGTCCCGGTCGAGCATGGACAGCGAGCTGGCGCGGGGCGTCTCGTCGCCGAACATCTCCGCGCGTATCTGCCGCAGCACGCTGCCGGCCGCGACGTTGGCGTCGTTCACCGAGTGACCGGACCGCAGCAGCCACGACACGTCGTCATGGCTGGTGAGCAGCCAGAACCCGAACGGGTGCTGGTACACCGGCGCCTGTTCGCGCATGGTCGCGTACTGCGGATAGGGATCGTCGGTGAACCCGGGCGCGAACGGGTCGAACAGCGCGGGGGGCAGGGTCTCGGTCATGGCGGGGGCTCCTTCGGTGCCCGGCAGCACCGCCGGGCTTACCTGCGCAAGCTATGCACGCTGGGTAATTACATACCGGGAGATTGTCACATACACGGTGTATGTCACTATACTCATCGCATGTCACCGGTCAAGAGCCGCCGTGAGCTGTACTCGGCGGCCACCCGCGCCGCGCTGCTGGAGGAGGCGACCGCCCTGTTCGCCGAGCGCGGCTACGCCGGGACGTCGCTGGCGGACGTGGCGTCCGCCAGCGCGGTGACCCGCGGCGCCGTGTACCACCATTTCGCCAGCAAGCAGGCGCTGTTCGAGGCCGTGCTCGACGCGCAGGAGGCCCGCGTGACCGCGGAGGTGGCCGCCGCCGCCACCGCCGCCGATCCGTGGGACGCGGCGATGCTCGCCCTCGGCGCCTACCTGGACCAGTGCTGCGATCCCACCTACGGGCGCCTGGTCTGGCAGGAGGGCCCGGCCGCGCTCGGCTGGCACCGCTGGCGGGAATGCGAGACGAAGTACGCCTACGGCCTCATCGAGCGCTTCATCAAGGACCTCATCGGCAGCGGCTACCTGCCCGACTACGCCGTGGACAGCCAGGTCCGGTTCGCGTTCTGGATGCTCGGCGGCGCCGGGCTCACCCTGGCTGAGGCCCCGGCGGCGGACAAGCCCCGGCTCCGCGAGGAATGGGGCTTCCTCATCCGCGGCGCGATGACCGGCGCGCGGATCAAGTGACCCGCCCAGGCCGGTTACCGCCGGCCGGGAGCGGCATTGCCCGCATTCCTGCCGTCCAGGCTGACGGCCACACGGCCCTTTGCCGTCCCGCTGCCGCAATGGCGGGTGCCGCCGGTGTTTTGCCCGTATCTTGCCGGTAGCGTTGGCCACACAGGAGGTGGCACATGATCCGGCGCAGGGCCACGTTGCTACTGGGACTGGTCGGGCTGGCGCTGCTGGCCGCCGCCGCGGCCCGGGCCATTTACACCAGCAGCGGGCCCGGCATCGTCACCCTCCTGGTCATCGGCGCGGTGCTGCTGGTGAGCCCATTCGTCATTTCCCGGGTGGAACGGCTTTCGGCGCCCGCGGGCGGGTTCCAATTGCCGTTCACCCGGGAGATCGCCGAAATGGGGGCGCCGAACGCCGCGCGCATCCTCGAGCACGCCGACCTCGGCGCCTTCGCCGACGCCTATGCCGGGGTGGCCGGCGAACTGGAGGACTCCCGGTACGAGGCCGCCCGGGCGCACCTGCAGGACCTGCTGATGACCCGGTCCGCCGCGCTGGCCCGCCAGGAGAAGTTCGAGGGCACCGAGGTCCGGGCGATCTTCAACAGCGCCTCCCCGGCCGCCCGCGCGCTGGCCCTGGGCCTGATGAAGGGGGACCCGTCGCTGGCCGACGGCGCCACCATCCTGGCCGCGATCGCGGACCCGCGCTCGCCGGGCGAGCAGTACCAGGGCCTTGAGCTCGCCAAGCTGTGCTGGCCCCAGATGTCGCGGTCCTACCGCAGCGCGATCCAGTCGGTGATCGCCGACAGCCCCTCCGGCGGCGACAGCGACCGCCGCCGCATGGTGGCCGAAGTCCGCGCCCTCCCCGTCACCTGACCGGGCGCGCGCTCACCGGGCGCGTGACGGTAACGTTCCCGGAACGGTCCGGGCGTAGCGTCGGGCCGGTGACGGGAGGTGGCGCGGACCGGTGAGCGCAGGCAGCGGCGTCGCGCGGCGGCCTGCCGCACGGGGCCTCCGGCCGGCGGCGGCCACCGCGCTGGCGGTGGTGGCGGCGCTGCTGGCCGCGGCCGTGCTCCCGCTCACTGTGCTGGCACACCAGGGCCTGCTGGCGAACGTGACCCAGTTGCTGGTCGTCGTGCCGATCCTTGCCGTGGGCTTCATCGTCGCCCGGCGCCAGCCGGGCAACCCGATCGGCTGGCTGCTGCTGGCGGTCCCGGCCGGCGTCCTGGTCAGCCTCGACGCCGCGCCCTATGCCGTCCTGGTCTACCGCCTGGGCTACCACCTGCCGCTCGGGCCGGCGGCCGTGCTCCTGGAGGCCGCCTACCTGCCCGCCCTGCTGCTGGGGCTCCCGCCGGTGTTCCTGCTCTTTCCCGATGGCGTGCTGCCGTCGCCGCGCTGGCGCTGGGTGCTGTGGTCCTACCTGGTGCTCGCCGCCTGCCTCGTCGCCGCCGCATTCGCCGCCGCGGCAAGCGTCATGATCTCCCACGGAATCCGGATCGACGCCGGCGGCGGCCTCACCGCCGTCGACCACCCCACCGCGCAGACAGCGTGGCTCTCCCGGGCCGGTCTGCTGATCTTCCCGCTGCTGGCGTTCTGGCTGGTGTTCGCCGGCCGCCTGGCGGCGAGCTGGCGGCACGCGGACGGCGACCGGCGCCAGCAACTGAAATGGCTGATGAGCGGGGTGGCCGTCGCCGTGGCTGGCACGGTCGTCAGCAACCTGGTGCCCGCGCTCGACCCGGCCGCCACGGCCGTCGGCGTCGGGGCCGTGCTGCCGGTGTGCATCGGGGTGGCAATCCTGAGGTACCGGCTCTATGACATCGACCGGATCATCTCCCGCACGCTTGCCTACGCCATCGTCACCGGCCTCCTCGTAGGGGTGTACGCGGGCCTGGTGCTGCTGGCCACCGGGGTGCTCTCGGTCCATGGCCCGGTCGCGGTGGCCGCCGCCACGCTGGCCGCGGCGGCGCTGTTCAGCCCGCTGCGGCGGCGCGTGCAGAAGCTGGTGGACCGGCGGTTCAACCGGGCCCGGTATGACGCGGACAAGATCGTGGCCGGGTTCGCGGGCCGGCTGAAGGACGCGGTGGACCTTGACTCGGTCCGGGATGACCTGGCCGCCGTGGTCTGCCAGGCCCTCGAACCCGCCCACCTGTCGGTCTGGGTCAGCGGGCGCGACTGAGGCGCGCCCGGCACCCGCGCCGCCTCCCGGGCGCGCAGCCGCCACGCAACGGGCGCCACCGGGGCCATTTCCGGGGATGACCGCGCGCTGTAGGCTGCGCGCAGCGGCGCACGGCGGGGAGGTTGCATGGACTGGGGCTCGTCGCCCGCGGTGCGGGCGCTGCGTCAGGCGCAGGCGGTGGCGGCGCATGCCCGGGGCACCGGCTGCGGCGTCGGCGAGGCCGCCGACGTGCTGGCCAGCGACCACGCCCCAGGCATAACCCGGCGGGCGGTCCTCGGCGGCGCCGGAGCCACCGCCCTTGCCGCGACGCTTCCCCCCTGGATGGCGGCGGCGGCTCCCGCCGGGCGCCAGGCCGCCCGCGGCCCCCGCGTGGTGATCATCGGATCCGGCATCGCCGGGCTCGGCTGCGCCTACCGGCTGCACGCGCACGGGATCCGCAGCGAGGTGTACGAGTACAACGCCGAACGGCCCGGCGGGCGGATCTTCACGCTGCGCGGCTTCTACGACGCCGGCCAGTACGCCGAGCAGCACGGCGAGTTCATCTCCAGCGAGCACACCCAGGTCCGCCGCCTGGCCGCGGCCTTCGGCCTGCACCTGGACAACATGTTCGACTACCCGCCGCACACCCGCGCGGAGCAGTACCGGTTCCGCTTCGGCGGCCATTTCTGGCCCCAGGCGGCACTCAACCGCGACTGGCATGACTGGGGCTTCCGGCTGTTCACCGATGCCGCGTTCCGCAAAGCACCCTGGCCGACCCGCTACGACCAGCACACCGCGTGGGCGCTGCGGTGGGACAACATGCCGGCGACCGACTGGATCGAGCGGTACATCCCCGGCGGCATCGACGGCGACTTCGGCCGGCTGTGCGTCTCGATCCTGCTCGACGAGTACGGCGGCCCGGTCGCCGGGCAGTCCGCGCTCAACCTCGTCTACCTGCTCGGCCTGGACGACAGCGCGCGGAGCGGCCGGCAGCCCAAGGGCTCGCCGGAGCTGTCCGGCACCGACGAGAAGTGGCACATCCGCGGCGGCAACGACCAGCTCATCTCGGGCCTGGTCGAGCACCTGCCGGCCGGCACGGTCCGGCTGGGCGAGCGCCTGGTCGCGGTGCGCTCCCGCGGGCACGGCCGGTATGAGGTCACCTTGTCCAGCGGCACCGCCACCAGGGTGCATTACGCAGACCACATAGTGCTCGCACTGCCCTTCACCAAGCTGCGCGACGTCGAACTGCACGGAATCGAACTGCCGCCGCGGCAACTGCGGGCCATCAGGGACGAGCCGCTCGGCGCCAACGCCAAGATCGGGCTGCAGTTCTCCCGCCGGGTGTGGAACACCGACCACTGGACCGGGAACATGTACACCGACGGGGTGGCCCAGGGCGGCTGGGAGACCACGATCGACCAGCCGGGCGCCCCGGGGATCCTGATCGCGCTGCCCGGCGGGGAAGTCGGCGCCAACCTCGGCCCGCGCTACGGCCTCACCAGCTACCAGGGCCCGGCGCCCGCGCGGATGGCCCGCGACTTCGTCGGCTGCTTCGAGCGGAACTTCCCCGGGGTAAGCCAGGCCTACAACGGCAAGGCGTACTACTCCTGGTCAACCGGGGACCCGCACACCGGCGGCGCCTACTCCTACCTGAAGACCGGCCAGTACACCGGCTTCAACGGGATCCAGGGCCGCCGCCACGGCAACCTGCACTTCGCCGGGGAGCACACCTCGGTCAACTTCCAGGGGTACATGGAGGGCGCGCTGCGCAGCGGCTACCGCTGCGCCGCCGAGATCACCGGCGGGTGAGCCCGGCCGCGCGGGCGCCGGCCATCAGGGGGCGCGGCGCCGGATCAGCAAGGCGCAGCAGCCACCGAGCGCACCGGCGAGGGCCAGGTAGATCCCCGTCTCCAGCCACTGGAAGGCCCAGAACCGGCTGGCAGGCTGGTAGGCCACCTGCTGCCGCAGGCCCAGCCGGCCGAGCGCGGCGCTGCACGCGCTGACCGGCGCCGAGTTACTGACGCACGCGGCGGGAGCCGGCCCGGTGAAGGTATGGCCGGCCGGGGTGAGGACCTGGTTGGACAGCAACCAGGCGCCCGGCAGGTCCGTGGCCGCCGTCACGTTCATGTAGCCGTTGGCCCCGGCGGTCCACCCGTCGATGCTGGCGGGGTTGAGCACCGTGACGGCATGCCGCGGCGGGAGGAGGTGCGGCCGGACCCACAGCGGCACGGCGATCTGGACGGCGGCGAACAGGAGGAGGGTGACGGCCATGGCCGGCACGGTGCGGCGCAGCACCAGGCCGGCCGTGATGCCCAGCGCGAGCGCGAACGCGGCGTAGCCGATGGGGACGATGCCGTGCGCGACGAACAGCGCCGGGGCGAACTGGTTGAAGCCGGGCGCGCCGTTGCGGCCGGCCGGGAGCGCGATGGCCCGGTCGATTGGGCTGGCCCACCAGGTCACCATGAGGGTGAGCAGGGCGGCGACGGCCATGCTGGCCAGGCCGACCAGGCCGAGCTTGACCGCCAGCCAGCGAAGGCGGGTGATGCTCTGGTTCCATGCCAGCCGGAAGGTGCCCGCCTCGATCTCCCGGGCGATCAGCGGCGCTCCCCAGAAGATCCCGATGAGGGCGGGCGCCAGGAACACGAGCCCGGCGGTGAGCCAGAACAGCACGGCATCACCGGCGGCCTTGAACTGGTCCATGAACGCGGTGACATCGTTACCGCAGGTTCCGCGCGCCTGGCAGGAGGCGAGCCCGTTGCTGTCGAACAGGTGGGCCAGGTGCGGGCCGGTGACCGCCAGGGCGGCCGCGACCACCGCCAGGGCGGCCGCCGCCACGATGGCCTGGGCGCGGAACTGGCGCCAGGTGAGCCAGGTCATCGTGCCACCTCCAGTATCGGCTTGCGGCCGGGCTCGGCCCCGGCGGCCTGGGTCATGTAGGCGAGGACCAGGTCCTCCAGGCTCACCGGGCTGGCCGTCCAGGCCGGGTCGCGGACGGGGCCGCCGGAGCGGACCACCAGCGTGCTCTGCCGGCCGGTGTGGCTGGCGGTGATGACCTCCCAGTCGCCCGGCAGCGCCGCCGGGTCGCGCCGCGGCCCGGTGAGCAGGTGATGGGCGGCGAGCAGTGGGTCCACCTCGCCGGCCAGCCGGACCCGGGAGGCGACCAGCACGACCAGGTAGTCGCAGACGCGTTCCAGGTCGGCGACCAGGTGCGAGGACAGCACCACGCTGATCTGCTGTTCGGCGGTGAACTCCATCAGGCTCTGCAGGAACTCCCGCCGGGCCAGCGGGTCGAGGCTGGCGACCGGCTCGTCCAGGAGGAGCAACCGCGGCCGCTTGGCGACCGCGAGGGTCAGGGCAAGCTGGGCGCGCTGGCCGCCGGACAGTTTCCCGGCCTTCTTGGCGGGGTCGAGGCCGAGGCGCCCGATCCGGTCCCGGGCCAGGCCGGCGTCCCAGCCAGGGTTCATCCGCTCGCCCATGCGCAGGTGGTCGGCGACGGACAGCCCGGCGTAGGTCGGGGTGTCCTGGGCGACGAAACCGACCCGGGCAAGCTGGGCGGGGCCGCTGGCGGGCCGGGAGCCGAGCACCTCGATCGTGCCGGACGTCGGCTCCAGCAGGCCGGTGGCCAGGTGCAGCAGGGTTGTCTTGCCGGCCCCGTTCGGGCCGACCAGCCCGGCGACCCGCCCGGTGGGGATGCTCAGCGTGCAGTCGGTCAGCGCCTGCGTCCGCCGGTATCGCTTGGTCAGCCCGCAGGCCGCTATGGCGGCGGTCATGCTATGTCCTCCTCAGCGGCGGACCGAAAGGTGCTCTGGAACAGGGCCTCGATGCTCTCGTCGTCCAGCCCGGCGCGGCGCGCCTTGGCGAGCCACTTCTGCAGGTCGTTGCGCAGCGGCCGGTAGGCGGCCAGGGTGCCGCCGTTCAGCGTGGCGGTGACGAACGTGCCGATCCCCGGCCGGGCCGCGGCCAGCCCCTCGTACTCCAGCTGCCGGTAGGCCTTCAGCACGGTGTTGGGGTTGATGGCCAGCCGGGCCACCACCTCCTTGACGGTCGGGAGCTGGTCGCCCTCGCGCAGCAGCCCGAGCCGCATGGCGTGCCGCACCTGGTGGATGAGCTGCAGGTACGGCGCGACGCCCGACCGCGCATCAAGGTGGAACTCGATCACCGTGCCTCGATTCATTCATCTAGTTACCTAGCACAGTAGAACCCTAGTCCCCGTGCGGTCAAGGGACCGTGGCAGGGCCGGCGCGCCCGGTCACGCGCAACCCCGCCCAGCACGCACGCCGCCCCGCCCACCCCTCTCGCCGAACGCGCGCAGGCCCCCCGCGTTTCGCGGGGGGCCTGCGGTCGCCCGGACCGTCTCAGGTCACGGTGCCAGCTCCAGCGCGGGCACCGGCCCGGCGTTCGCGGCGCCCTCCGGTGCTGCGGCGGCGACGGCCGGAACGGGCAGGGCGGCCCGGGCCGGGACCGGCACAGCGGCGGGCACCGTGGCGGCCGGTGCGGCGGACCCGGCCGCGGCCACGGCCAGGCTCGCCCGGCGCAGCCGGGGCAGGGCCAGCGCCACCGCGGCGGCGACCGCCACTGCCGCGGCGCCGACCCAGACCGCGGCCGACAGGCCACTGACGAACGCGGTCCCGCTGGCATACCCGCCGCGCGCGGAGAACACCGCGCCGAGCACCGCGATGCCGAACACCCCGCCAAGCTCGCGGATCGCGTTGTTGGCACCCGAGGCGATGCCCTCCTGGTCCCGGCGCACCGATCCGAGCACGACGTTGGCGACCGGCGCGAAGAACAGCGACATCCCCACCCCAGAGACCACGAACGCGGGCACCATGGCGGCGTAGGCAACCGTCGGGCTGGCGATCGCGGCCAGCCAGCCAAGCCCGATCGCCTGCAGCGCGAGCCCGGTCACCAGCAGCGGCCGGCCGCCGATCCGGTCGGACAGCGAGCCCGCGATGGGCGCGACGAGCACCGGCATGGCCGTCCAGGGCAGCGTGCGGATGCCGGCCTGCAGCGGGCTGTAGTGCTGCACGATCTGCAGGAACTGCGCCAGCAGGAAGATCGAGCCGAACATCCCGAAGAACATCAGCATCGAGGCGGCGTTGGTCAGCGTGAACCCGCGGTTGCGGAACAGGTACAGCGGGAGCATCGGCTCGGGCGCCCGCATCTCCCAGGCGAGGAAGGCCAGCACCAGCAGGCCGCCGATCACCATGGGGGCCAGCACGGTGATGCTGGTCCAGCCGTGGTCGTTGCCGCGCACCACGCCGAGGACGATGCCGAGCAGGCCGACGCTGGCCAGGACCACGCCGGGCAGGTCGAGCCGGGTGGCCGGGCCGTAGCTCTCGGTGAGGCGGGCCCGGGCGAACGGCAGCAGCGCGATCCCGATGGGAACGTTCAGCCAGAAGATCCACTGCCACGACGCGCCCTCCACGACGGCACCGCCGACCAGCGGGCCGACCGCGATCGCCAGGCCGCCCACCGCACCCCAGGCGCCCAGCGCCAGGCCGCGCCGCTCCGGCGAGACGGCGGCGGACAGCAGGGTGAGCGTCAGCGGGATGAGCACGGCCGCTCCGACGCCCTGCACCGCGCGGGCGGCGACCAGCCAGCCGATCCCCGGGGCCAGCGCGGCGGCGGCCGAGCCCGCGGTGAACAGCGCGAGGCCCGCCACGAACAGCCGGCGGCGGCCATACCGCTCGCCCAGCGTCGCGCCGGTCAGCAGCAGCACGGCGAAGGTGAGGGTGTAGGCGTTGACCGTCCACTGCAGCCCCTCGAGCGAGGCGTGCAGGTGATCGCGGATCGAGGGCAACGCGGTGGTCACGACGAGGTTGTCCAGCGATGCCATGAACAGCGCGACCGACGTGATCACGAAGGTCCAGATGCTCCGGCTTCTCGTGTTCATTGCCTGCTCCTATAGTAGTGAGTAGTCACTATCTTCGATGCCGAAAAAAAATAGCTACCGCGGGCACCAGCTCGTCCACCGCTCGTCCACGGCGGGCAGGTCCATGGCCGCGGCGACGTTCATCAGCATGCCCATGGCGAAGAACTCGACGACCCGGTCGAAGGGCAGCCCCGACAGCCGCTCGACCAGCCCCCACAGCTCCTTGTAACCGGCCCGGGTCACGGCGCGGATGTCCGGGTCCTCGCACGCGGCGTACGCCTGCATCTGCATCAGCAGCAGCGTGCGGTCCTCGAGCAGCCGCTCGTAGGCATCGCCCATCGCGGTCAGGGCCTCCTCGCCGACCAGGTCCCCGGCGGCGGCGGTGAAGGTGTCCGCGATCCGGGCGAAGCACCGCTGCGACAGCGCGAGGAACAGCGCCTTCTTCGTGGGGAACAGCCGGAACAGGTACGGCTGGCTGATCCCGGCCCGCCGGGCGACATCCTCGGTGGACGTGCCGGCCAGCCCCCCGGCAGCGAACTCGGCGAGCGCCGCCTCGAGCAGCATCTCCCGGCGCTCCGCCGCGCTCATCCGCACTCCGGTCTTGCTCATGCCCCTATGTTAGTAACCACTCACTACCTTGTCAACCCGCCGCCCACAATGGAACATCACCGCCCACGATCACGGCACTCCGCGCTCCCCACCCGGCGCGCAACCATGACCCGGCGGGGCCATGGCGCAAATGCCCACAACGTCCGGACTGGCCCGGGCCCGTGGTGCCAGTCCCACCAGCGGCGCCGCCGGGGCAGCGCGGCGCGGCGGGCAGCGGGGCCGCCCGGGACCGCGGGCCGCCGGGCAGCGGGCTCGCCAGGTGACGCGGGTCCGGCGGGCAGCGGGCTCGCCAGGTGACGCGGGTCCGGCGGGGCCGCCCGGGCGGCGGGCCGCCGGGCGGCGGGCTGGCTGCCGGAGCGGGTAACGGTCAGCGCGGCGCGTAGCGGACCGCCGCGAACGGCCAGGTCTCGGCCAGCCACGACGCCACGGCCTGGTACAGCGGCACGTCCAGGTCGGCACGGTCGGCCCGGACCCAGGACCGGACGTCGGCCACGCCCTGCTGGCCGGCCACGGGATAGATGTAGACGCAGCCCACGACGCGCTCCCCGGCCAGGACGGTGTAGGTGAACCCCTGGCGCCGGGCGAAGTCATCGGCGTGCTGGCGGAGGTCGGCCAGGTTCTGCTCGGGGGGCATCGCGACCGGCCAGGTCCGGTCCGCGAAGCCGGGGGTGCCCCGGATGTGATCCATGCTCGAGGTCCACGCTTCGTAGTCGCCCGCGTTGTGCTGTGGCCCGAGCGGCTCCAGCCGGAACCCCGCCGTGACCAGTTCCACGGGAACCGTGAAGCTCTCGGGCACGAAGGCCCCGGAGCCGTCGCCTTCGGTCATCTGCCTGCCCCTTTCGTCGCCGTTGCCAGGTCGCCGGGCACTGGGCGTTATGAATCGTGGATCCGCGGCGGAACGGGGACGGGCACCGCACCGGGGACCGCAGCCGTCGCCCGCAGTGCCAGCCACACCTCGGCCAGGGACTCGGTCGACCCCAGCGGGCGGCCGCTGATCTGCTCGAACCTGCGGGCGCGGTAGAGCAGCGTGTTCGGGTGGACGTGCAGCGCCGCGGCGGCGCGCTCGGTCTGCCGGTCGTGCTCCAGCCAGACCCGCACCGAGATGACCAGGTCCCCCGCGTGCGCGGCGTCGTAGTCGATGACCGCGCCGAGCACCTGCCCGGCCAGCGCGGTCGGCCGAGTCGCTGGTCAGCCACGGCTCGGTCCGGCCGTCGCCGTAACCGACGACATCCCGGCCCGACTCGCTGGCCCGCTCCAGCGCCCACTGGGCCTCGCGCCTGCTGCTTGGCGATCAGTAACGTGCCATACGCTCCGGCCGCCCGCCCCAGGCCCGCCCCCGCACCATCGCCGGCATGCCCGGTCCTGGCGAGCCGGGACGTGGATGGTCATTGGCGGTCCGAGAGTTCGGCGAGGCGGCGGGTGAGGTAGCGGCGCTCGGCGTCGGTGGCGGCGAGATCGAGCGCGGCGGCGAAGCTGGCGGCGGCCTCGTCCCGGCGGCCGAGGCGCAGCAGCAGGTCGGCCCGGGTCGCGGGCAGCAGGTGGTAGCCGCTCAGCGCACCGGCCGCGCCGAGCGCCTCGACCAGGGCCAGCCCGGCGGCCGGGCCGTCCGCCATGGCCACGGCGACCGCCCGGTTCAGCTCGACCACCGGCGACGGCAGCAGCGCCGCGAGCCGCCCGTAGAGCTGGGCGATCTGCGCCCAGTCGGTGTCCGCCGGGACGGCGGCGGTGGCGTGGCAGGCGGCGATGGCGGCCTGCACCTGGTAGGGCCCGGGCCGGGAGCGCCGGAGCGCGGCATCGAGGACTCTGGTGCCCTCCTCGATCTCGGCCCGGTCCCAGCGGGTGCGGTCCTGGTCCTCCAGCCGCACCAGGTCCCCGGACCCGTCGACCCGGGTGGCCCGCCGGGCGTCGTGGAGGTACATCAGTGCCAGCAGCCCCAGTGCCTCCGGCTCGTCGGGCATCAGCTCGGTCAGCGCGCGGGCCAGCCGGATCGCCTCCGCGCACAGGCCCTGGCGGACCAGGTCCGCCCCCGCGCTGGCCGAGTACCCCTCGTTGAACAGCAGGTACAGCACGCCCAGCACCCCGGCGGTGCGTTCGGGCAGCAGGTGGGCGGGCGGGACCCGGTAGGGGATCCGCGCGTCGCGGATCTTGCCCTTCGCCCGGACCAGGCGCTTGGCCATGGTCTCCTCGCCGACCATGAACGCCCGCGCGATCTCCGCGGTGGTCAGCCCGGCCAGGGTGCGCAGCGTCAGGGCGACCCGCGCCTCCAGCGGCAGCGCCGGGTGGCAGCAGGTGAAGATCAGCCGCAGCCGGTCGTCGCGGATGCCGCTGTCGTCGCCGCCCGGGGCGTCGTCATGGGCACGGGACAACGTGGCCGCCTCCCTCAGCTTGGCCGCCTCGGCGGCGCCGCGGCGCAGCCGGTCCAGGGCCCGGTTACGCGCGACCGTGGTCAGCCACGCGCCCGGGCGCCGCGGGACGCCGTCACGCGGCCAGGTCTTCAGCGCCTGCGCGAAGGCGTCCTGCGCGCACTCCTCGGCCAGGTCCCAGTCGCCGGTCATCCCGATCAGCGCCGCCACGACCCGGCCCCACTCGGCGCGGAACGCCTCGGCGACCGGGCCGCCGGCGTCCTGGGTCAGTCCGTCCAGAACGGCCTCAATTCGAGCACCCCGAACCGGGCGACCGGGTGCTTGGACGCCACCTCGATCGCCTCGTCCAGGTCGGCGCACTCGAGCAGGTCGAAGCCGGCGATCTGCTCCTTGGTCTCGGCGAACGGGCCGTCGGCGATCAGCAGGTCGCCACCGCGGACCTTGACCGTGGTCGCGTCGGCGGCCGACCGAAGCTGGTGGCCCTCCAGCCGGACCCCGCGCCCGTCCATCTCGGTGACCCAGGCGTCCGTCGCGGGCCCGATCTGGGCCTGTTCCTCGTCGCTGAGCTCGATCGACTCGTCCGCGCAGACCAGCATCATGTACTTCATCGGTTCCTCCGTCGTCTCGATTATCAGTAGGGGTAGTGCCCGCTCAGCGGGCGGGGTGTGGGCGGATGTGGCGCCTCACCGGGGACCGGGCGGCGCCCATCCGGGGCGCGGGCGGGGCGCCCGGGGTTGAGTGCCCCATCAGGTGGGCGGGGCGCCCGGTCAGTGGGCGGGGCGCGGTGCCGGGTGCCGGCGGCCCGGGCCGGCCACCGCCGCGAGCGCGGCCGGGAAGCGGGAGCCGCGAGGCCGCCGGGCGCCGCGAAGCCGCCGGGCGCGGCCGGCCGCGTCCGCCTCGGCCTGCAGGGCCTGGATGCGCTCGGCAGCGATGGGCCAGTTGCTCATCGGGTTCATGGTGCCCTCCTACGTCGTGGCCCCGGTGCGGGACCGGATTTGCTCGGTCACCCCCACGACGAAGCCAGACGCCCCGGATGGACACCCGCGCCGAAGTTTTTTTCCGGCGGTCAGGGCCCGGCGGGCGGCGCCCAGGACGGCAGCCGTTTCTCCCGGAACGCGGCCATCCCCTCGGCGGCCTCGGCCGAGGCGAACAGGGCCTGGGAGACCTCGGTGGTCCGGGTGAACGCCGCCTCGCGCGCCATCCCCGGGATCGTGTAGACCAGCCGTTTCGCCGCGGCCAGCGCCGACGGGCCGCCGGCCAGCAGCCGGCCCACCACGGCCGCGATCTCGGCGTCGAGGCCGTCGGCGGGCACGGCCCGGGTGATCAGGCCCACCTCAGCGGCCCGGCCCGCGCTGATCCGCTCGCCGCTCAGGAACAGGTCGAGGGCGTCCGCCCGGCGGAGCTTGGGCAGGCAGACCACGGAGATGATGGCCGGCGCGACGCCGATGCGGACCTCGGTGAAGGCGAACCGGGCCCCGTCCCCGGCGACCGAGATGTCGCACGCCGCGGCCAGCCCGATGCCGCCCGCGACGCAGTGCCCGGCGATCCGGGCGACCACGGGCTTGGTCGAGTCCTGGATGGCCGCGAGCAGGTCCGCGAGCCCGTCCCGGCGCCCCCCGCGCCGCTTACCGCCGCCGGCCAGGCCCGCCGGGCTGCCACCGGACAGGTCGGCGCCCGCGCAGAACGCCGGGCCGGTGTGGGTCAGCACGACGACCCCGACCGCCTCGTCCGCAACGGCGGCCTCCAGCCCGTCGGCGAGCCCGCCGAGGAGCGCGGGCGTCAGCGCGTTGCGGTTGTGCGGCTGGTCCATGGTCAGCGTCGCGACCGCGCCGCTCACCTCGTAACGCACCGCCTCGGCCGGTCCCGCGCCCGCCCGCGCCGCCTCGTCACTCACCGGCACTCACCTCTCTGGTCACAAAGCCACCACCCGCCCCACCAGCTCGTGAGCCCGGGTGCCGAGCGCTGTGGAAAACCCGTTTCCGTTAAGTTCTTGGCCCTTATAGGGGCCAGGAACCGAACAGATCATCGATATCCACAGCGGCCGGGGCACCACGGCGGGGGTGTGGGGCGGGAATCATGCGATCATGGCAGCAGGCCGGCGGGGATGTCCACGAGCCGGGCGCGCAGCCACTCGCCGAGGCTCTTGGCCTGCGGGTCCAGCCTGGCGCTGGCCGCGACGCCCTCGCCCAGCAGGCCCTCGATGACGAAGTTGACCGCGCGCAGGCCGGGGAGCTCATACCGCCGCACCGGCAGCGGCGCGGTCTCGGGCAGCAACTCCTTCAGCTTCGGCGTGGTCAGGAAGCCGGCCAGCCAGGCGTAGGCCGCGTCGCCGCGGGCCCACACGCCGAGATTGGCGTTGCCGCCCTTGTCCCCCGACCGCGCGCCGGCCACCCGACCCAGCGGCGCCCGCACTGCCGGTCCCGCCGCCGGCCCGGCCGCGGCGCCGACGGCCGGCACATCCGCGATCAGCGGCGGGTCCGGCGCCAGCGTCGGCCCGACCATGGTCCGCTCCCCGCCGAGAACCACCACTTCTTGCGATACGAGGTCCGCGGCGATCGCGGCCGGCCAGTACACGCCGTACGCACGGGCCCCGCTGACCAGGCCGTCCCCGAACATGCCCGGGTAGGAGGCGAGCGCGAGCTCGGTGACCCGGGCCGAGAACGCCCGCCCGACCGCCCGCTCGTCGGAGTGCTTGACGGTGATCCGTAGCTGCGCCATCGCCTCGGCGTTGCTCCGCGGGTCGGGCTTGTCGGTGCGCAGCAGCGACACCTCGGCCTGTTCGAACGACTCCCGGCCGCCCGGGATCGACGCCCACAGGGCCCGCTCGACCAGCGCGGCCTTCTCCTCGATGTCCAGCCCGGTCAGGTACAGGGTGAGCGTGGACCGCCAGCCGCCCTGGTAGTTGAGCGCGACCTTGGCCGTGGCCGGCGGGGACTCGCCGCGCACACCGCTGATCCGCACCCGGTCCGGGCCGTCATCTGCCAGCCCGATGCTGTCGAACCGGGCCGTCACGTCGGGGTTCAGGTAGGCCGGGCCGCCGATCTCGTACAGCAGCTGGGCCGTGACCGTGTCCACCGACACCATGCCGCCGTGGCCCGGGTGCTTGGTGATCACCGACGAGCCATCGGCGGCCACCTCGGCGATCGGGAACCCCGGATGCTCAAGCCCGGGGACCTCGGTGAAGAAGGCGAAGTTCCCGCCGGTGGCCTGCGCCCCGCACTCGATCACGTGGCCGGCCACCACGGCGCCGGCCAGCGCGTCCCAGTCGTCGCGGCGCCAGCCGTGGTACCACGCCGCCGGGCCGAGCGCCAGGGCGGCGTCGGTGACCCGGCCGGTGATCACGATGTCGGCGCCACGGTCCAGGGCGCTGGCGATCCCCCACCCGCCCAGGTAGGCGTTGGCGGTCAGCACCGGGCGGTCGCCGAGCGGCTCGCCGGTGTCGAGGTTGACCAGGTCCGTGCCCGCTGCCCGCAGCTCGGGCAGCCGGGGCAGCAGGTTGTCGCCCTCGATGTAGGCGATCACCGGGTTCAGGCCGAGCCTGGCCGCCACGGCGGCCACCGCCTCGGCGCACGCTCCCGGCGTCAGCCCGCCCGCGTTCGACACCACCCTGATGCCGCGGTCCAGGCACTGGCCCATGACCTGCTCCATCTGCGTGACGAAGGTCCGGGCGTACCCGGCACCCTGGTCCCGGAACAGGTTCTTGGCCAGCACCAGCATGGTCAGCTCGGCGAGCCAGTCCCCGGTGAGCACGTCGATCGGGCCGCCCTCGACCATCTCGCGCGCGGCGGCGAGCCGGTCCCCGTAGAACCCGGAGCAGTTCGCGATGCGCAGCGCCGGCTTCACGGGGCCTCGTCGATGACGGCGAGGAGGTCTCCGCCGGCCACCTGATCACCGTGCCGGGCGCGGACCTCGCGGAGCGTCCCGGCGTGCGGCGCGGTGATGCGGTGCTCCATCTTCATGGCCTCCAGGATCATGAGCAACTGGCCGGCGGCGACCGTGTCCCCGGCGGCGGCGTGCACCGCGAGGACCGTGCCGGGCATCGGTGCGACCAGGCCGCCGGCCACCTCGCCGCCCGCCCCGGCGTCGGGGAACCGGGGCACGGCGGTCAGGGCCACGTCCCCGTCCGGCCCCTGGACCCACACCCGGTCCCCGCGGGAGAACACGTGCAGCCGGTGCCGCCGCCCGCCCTCCTCGAAGTCGATCCAGCCGTCGCCGGTGTGGTGGACGGTGACCATCCGGGCTTGCGGGGCCTGCGGGGCCGGGGGTGCCGGGGAACCGGGCGCGGCGGCGGAACCGGGATCCGGGGAGCCGGGGACGGGGGGTGCCGGGGAACCGGGCGCAGCGGGTTCCCCGGGTCCCGGGCTCTCCTCCGGGCCCAGGCCAGCCCCGGTGACCGTGACGGCGAACCGGCCGTCCCGCTGGCGGGCGTAGGACACCACCACGGCGCCCGTGCCATGCCGGTACTCGGCCCGCTCCGGGGGCATCACGGTGTTGCGCCATCCGCTCGGCAGGGACGCCAGCACCGGCGCGGCGGCGCGGTTGGCCGCCTGCGCGGCGAGCGCCGCCCCGATGGCCGCGGCGGCCAGTTCCGCCGGTGCGGGCTGCCGGGCCAGCGGGACCGCGCTGCGCTCGATGAACGAGGTCGTGGTGCGCCCGGCCAGGAAATCCGGGTGGCGCAGCGCGGCGACCAGGAGGTCCCGGTTGGTGGTCACGCCCCGGATCCGGGTGCGCTCCAGCGCCAGGGCCAGGGCGCGCGCGGCCTCGGTCCGGGCCGGGGCGTGCGCGATGACCTTGGCCAGCATCGGGTCGAACTCGACGCCGACCACGCTGCCCGCCGCCACGCCGGACTCCCACCGGCACGGCGGGGACGCCGCGGGGCACCAGTCGAGCAGGGTGCCGGTGGCGGGCAGGAACCCGGCCGCCGGGTCCTCGGCGTACAGCCGGGCCTCGATCGCGTGGCCGGTGATCTCCAGCCCCGCCTGGGTCACCGACAGCGGCTGGCCCTGCGCGACGAGAAGCTGCTCGCGGACCAGGTCCACCCCGGTGACCGCCTCGGTCACCGGGTGCTCCACCTGCAGCCGGGTGTTGACCTCCAGGAACCAGAACTCCCCCGACGGCTCCAGCACGAACTCGACCGTGCCGGCGCCGAGGTAGCCGACCGCCTTGGCGGCGGCCAGCGCGGCCGCGCCCATCCGCTCGCGCAGCCCGGGGTCCACGGCGGGTGACGGGCACTCCTCGATGATCTTCTGGTGACGGCGCTGTACCGAGCACTCCCGCTCGAAGCAGTGCACCAGCCCGCCGTGGCTGTCGGCCAGGATCTGGATCTCCACGTGCCGCGCGCCGGTGATGTACCGCTCCAGGAAAACCGTGCCGTCGCCGAACGCCGCCGCCGCCTCGCGCCGTGCGGCCGCCACCGCCTCGGCCAGCTCGGCCCCGGGCCCGGCCCAGATGACCCGCATCCCCTTGCCGCCGCCGCCCATCGCGGCCTTGACGATCAGCGGGCGCGGGAGGCCGCTCAGGTCGGGCAGGTCGTCCCCGGTCACCTCCCAGGACTCCAGCACCGGCACGCCCACGTCGGCCAGCAGCCGCTTGGCCGCCAGCTTGTCCCCCATCACCTCGATGACCTCGGCTGGCGGCCCGACCCAGGTCAGCCCGGCGGCGGTCACGGCTGCGGCGAACTCGGCGCGTTCGGCGAGGAACCCGTAGCCGGGGTGCACGGCGTCCGCGCCCGCGCGGTCCGCCGCGTGCAGCAGCGCGTCGATGCTGAGATAGGTGCCGGCGGCGGAGCGGCCGGGCAGCGCCACCGCCCGGTCCGCCTCGGTCACGAACGGCGCGCCGGCGTCCGGCTCGGCGTAGACGGCGACCGTGGCGATCCCCATGGCCGAGGCGGTCCGGATGATCCGGCGGGCGATCTCCCCCCGGTTGGCGATGAGCAGGGTGGTGATCACAGCCGGAACACCCCGTATCCGCGGGCCCCCTGCACCGGGCCGCTGTGGCAGGCCGACAGCGCCATGGCGATCACGATGCGGGTGTCCCGGGGGTCGATGATGCCGTCGTCGGCCACCCGGCCGGTGGCGTACAGCGCGAGCGACCCGGCCTCGGCATAGTGCTCCACTGCGGCGGTGATGGCCGCCTCGGTTTCCTCGCTCACCTCTTCGCCGCGGCGGGCGGCCCGCTCGCGCCGCACGATGGACATCACCCCGGCCATCTGCTTGGGGCCCATGATCGCGATCTTGGCGGTGGGCCACAGGAACACGAACCGGGTGTCGAACGCCCGGCCGCCCATGCCGTAGTTCCCCGCCCCGTAGCTGGCGCCGAGGATGACCGTGACGTGCGGGACCGTGGAGTTCGACAGCGCGTTGATCATCTGGCTGCCGTGCTTGACGATCCCGCCCCGCTCGTAGTCCCGGCCGACCATGTACCCGGTGATGTGCTGGAGGAACACCAGCGGGGTGCTGGTCTGGTTGCACAGCTGGATGAACTGGGCCGCCTTCTGGGAGGAGTCGGAGAACAGCACCCCGTTGTTCGCGAGGATCCCCACGGGATATCCGTGCACCTGGGCCCACCCGGCCACCAGCGTGGGGCCGTATCGAGCCTTGAACTCTTCGAACCTGCTGCCGTCCACCACCCGCGCGATGATCTCCCGCGCGTCCACCGCGGCGCGCAGGTCCAGCGGCATCAGCCCGAGCAGTTCCCCGGGGTCGTAGCGCGGCGGCTCGGGGTCCGTGGTGGCCGGGCCCGGGCCCTGCTTGCGCCAGTGCAGGTGGGCCACCACGTCGCGGGCCATCGCGATCGCCTGCGGCTCGTCCTCGGCCAGGTAGTCGGCGAGCCCGCTGTCGGTGGCGTGCATCAGCGCGCCGCCCAGTTCCTCGTCAGCGGAGTCCTCGCCGGTGGCGACCTTCACCAGCGGCGGGCCGCCGAGGAAGACCTTGGCGCCGCCGCGGACGAAGATGTTGTAGTCGGCCAGGCCGGGCTGGTAGGCCCCGCCCGCGGTGGAGGAGCCGAACACCACCGAGATCGCCGGGATCCCCTGTGCGGACAGCGCCGTGATGTCGTGGAACATCCGGCCGCTCTCGGCGAAGTGGGTGAGGCTGCGCCGCATCGCCGTCTCCGGGTCCTCACCGGAGCCGCCGCCGCGCAGGTCACCGCCGGCCGACTCGACGAGCTGGAGGTAGGGCATCCGGTTGTCCCGGGCGATCTCCAGCGCGCGCATCAGCTTGCGGATGCTGACCATCGTCATGGCCCCGCCGAGGTCGGTGGGGTCGTTGCCGATGATCACGCACTCGGTGCCGGAGACCACACCGACGCCCAGCACCATGCCGCCGCCGACGTTGTAGTTGGTCTGGTAGCCGGCCAGCGGGCTGATCTCCAGGAACGGGCTGTCCGGGTCGAGCAGCAGCGCGATGCGCTCACGGACCAGCAGTTTCCCGCGCGAGCGGTGCCGCTCGATCGCGCGCGCCCCGCCGCCGAGCGACGCCTGCTCCAGCAGCGTGCCGATCTGCGCGAGCAGGCCGAGCATCCCGTCGGCGTTGGCGCGGAACGTCTCGCCGCCCGGGTCGACGGCGCTGCGCAGGACCGGTGCGGGCATCGGCTCAGCCGGAGAGGCCGTCGAGGCGGGCCAGGATCTGGAGCATCACCTCGTCGGCTCCGCCGCCGATGGACAGCAGCCGGCTGTCCCGGAAGTAGCGGGACACCCAGCTCTCCTCCATGTAGCCGAGCCCGCCGTGGAACTGCAGGCAGGTGTCGGCGATCTCGCGCTGCAGCCGGCCCGCCTTGAGCTTGGCGATCGTGGCGAACCTGGTGGTGTCCTCGCCGTGCAGGTAAGCCTCGGCACACGCGTAGTTGTACTGGCGCAGCAGGTCCACCTCGGCCGCCAGCTCGGCGAGGCGGAACTGGACGTACTGCCGGGACAGCAGCGGGCGGCCGAACGTGCTGCGCTCGCGCAGGTAGGCGGCCGTGCGGGCGAGCGCGGCGTCCATGGCGCCCACGGCGGTGTAGGCCGCGATCATCCGCTCGTTCTGGAACTGGGTCATCTGCTGCTGGAACCCGCGGCCGATCTCGCCGATCGTGTTGGCCACCGGCACCCGGGCGTCGGTGAACGCCAGCTCCGCGGTGTCGGAGCAGTTGTTGCCGAGCTTGCGCAGCTTGCGGCTGACCGAGAAGCCGGGCGCCGCCGTCGGGAACACGATCTGCGACATCCCCTGGTAGCCGCCCTCGTCCGAGGTCCTGGCCAGCAGGCACAGCCAGTCCGCCTGGGTGCCGTTGGTGATGTACAGCTTCGACCCGTTGATCACCCAGTCGTCGCCGTCCCGGACCGCGCGGGTCCGCAGGCCCGCCACGTCGGAGCCCGCGTCCGGCTCGGTGACCGCGATCGCGGCGACCATCTCGCCGCGCAGGGCCGGGGCCAGGTAGCGCTGCTTGAGGTCGTGGCTGCCGTGGGCGTGCAGCGAGGGGGTGGCCATGTCGTTCTGCACGGCGACGGCCATCGCGACCCCGGCGCAGCCCATCCGGCCGAGTTCCTCGCCGAGGACCACGGTGTAGGAGTGGTCCGCGCCCTGGCCGCCGTAGGCCGGGTCGTACTCCAGGCCGAGCAGCCCGGCGCCGCCGAGCGCCTTGAACAGCTCGTGCGCGGGAAAGGCCCCGGCGTCCTCCCACTCCTGCGCGTGCGGGGTGACCTCGCGGGCCAGCACCCCCCGCGCAGCCTGGCGGAATGCCTCATGGTCTGCGGTGAACTGCATGCTCACATCCGGTACTCGACGGCGCCGCACCCGGCCCGATTACCGTACGGTACGCCGCGCCAGGGCCAGCGTAGGCTGCGGGTGAGGGAGAAGGAGACCGGTGATGGGGTTCGAGCACATCCTGGTGGCGCGGTCGGGCGAGTTCGCCACCGTCACGATGAACCGGCCGCAGCGGCGCAACGCGCTGTCGCTGGCGCACATGCGCGAGCTGATCACCGCGTTCCGCGCGATCGGCGACAGCGATGCGCTGGGCATCGTGCTGGCCGGCAACGGGCCGGTGTTCTGTGCCGGGCATGATTTCGCCGACGTGGCGGAGGCCGACCTGGCCTCGGTCCGCACGCTGCTGGCCACCTGCACCGAGCTGATGACGCTGATGCAGCAGGTGCCCCAGCCGGTGGTGGCCCGGGTGCACAGCCTGGCGACCGCGGCGGGCTGCCAGCTGGTCGCGTCCGCGGACCTCGCGGTGGCCAGCGAGGAGGCCGGCTTCGCGGCGCCCGGCGGCAAGGGCGGCTGGTTCTGCCACACCCCCATGGTGGCGGTAGCGCGCAACATCGGCCGCAAGCGCGCCGCCGAGATGGCCCTGTCCGGCGACGTCATCGACGCGCGCACCGCGCTGGACTGGGGGCTGGTCAACCAGGTCGTGCCCGCCGCGCAGCTCGACTCGGCGGTGCAGGACCTGCTGGAGCGGGTCACCCGTGGCTCGGCCGAGAGCAAGGGCATCGGCAAGCAGGCGCTGTATGCGCAGATCGACCTCGACCAGCCCAAGGCGTACGCCTACGCCATCGAGGTGATGGCCGCCACCAGCCAGCTCCCGGACGCCCGGGAGGGGATGCGGGCGTTCCTCGGCAAGCGCAAGCCGCAGTGGCGCCGGGGCCGCTAGCGACTGGACCACCGCCCGGCGCGGGCGCACAATGGCTTCAAGTGGTTGTCGAGCCAGCCACGGTCCTTGGGCTGGCTCCCCGTGCCCGCGCCATCTCCGGGATCGCAACACCCGGAGGTGCCTCGTGGCTGACAGCGTGCCCGCAACCCCGGTCCGGCCGCCCATGGTCACGCTGCCCCGCGAGCTCGGCATCATCAACGCCGACAACATCGCCAGGGAACTCGCCGACAACATCGGCCGGCAGCTCGCGGTGACGCTGCCCCCGGGCACGCCGGTGGTCATCGCCGACATGACGGCCACCGCGTTCTGCGACACCAGCGGCGTGCGCATGCTCGTCCTGGCCTGCCGGCGGGCGGCCGCCAACGGCGCCGAGCTCCGGCTGCTGGCACCGCGCCCCCAGGTGCTGCGGCTGCTGCAGCTGCTGGGGGCGGACACGGTGCTGCCGGTCTACCACAGCCTGCCAGCGGCCCTGGCCGGCGGGCCGCACGGTTAGCCGCCCGCGGGCAGGAACCGCGCCAGCACCGCAGCGGCGCCAGCCCAGGTCCAGGACCCGGGGCCGGCGTCCAGCCCGGCCACGCAGTCACTGATCTTGGCGTCGAGCTCGGCCGCCGACGGTGGCCGCCGCGGCGCTCCCGGCGGGAACCGCTGCGTGATCCGCAGCACGCCGTCGCCGGTGCGGACCTCGGCCGCCAGCTCGCCGTCGAGCAGCCCGGACCCGCCGGGCGTGAGCTCGGCCGCCACCAGGCCGGCCAGGCGGCGGGCCGCCGGCCGGGCAACCGCCTCGTCGGTGAAGCTGGCGAACCCCGGATGCCGGTCCAGCAGCGCGGCGGCTGCCGCGTACTCGAGGCTGAACTTGGCCTGCAGCCCGGTCTCCGGCCGGTGGTGGATGAGCGGGGCCACGGCCGCGGCCGGGGTGCGGATCAGGATGCGGCGCACCGCGCCGGCCGCCAGCCCGGCCGCCGCCAGCTCGGCGAGCGCGCTGATGGGGCGCTGCAGCGCATAGCAGCAGGGGTAGATCTTGATGGCCAGGCCACCGGGGACCGCCGGGCCGGCCAGGTCCACCGCGCCCGGGTCCCCGCCGACCAGGGCCAGCCACTGCTCCAGCGCGGCCCAGTCGGCCCGCGCGCCCGCGGCGGCGAGCCGCGCGGCCCGGATCCCCGTGTCCACCGCGAACCCGGCCTGCAGGGACTTGGCGTCCGTGCCGAACGCCCGCTGCACGCCCCCGGCGCCGGGCACCGCCAGCGCGATCGCGGTGGCGATCTGCCCCGGATCCAGGCCCAGCGCCACGGCGGCCCCGGCCGCGCACGCCGGCGCGCCGGCCGTGCAGGTCGCGTGCCAGCCCGCCGAGTAGTGCGGCCAGCCCAGCGCCGTCCCGAGCCGGGCCATCACGCCCGCCGCCGCGAGGTAACCGGAGGCGCCGCCGCCGGTCGCGAGCGCGGTGGGCACGCACAGCGCGCTGATGTGCGTCGTCGATTCCATGTGCAGGTCGTCGAAGTCGAGCACGTGCGCGGCGACGGCCCACCTGGCGCCGTCGGGCAGCCCGGCGGCCAGCGCGGTGACCCGGTGCCCGCTCGCGGCGAGGGTCACGGCGAGGGTGTCCCGCAGGGACCGGTCCGCCAGGGCCAGGTCATCGGGGCCCGGCCGCAGGCCATGCGCCCACTCGGCCAGGGCCAGGGCCAGCGAGGTCATGACCCGCCTCCGCTCTGCCGTCGCCGGGCCGCTCACGGAGCGCGCCGGGGAGGATCCATGCTCTCACGCCGGCCCGTGGTGGCCGTCTGCGCCGCAGGGTGTTGACTAGCGGTATGCCAGCCGAAGAGTACGAGCCCAGCCCGCGAGCCTGGGTCCGCGACCAGGTCGAGGCCTACGAGGGCTCGGGCGGGACCCGGGGCACCACACTGGGTGACACCGGCCTGCCCGTGGTCATCATCACCAACCGCGGGGTCCGCAGCGGCAAGGTCCGCAAGACCCCGGTGATGCGGGTCGAGCACGAGGGCCGGTACGCGGCGGTGGCCTCACAGGGCGGCGCCCCCGCCCACCCGCAGTGGTATTACAACTTTCGTGCGAACCCGTCGGTCCAGCTCCAGGACGGCCCGCTCCGCCAGGACATGATCGCCCGGGAGGTCACCGGCGACGAGCGGGCGCAATGGTGGGAGCGCGCGGTGGCCGCCTACCCGCCCTACGCCGACTACCAGCGCAAGACCACCCGCGAGATCCCGGTGTTCGTGCTGGAACCGCCCCCCGCCGGCTGACCCTCCGGCGGCTGTCTCAGCGCGGCGGGACGGAAATGCTAGGGCGGGAGTGACCGGAATCCGGTCACCCCCGCAGCGGTCGGGGCCAAGCGCCGCGAGGCTCAGGCGGGCTGCCGGAGCGGCCCGGAGATCCGCACCTGGTTGCCCGAGGGGTCGCGGAACGCGCAGTCCCGGACCCCGTAGGGCTGGTCGATCGGCTCCTGGAGCACCTCCGCCCCGCTGGCACGGACCCGCTCGAAGGCGGCGTCACAGTCGCCGGCGGTGAAGATGGGCGCGGTCAGCGCGCCCTTGGCCAGCAACTCCCTGAGCGTCTGCGTGTCGTCCGGCCCGTGCCCCATGTCCGGCGAGGCCAGCACGACTTCGACGCCCGGCTGGCCCGGCGCGGACAGGGTCAGCCAGCGGAACGGCCCGAGGTCGGCGTCGGTGCTCACTTCGAGCCCGAGCGCGTCGCGGTAGAAGGTCAGCGCCTTGTCCTGGTCATCGACGATGATGAAGCTGTGGGAGAGTCTGATTTCCATGCCTGCGACGTTACGCAGGTCTGCTGGCCTGCGCTTCTTTGATCCTGCTCGGTCTGGTCCAGTTCTTGGCGATGCAGGCGGGGACGACCGCGGTGGCGTCGTGGCTCCGCGCCCGGTAGGCGCTCGGGGTCTCCCCCACGATCTCGGTGAACCGGGCGCTGAACGACCCCAGCGAGGTACAGCCCACCTCCATGCACACGTCGGTCACCGACATGTCGCCGCGGCGCAGCAGCGCCATGGCCCGCTCGATCCGCCGGGTCATCAGGTAGCTCCACGGGGTCTCCCCGTAGGCGGCGCGGAACTGCCGGGAGAAGTGCGAGGGGGACATCAGCGCCTGCCGCGCCATCGCCGGCACGTCCAGCGGCTTGGCGTAGTCGCGGTCCATCAGGTCGCGGGCCCGGCGCAGGCAGGCCAGATCCTCCGGCGTCACCCCGCCAGTATCCCACTCCCGGGCGCCGCCGCCCGGTGCGGCACGGGAGCACGCCGCCGCGGCAAAATGCTTTGCATGCCATACGCCCCGCCGTTAGCCTCTGGTCCCAGTGGCGCCGTGCCAGCGGGGCCAGCGAGAAGAGAGGAGGGCGATGCCATGAACGCCGGATTCGCAGCGTTCCCGCCCTCCCCCGGGGCCGGCCTGGCCTGACCCCGGGCGGGCGGGGCGCCTCCCGTGGAGGAGAACGCCTTGACCGTGCATGACGGTACGACCTTCCGCCCGATCACCGGGCCGGACGAGCTTGACCTGTTCAACCGGTTCCCACACCAATTCAACGAGGAACTGGCGGACGACCTGCGCGACGGCCGCCGGCAGCCGGGGTGGCTGTGGATCGCCCTGCGCGACGGCCGCCTGACGGCCCGGGCCGGGTGGTGGTCCAGGGCCGGCCACGAGCACCCGGACGCCCTGGACATCCTCGACCTGGATGACTCAGGCCACCCGGAAACCGTGGACGTCGCGGCGCACCTGCTGGCCACCGCCATGGCCGAGGTGGTACCCGAAGGAACCCAGCCCCCGTACTACCTCCGCTTCGTGGACCCGGACTGGCGCGAGACCCCGGCCGCCCGGCAGGCCACCGAGGACCGGATGGCGGCCGCGGCACGGACCGGGGCACGGCCGTTCGTCGAACGGCTGCGCCTGGAGTGGCGGCCGGGCACCCCGGTTCCCGCGCCAGCGGGACGGCTGTCCTTCCGGCCGGTGACCGATCCCGGCGAACTGCTCGCGCTGATGACCGACGTGATGGCCGGGACCCTGGACGCGCACAGCCGGGACGACCTGACCCGGATGACGCCGCACGAGGCGGCGGCCAAGCACTACCACGAGGAACTGGCGATGTACGCCTCGCCGCGGGACTGGTGGCAGATCGCCGAACTGCCCGGCGGGGAGCCCGTGGGGTTCGTGATCCCCGCGCACAACGGGTACAGCCCGATCATCGCCTACCTCGGCGTGGTCCCGGCGCACCGCGGCCACGGGTACATCGCCGACATCCTCGCGGCCGGCACCCGGGTACTCGCCGCCCAGGACGTGCCGTACATCAGGGCAAGCACCGACCTCGGCAACGTCCCGATGGCCGCCGCGTTCGCCCGCGCCGGGTGGGTGACCACCGGGCACCAGATCGACATGACCTGGCCCGGGTAACCCGCGCCACGCGGGCCGCGCGGTCAGCGCTCTGCGCTCCGCGGGGCGGGGGTGGCGGCGTGGTGCCGCGCGCGCAGGATCGCCGCGAGCACCAGGCACCCGACCACCAGCGACGGCACGCACAAGATCGCCGGGTGCAGGCGGTTCGGCAGGAGAAGCAGCGGCCCGGTGGCGGCGAGCATGGCCGCCAGGTACGGCAGGCCCGGGATCGCGAAGAGCACGAGCACGCGCCTGCTCAGCGGGGATGCCGCGGCCGCCATGGCCACCGCCGCCATGGCCAGCAGCAGCCATGCGCCGGTGACGAGCGGCTGACCGGGCCCGGACTCGGCGGCGGCGTGCGCGAGGACCGCCAGCACCGTCATGGCCAGGACCGGCACCTGCCCGCGGCGGAACAGGGCCAGGCCACGGCGGGGCCCGGGCGACCAGGCCAGGGCGGCCGCCAGCGGCACATAGAAGAAGGCGAGCACCAGGCCCGGGCCCCAGGAGCCGGGCGAGTGCAGGGCCTGGGCCGACAGCCACGCCGTCATGGCAACCGCCACCACAAGGGCGGTGCGGCGAAACCGCAGCAGGACCAGGACGCTGAGCACGAGCGGCACGTCCACGGTGGGCCGCAGGCCGGTCAGCAGCCGCAGCAGTTCGCCGCCCGGCCTGCCCGGGCTCAAGGCTTGGAAGAACGCCGCCGACGCGACCACTTCCACGAGCATGAGCGGGGGCGCGATGACGCTGAAGATGGCCAGGGCGTCCCGCCACTGCGCGTATGCCTCATCCGCGGGGGCGGGCCGGAGCCGGATCTTCAGCGCGCCCCGGATCAGGTCCGCCGCATCGGCCGGCCGGGGCCAGCGCTGCCCCGCCCCGGCCCGGGCGAGCAGCACTCCGAGCATCTCCTCCTCGTGTGCCGCCCGGTGGCCGGGCGGGTACCAGGCGAGCAGCCACCGGTACCGGCGCTCCAGTACCTCCGGACCGGTCCGCCTCGCGGCCGGCCCGGATGGCCGGGGGCGTCTCATGCCGGGCCGGCGGCCAGGCCGAGCCTGCCTGCCGCGGCCTCGGCGTTGGCGCGCAGCCGGGCGGCCTCGGCGGCCAGGCGCGCGGTCCCGTCCGGGGTGAGCCGGTAGTAGCGGCGGAGCCGGGCGTCCACGACCTCTTCCCGGTCCGCCGCGATCAGGCCGTCGGCGCGGAGCCGGTCCAGGGCCGCATACAGGGTCCCGGCGCGCAGCCTGACCCGGCCGCCGGAGATGCCCGCCACGTCGGTCATGATCCCGTAGCCGTGCTGGGGCCCGGCCGCCAGTGCCGTCATGATCAGGAACGTGGGTTCCTGGAGCGCGCGCTGTCTCATGGAATCTGTATATACCGATCATCGGTACATAGCAAGCGGGCCGGTGTCACGCCATCAGCCGGGGCAGGCACCCGCAGCCGGGGCGGCGGGCCGTCAGCCGGCTACCTCCCGGATCCGGCCGTCGCCGGTGTCGGCGATCACCAGGTTCCCCGCGCCGTCCGCCGCCGCCCCCGCCGGGCCGTGCAGCTCCGCGGCCGTGGCCAGGCCGCCCTCACCCGAGAACCCGGGATGGCCGGTACCGGCGACGGCGTAGATGTCCCCGGCCGTCATGGCCCGGCCGTAGAACGTGCCCGTGCGCGCCGCGGCCACCCGGATCCGCTGGTGCTCGACGTCGGCGATGACCACGTTGCCCGCGTGGTCCGGCGCCGCTGCGAAGACCTCCATGGCGGCCGCGTCCGCCGCGCCGCCCTGGACCAGTGGCCCCGGCGGGCCGCTGCCGGCCGGCGTGGTCAGCCGGCCGGAGCCCGGGTTCACGTCCCGGACGGTCTGGCCGCCGGCCAGCCCCGCACCACGCGCGCCCCGCCGCCCGGCCAGCCGCGCCGCGCCGCCGGCCAGCCCCGCACCACGCGCGCCCCGCCGCCCGGCCAGCCGCGCGCCGGCCCCCGCAGCCGGAGGCTGCGGGGGCCGGCGTTCGTCATGCATCGAAATTCGTCAGGAACGGGACCCGCAGAATGGGTTGGCCGGCACGCCCGCGCATGGGTCGGGCATGGTCGGCTGCGCCGGGAGCGGCAAGATGTTGATCTTGGTTTGCTTCGGGTAGTGCGACCCCTTCGGGCAGCTGCCCAGGCTGGTCGCCCCGGTGGCGCAGATGAGCTGGCCGACGAGGGCGCCGTCGATGCTGGTGCCCGCCTTCCCGCACGGCCGTCCGTCCACCGCCGAGGTCTGGATGTCCGCCGGCTCCGACGTCACCCGGCCCGCCGAGTCACGGTTGGCGTAGAAGCAGTTCCGCGGGGTGGCGGAGGTCGGCAGCAGGCCCACGGTCGCCATGTCGCTGTTGGTGACGTTGCCGAAGAACCCGTCATCGGTGAAGAAGTTGCCGTACACCTGGTTCCCGTGCGCCGGGAACAGGCACAGCTGCTTGGACAGCTGGATGCCGCCCTGGCAGTGCGTGCCCGGCGGGGGCGTCTCCAGGTCCGGGTAGTCGTGCGTGATTACGCCCCACGCGCCCTGGTGGATGATCAGGTTGTCGCGCACCGTGTCGAACGCGCCACCGGAGATCTCCACGCCGGTGCCCACCGCCCCGGCGATCCCGGAGGTCGGCGCGTTCGGGTTGTTGTTGTTCTTGATCACGTTGTGCTCGATGAGCATGCAGGACGTGGTGCTCCCCGGGCAGGCGCCGTTCTGCGGTGGCGGGGCGTCGTCGTTGTTAAGCGAGTTCGGCACGATCCCCGCGCGGTTGCGGCTGAAC
>Ga0335078_10001378_pt1 | contig 36813 bp, 35 predicted proteins | sample Lox_Sample_32_FD_206711 | JGI IMG/M metagenome (GOLD analysis project Ga0335078, IMG submission 206711) | Soil microbial communities from Loxahatchee National Wildlife Refuge, Florida, United States - Lox_Sample_3.2 | ecosystem: Environmental > Terrestrial > Soil > Wetlands | place: USA... | reverse complement strand
GCAGGAAACAGGTTAGGCCGCCGGGCGCTTGCGCCAACAGGAGAAACGCATCGGACATCGGAGCAGAGCAAAACCACTTGTGCCCGGTAAGCCGATATTCGCCGTCTCCGATCGGTTCGGCGAAGGATGTATTCGCGCGCACGTCAGAGCCGCCCTGCTTTTCGGTCATGGCCATACCAATCAGCACGCCGGATTTTTCCGCCGCTGGGCGGGAACGCGGATCGTAACACCTGGCAAGAATGCGCGTGGTCCATTCGCGGGCCAGATCGGGTTGTTTGCGCAGCGCCGGTATGGCGGACGACGTCATTGAAACCGGGCAAGTGTGGCCGGCTTCGTTTTGCGCCGTTAGGAACATCAATGCGGTGCGTGCCACTTGCGCACCCGGCTTGGAATCTTCCCACGGCAAACTCGCGAGTCCATTTTCGATTGCAAGCTGCATCAGTCCATGCCAGGCTGGATGAAATTCCAGTTCGTCGATTCTATACCCAAAGCGGTCGTGAGTATGTAGAACAGGCGGGTTTTCGTTCGCCTGGAATCCCCAATGGATGGATTGTTCGGACCCAACTAGCCGGCCGAAGTGTTCAAGCTGCGTTAGCATGGCGCCGGCGCCTTCGCGTTGCACACCCGCACTCAACACACGATCCGTCGTAAACAAGTTGTAATCGCTGAGCGCGGATGCCTGGTTCACAATGCTGTGCGTCGCGCGCGGTTCTTGACCTTCCAGCGTATTCCGCATGGCTTCCGTAAGGTCGATATTAGCAGCCGCGCTAGTGACTGGAGTTGGCGAAACGTTTCATGCCACCGCCAAAAAAGTCGGAAATTTTTGCACCGCCCAGAAATTCTTTCCGAAGCTTCGTTGTGCATGAAACTGCAACTTGTTGCTCTAAGATCGAACGCTTAGTTGCACGTGAATTAGGACTTACACACTCGAGCCGCCGGCTCAATATCGGTGGCCCGAAAACTGCCTTCTCGAGTGCGCGTTGAGCAGCCGAGACCGGCTAAACCCATGACGAAGGAGCAAAAATGACACGGGAAGAATACGGAAGCGCGTATCAGAGAGGCTATGGATTGACGGTGCGGTTTCTGGTGTCGCGCGGCCTGACTTACGATTCTGCCCAGGAAACGGCTCAAGCGGCATGGGTGAAGGGCTGGGAGCGCCTCGGCCAGTTGCGCGATTCGAAGATGATCTTGACCTGGATGAACAGCATCGCTCTGAACCTGCACCGCAGCTTCGTCCGCCGCGAGCCTTTCCTGCAAACCTTGCCCGAACTGCCCACGCCCCCTCGCATCAACCTGGCAGCCATCGACGTTCGCCGCATTCTTGGCACTTGCAAGAAGAATGAACGTCTGGTACTCCAGCGCCATTACCTGGAAGGATACAAAGTTCAGGAGATTGCGCGCGCGCATGGCTGGACCGAGACTGCCGTTCGCATTCGCTTGCTACGCGCCCGCCGTGCGGTGGGAAAGCGCTTCGCAGCCTAGATTTACAACTGTTATTTCCGCGAGGTGAGCGTGTTGGATTGGTCGCACGCTCACTTAGTGTTGTGTTCCTTCCTCCGTTACTCACGGTTTCCTGCCTTACAAAGAAAAACCTGCCAGAGAATATTTTTTGCAATTTCAGCGCAATCTGATATACCATAGAACGTTCGTACAGGACAAAACTGGATGGCCCAGCTTTTCCATCGAAGCACGAACTCTATTTCTAAGATCAGTATCGGCGCCGTCGTAATCGGCGCGGGCCTGCTGCTCGCGTTCGCTTACTCAATGGACCGCGGCGCCTACATCACCGACGTTCACGTGGTGAAGGAGCAGCCCGTCCCGTTTAGTCACAAGCACCACGTGACCGACGATGGCATTGACTGCCGCTATTGCCACACGTCCGTCGAGACATCCTCATTCGCGGGTCTGCCTGCAACGGAGATCTGCATGAGTTGTCATTCCGAAATTTGGTCGAATGCCGAAATGCTCGAGCCCGTGCGCGCCAGTTATCGCAGCGGCGAATCGCTGGAATGGACGCGCGTGCACGACCTGCCGGACTTCGTGTATTTCAATCACAGCATTCACATCAACAAGGGAATCGGTTGCTCCACTTGCCACGGCCGCGTGGACCAGATGCCGCTCATGTACAAAGAGAATACGTTGTACATGAACTGGTGCGTCAACTGTCACCGCAATCCCGAAAACTACGTGCGGCCGCGCGACCAGGTTTTCAACATGGCGTACCAAGCGCCGTCTAATCAGGCTGAGCTCGGAAAGAAGCTCGTTGCGGATTACCACATTCAGAGTTTGACCGACTGCTATACGTGCCACAGATGAAGGAAAAACCCGCTCTTGATCTAAGCAAGATCCGGGCTCGGCTGGAAACAGCCCAAGGTCCAGAGTATTGGAAGAGCCTCGAAGAACTCGCCGACACCGAGGAATTCCGCGCGTTTGTCGACGATGAGTTCGCCGGACGCTCGCCGGAATGGCTGAATCCCGCCAATCGGCGTAATTTCCTGAAGGTGATGGGCGCCTCACTGGCCTTCGCCGGAATTACTGCATGCACTAAGCAGCCCAAGGAAACCATAGTTCCTTACGTCCGCCAGCCGGAAGAATTCGTGCCCGGTCTTCCCTTGTATTATGCGACCGCGATGCAGATGGGCGGCGTGGGAACCGGACTACTGGTGACCAGTCATCTGGGCCGGCCGACCAAAGTGGACGGCAATCCCGATCATCCCGGCAGTCTCGGGGCGTCGGATTATTTCCATCAGTGCTCGATCCTCACGATGTACGACCCGGATCGCGGACAGGCAGTCACGCACCGGGGGCAAGTCAGTAGCTGGGTCGCGTTTCAAGCTGCGCTGGCAGTAGCGCGCGAGCTCGCACTGACCAAGCACGGTGACGGACTACGCATTCTTACCGAAACCGTCACATCTCCTACCCTGACGTCTCAGATTCAGGGCTTGCTCAAGGAAATGCCTTCGGCGAAATGGCATTCCTACGAACCGTGCGGACGTCATAATTCGTATCGCGGATCGGTGCTGGCGTTCGGCAAGCCGGCCAATACGATTTATCACTTCGATCAAGCCGATGTGATCGTTTCGCTCGACGCCGACTTTCTCGCCTGCGGGCCGGGCAACCTGGTTTACGCACGGCAGTACGCTGACAAACGCCGCGTGCTCACCAACGTCACGCACACGCCGCAACCTAAGGAAGATTTGCAGGAAGGCTATCAGGACGGGCCCATTCCGCCGCGGTCGGGCCAGTCGGCTCAATACGCGCCGATGAATACCGGTCCCGTTACTCTTCCTCCGCAAGTCCAGGCGCAAGGCAAACCTGCCGATCAGACGACGCTCAACCGGTTGTACGTTTTGGAGCCTTCGCCGACCCCGACGGGCAGCATGGCGGATCATCATTTCGTAATGCGCGGAACCGAAGTAGAAGCCGCGGCCTGGGATCTGGCGGCGGCGCTCGGCGTCGCGGGCGCCACGTCCACCGGCAAGTGGAAGGAAGCGGCAGCCGTCGCCAAGGATCTCTCGGATCACAAGGGCGCCTGCGTGGTGATCGCCGGCGAGAATCAATCGCCCGCCGTCCACGCGCTTGCGCACGCCATGAATGCGGCGCTGGGTAATGTCGGCAAGACCGTAACCTACACGGACCCTCTCGAAGGCAATCCCTCCGATCAAATCGATTCGCTGCGTGAACTGGTGGCTGACATGAGCGCCGGGAAGGTGGACACGCTGCTGGTCCTGGGCGTCAATCCCGTGTACAACGCCCCGGTCGATCTCGATTTCTCCGGAGCTCTGAAGAAAGTGGGGTTCAAGGCCTATCTCGGCTTATTCCCCGATGAGACGTCCGCTCAATGCCACTGGTATGTGCCCGAAGCGCACTACCTCGAATCCTGGGGCGATGTGCGCGGATTCGATGGAACGGTCAGCTTGGTCCAGCCGATGATCGCGCCGCTGTACGGCGGCAAGCAACCGAACGAAGTGATCTCCACGCTCGCTGGCCAGCCCGGTTTGCTGCCGTACGATATCGTGCGGGGCTATTGGCAGTCGCAGAATACTGGAACCAATTTCGATATTTTCTGGCAGAAGGCGCTACATGACGGCGTGGTTCCCAACACCGCGCTCGCCGCGATTAACGTTGCTCCGAAAACTCCGCCCGCCACGCCGGCCAAGGAACTTCAGGGAATCGAGGTCATGTTCCGCCCCGATCCGACTATTTGGGATGGCGCTTTCTCCAACAATGGCTGGCTTCAGGAACTTCCCAAGCCCGCAACCAAGATGACGTGGGACAACGCAGTTTGGATCAGTCCCAGCCTGGCGGAAAAAACCAATCTCAACACGCAGGACGTGGTGGAGCTGAAATATCAGGGGCGCACGGTTACGGGTCCGGTCTGGATCCTGCCCGGACATGCCGCCGATAGCGTGACGATTCATCTGGGTTTCGGCCGCACGCACGCCGGGCAAGTAGGCAATGAGGTCGGATTCAACGCTTACCTGCTCCGCACTTCGACCGATCCCAATTCCGGCTTCGGGCTGGAAATGCACAAAGTCGGAAGCGGTCACGTGTTCGCCACTACGCAGCACACCCAGACCATGGAAGTCAGCGCGCCGGTGCGCGCGACGAAGTTAGAAGAATACAAAAAGAAGCCGCAATTCGTCGAAGAGAGCGAAGAAGACAAGCCTCTTCCGCAGTACCTCACTTTGTATCCGGACTATCGGTATCAAGGCTACAAGTGGGGCATGACAATCGATTTGAACGCGTGCGTCGGATGCAGTTCCTGCGTATCGGCCTGCCAGTCGGAAAACAACATCGCCGTAGTCGGCAAACTGGAAACTACACGCGGCCGGCACATGCACTGGATCCGCGTGGACCGCTATTTCCGGGGCAATTGGGATAATCCCGAGCTCTACTATCAGCCCGTTAATTGCATGCAGTGCGAGAACGCGCCGTGCGAGCTGGTGTGTCCGGTGGCGGCCACGGTTCACAGCGGCGACGGCCTGAATCAGATGATTTACAATCGCTGCGTCGGTACGCGCTACTGTTCGAACAACTGCCCCTACAAAGTGCGGCGGTTCAACTTCTTGTTGTATTCGGATTGGGACACGCAAAGCTTGTACGGCTTGCGCAATCCCAACGTAACGGTTCGCAGCCGCGGCGTGATGGAAAAATGCACGTACTGCATCCAGCGAATCAGCGCGGCCAAAATCCAGTCGGAAAAAGAAAACCGCCGGATTGCAGACGGCGAAATCACACCGGCCTGCGCGCAGGCTTGCCCCACTCAGGCGATCGTGTTCGGCGACATCAACGATCCCAAGAGTCGCGTAGCGCAGCTCAAGGCCCAGGCGCGAAACTATAGTTTGCTCGAGGACCTGAATACCCGGCCCCGCACCACCTACCTTGGCCGTTTGCGGAATCCGAATCCGGAGCTGGAGAAAGCGTAGCCGTGAAGACCGAAGAATTAGAAAAACAAGCGATCGATCCGGGTCCCGATAAGATCATCGGGCCGGGTTACGACTACGCCACGGTTACGGACAAGATCAGCGGCGTCGTCCTCCAGCCGATTCAGAAAACTCCACGCCAGTGGTGGATCACACTATTGTTGGCGTTCATGGGCCTGCAGGGCCTGCTCGCCGGCGGTTTCTGGCTGCTCTACAAAGGCGTCGGGGTATGGGGCATCATCGTGCCGGTCGCCTGGGGCTTCGCGATCGTCAACTTCGTCTGGTGGATCGGTATTGGCCACGCGGGTACGCTGATCTCGGCGATTCTACTGCTGCTGAGGCAAGACTGGCGCACGTCCATCAATCGATTTTCGGAAGCGATGACGTTGTTCGCTGTGGCGCAGGCGGGCATGTTCCCCATCCTGCACATGGGCCGTCCTTGGCTGGGCTACTGGCTGGTTCCCTACCCTAATTCGATGTGGCTCTGGCCGCAGCCGCGCAGTCCGCTAGTATGGGACGTCTTCGCGGTAACGACATATTTGACCGTTTCGCTGGTTTTCTGGTTCATCGGTTTGATTCCCGACTTAGCGAGCATGCGCGATCGCGCCAAGCAGGAATGGCAGAAGGTGACCTTCGGCCTGCTGGCGATGGGCTGGCGCGGATCGGCCAAGCACTGGTCGCGCTACCAAATGGCGTACCTACTGCTGGGCGGCCTGGCGACGCCGCTCGTTGTTTCGGTCCACACGGTGGTCAGCTTCGACTTCGCGATCAGTCTTCTTCCCGGCTGGCACACCACCATCTTCCCGCCCTACTTCGTCGCCGGCGCGATTTATTCCGGTTTCGCGATGGTTGTGACTCTGGCAATTCCGACGCGCAAATGGTGGCATCTCGAGGATCTCATCACCATGCGCCATCTGGACTGCATGGCGAAGCTCATGCTCGGCACCGGTCTCATCGTCGCCTACGGCTACATGATGGAAGCTTTCATGTCCTGGTACAGCGGCAATCCACATGAAATGTTCATGTATATGAACCGCGCCACCGGGCCCTACGCGTTCTTCTTCTGGATGCTGATCCTGTGCAATATTCTGATCCCGCAATCGCTGTGGTCGCGCCGCGTGCGGCAGAACATCCCACGGCTATTCATCGTTTCGCTTGTGGTCAATGTCGGAATGTGGCTGGAGCGGTTCATCATCGTCATCACCAGCTTGCATCGCGACTTTCTGCCGTCCTCCTGGGGCATGTATTATCCGACGCAGTGGGACTGGGCGGTGCTGATCGGCACGCTCGGGTTCTTCATGGTGCTGATGACGTTGTTCGTCCGCACCCTGCCCTCCATCTCGATTTTCGAAGTTCGGGAAGTCCTGCATCACCTGGCGCCGCACATTGCTGACGACGACATGTCACCCAGCCCGGCGCACGGAGACTAGAAATCCATGACCGAGACTTTCTGGGATAGACACGGTTTGCACGGAGTCATGGCGCGCTTTGAAACGCCCGAGCAGTTGATCCGCGCCGCGAACGAAACTTACCGTGCGGGCTATCGCAAAATGGACGCCTATTCGCCCATGCCCATCGAGGGTTTGGCCGAGGCCATCGGGTTCAAGCGCCACTTCGTTTCGCTAGTGGTGTTGGTGGGCGGCCTGGCGGGCTGCGTGGGAGGATTTACGCTGCTCTGGTGGATCGCGGCGATTGCTTATCCGCACAATGTGGGCGGCCGGCCGTTTGTGAGCTGGCCGATGTTCATCCCGATCACCTTCGAGTGCACTATTCTGCTTGCGGCGCTTAGTTCAGCCCTCGGCATGCTGGCGATGAACAAGCTCCCCATGCCGTATCATCCGGTTTTCAACGTGGCGTCGTTTTCCCAACGCGCATCCATCGATCGATTCTTCCTCTGCATCGAGGCCGACGATCCGAAATTCGACCTGGCGCAGACTCGCGCGTTCCTGGAAGGGCTGGACCCGGAAGAGGTGGCCGAAGTTGAGAAATAGTATTTACATCGCGTGCAGCGTGGCGTTGTGCGCCGGCCTCACGGCTTGCCGGCGAGACATGCAGGATCAGCCCCGCTATAAGCCGCTCGCTGCCAGCGCATTCTTCGCCGACGGCCGTTCGGCGCGTCCGCAGGTGGAGGGAACCGTGGCGCGCGGCCATCTGCGAATCGACGACGCCCGCTATACCGGCAAAATCGCGGGCGAAGACATCAGCGAGTTTCCCATTCCGATCGCGAAGGAAGACATCGAGCGCGGCCAGAACCGGTTTAACATTTATTGCACGCCTTGTCATGGACGGCTGGGCGATGGCAACGGCCTGGTGGTGCTGCGTGGATTCCGCCAGCCGCCATCGTATTACAGCCAGCGCCTCATGAACGAGCCGGTAGGACACTTCTTCGATGCCATCACTAACGGCTACGGCGCCATGCCAAGTTACGCTTCGCGCGTAAACACCGATGACCGTTGGCGCGTGATCGCTTATATCCGCGCGTTGCAGCTGAGCGAGTCGGCCAGACTGAGCGACGTTCCGGCCGATCAGCGCCAAAACCTTCCGGTGGAGCTGCCCCCGCGCATGGCCGGCGAAATCTCCGACGTGAACGCGCCTTCGAACGTCCCCGCATTCGCGCCCCCGGCGCCAGGAGCCAATCAATGACGCCGAACGAGACCTTTCGTCCGCAGTTGGACAAGATCCAACGCAATGCGTTGATCATCGGCGTAATCGCACTGGCCATAAGCCTGCTCGGCTTGGTTCGCGACTCAACCCACTTCTTCCAGTCCTATTTGTTCGCTTACCTTTTCGTGTCCGGACTCTTCCTCGGGAGCCTGGGTATCTTTTTCCTGCACAATGTGGTCGGCGGAAACTGGGGCGTCGCCATCCGCCGCTTCATCGAGTCCGGCGTGCAGACGCTACCTCTCATCGCCGTGTTGGTCATTCCAGTTCTGCTCGGAATCAAGACGCTATACTCGTGGACGACTCCCGAAGTTCAGGCGCATGAATTTCCGGCCGCTCACCGGGCGGCCTATATGAACGTGCCGCTATTCATAGCGCGGACGGTCATTTATTTTCTGATCTGGTTATTCTTCAGCACCCGGATTCTAAAGATGGCCAACGAGCATGACCGCACCGGCGACCCGGTATTGTTCAAGAAGATCAAGGGCGCCAGCGCTCCGGCATTGCTGCTGTTCGTCGTCTCCACCACGTACGCGTTCATCGACTGGATCATGTCCCTTGAGCCGAGCTGGTATTCCACCATCTATCCCTGGATGTTCACCGTCGCACAGGTGCTGCTAACCTTCGCGTTCATGATCGCGCTGCTGGTCCTGCTCTCTGACCGCGAGCCGTTCCGGAGTTTTCTGAAGCAGCAACACTTCCACGATCTGGGCAACCTGATGCTGGCCTTCACCATGCTGTGGGCCTACATGTCCTTCGCGCAGTTACTGATCATCTGGTCGGAAAACCTGCCCGACGAGATCCCCTGGTACGTGCGCCGGTTCAGCGGCGGCTGGGGCTATCTGGCTTGGTTCATTTCGATTTTCCACTTCTGCGTGCCTTTCTTCCTGCTCTTGATGCGTTTCATCAAGAAAAATCCGCAGCGGCTGCGCATGCTGGCCATCTGGATGATCATCGTCCGGATCGTTGAGCTCTTTTGGATTGTGGAGCCCGCCTTCCGCCAGCGCGGCTTGGAAGTATATTGGACTGACTTTGCGGTCCTGATCGGTCTCGGCGGCATCTGGGTCGCATATTTCATCTACAACCTGAAATCGCGGCCGATGCTGGTTCCCAACGATCCGCGCAACACCTACACGCGGGCGCACGCACACGGGCATTAATCATGGATCACCCAAGCGAAAATCACACCAACGGGGTCGGTCACGAGACTAAGGAAGTCAGCGTACCCTTTGTCTTCGCTTCGCTGACAGCGCTGATCATCGGTGCATTCCTCGCCGCTCTCTTGGCGGTGGGAATCTTCCAGTTCTTCAAGATGACCTACCATCCGGATCAAGCCGCCAAAGAAGCGGTTCAACAGATCCCACCGACACCGCGCATCGAAGAGCATCCCGCCGAGCAATTGCAAAGCATCCACGCGCGCGAGGATCACGTTTTATCGACCTACGCTCTGATCGACAAGGACCGCGGTGTGGTCCGGGTGCCGATCGACAAAGCAATCGATATGCTGGCCGCCAAAGGCGTGCCGACTCACAATTATCTCGACGACATCATGGCTGGAAAGAAGCCGACCTCGGCGCCGGCCGCGAAGCCGCAGGCAAGTACGCAAGGAAGTAGTAATGCCCAGTAAGAGCAGTTTCATAACCGCGTTGTTTCTCGCGGCCTCCATCCCCGGCGCGATGGCGCAGCAGTTCGGCCTGCCCGCGATGGTCAAAGGCGTGGGAATCGATCAGAATCTCAACGGCCAGCTTCCGCTCGAGCTGACTTTTCACGACGATACCGGCCGCACTGTCCGGCTGGGCGAATATTTTCGCCAGAAGCCTGTGGTGCTCGCGCTGGTGTATTACGAGTGCCCGATGCTCTGCGACATGGTGCTGAACGGCCTCACGCACAGCATGGAACAGATTTCGCTCAACCTCGATCAGGACTTCGATGTCGTCACGGTGAGTTTCAATCCGAAGGAGACCTGGCAACTGGCGGCTTCGAAGAAAGCCAACTACGTCGAGAAATACAATCGCCAGGGCGCACAGAAGGGCTGGCACTTCCTTACGGGTGAAGAAGGCAACATCAAGCAGCTCGCCGACGCGGCCGGTTTTCATTTTAAGTACGATCCCATCACCAAGCAGTACGCGCACGCCAGCGGCATTATGGTGATCACGCCCGAAGGCAAGATCTCCCGCTACTTTTACGGAATCGATTACAAACCCAAGGATCTGCGACTGGGTCTGGTGGAAGCATCGAAAAACAAGATCGGCAACTTCGCTGACCAGGTGCTGCTGTTTTGCTTCCATTACGACCCCATCAACGGCAAATACGGATTGGTGATCGCCAACGTCACGCGCGTGGTTGCCTCGGCCAGCGTGCTCGCGCTGGCTGGGCTGATCTTCGTCCTGCTACGCCGCGAACGCCACTCCAATAACCTCCACCAAGGGAGGCCGGTCTAAATGAACTTTCCGCTCTTTCCAGAAGCGGCTTCCAGCATGGCGCGGCAGGTGGACTATTTGTACGCCTATCTGACCGTGGTCACGGTCGTCATGACCGGGCTGATCTTTGCAGTCGTCTTCTTCTTCGCCATCAAGTACCGGCGTAAACACGACGACGAGGTCCCCAAGCCGATCCACGGTTCGCTGGTGCTCGAGATCACCTGGTCCATCATTCCGTTCATCGTAATGTTGAGCTTCTTCTGGTGGGGCGCCCAGATCTTTTTCGCCAACGCTACCCCGCCCTCGAACGCGATGGACATCTACGTGGTCGGCAAGCAGTGGATGTGGAAAATCCAATATCCCGGCGGCCAGCGCGAAATTAACGAACTGCATGTCCCAGTCAATCGTCCGGTGAAGATCACGCTGGCGTCTGAAGATGTGATCCATAGCTTCTTCATTCCGGCGTTCCGCATCAAGCACGACGTTGTGCCCGGGAGATACGACACCATGTGGTTCACGGCGACGAAGCCCGGCCGCTATCACATCTTCTGCGCCGAGTACTGCGGGACCGAACATTCCGGCATGATCGGCTGGGTTACGGTGATGCCTGAAAACGACTATGAGAACTGGCTGGCGAGCGGCGGAAACGAAGGCACCATGGCAGACCAGGGCGGCAGATTGTTCGAACAGCTGGGCTGTTCCACCTGCCATGAGCTCGACCGGCAGGGCCGCTGTCCGAATCTGCGCGGAGTCTACGGGTCGCGCGTCCAGTTCACCGACGGCAGCACGCGCGATGCCGATGACGCCTACATTCGCGAGTCCATCCTGAATCCGAATGCAAGAGTCGTCCAGGGTTATAAAGCAGACGTCATGCCGACTTATCAAGGCCAGCTTAGCGAGGAACAGTTGCTGCAGTTGGTCGTGTACATTAAATCGTTGGCGATCACCGGAGCTCCCGGCGTGCCGACCGCCGCGGCGCCGGCCGCAAGCGCAGGTTCAAGACAATGAGTACAGCATTACAAACTCCCGAAGTAGCGGAAACCCCGAATTACTTAAATTCGGAATACGGCTGGAAGTCGTGGCTCTTCACCAAGGACCACAAGCGGATCGCCGTGCTCTACATTATCTCCATCACGGTGATGTTCTTCATCGGCGGAATTTTCGCATCACTGATCCGCGTCGAACTGCTGACCCCGCAAGGGGACTTGGTCAATTCCGACACCTACAACAAGTTTTTCACCATGCACGGCATCGTGATGGTGTTCTTCTTCCTGATACCATCCATACCCGCGACGTTAGGGAACTTTTTCTTGCCGATGCAAATTGGCGCGAAAGATTTAGCGTTCCCGCGGATCAACCTGCTGAGCTGGTACATCTATATCGCGGGCGCGGCGTTTGCGCTGAGCGCCATCGTGCTGGGCGGTGTCGACACTGGCTGGACCTTCTACACGCCCTTTAGCAGCACCTACTCGAACACGTTCGTCATCACTGCTGCGGTCGGCGTCTTCATCGCTGGATTCTCCTCGATCCTCACCGGCCTGAACTTCATCGTCACCGTGCATAAGATGCGCGCGCCGGGCATGACCTGGGGCCGCCTGCCCCTGTTTGTCTGGGCCAACTACGCCACCTCGCTGATCCAGGTGCTCGGGACTCCGGTGGTCGCTATAACGCTTGCGCTGGTCGGTCTGGAACGCGCGTTCCACATCGGTATCTTCGACCCGGCCATCGGCGGCGACCCCATCTTGTTCCAGCACATGTTCTGGTTCTACTCGCATCCGGCCGTGTACATCATGATTCTCCCTGGCATGGGTGTGATCAGCGAGATCGTCACCTGCTTCTCGCGCAAAGGTATCTTCGGTTATCCCTTTATCGCCGGATCGAGCCTCGGCATCGCCATCATCGGCTTCCTGGTATGGGGCCATCACATGTTCGTAACTGGCATGTCGATGTACGCGAGCCTCTACTTCTCGCTGTTGACCATGCTGGTCGCGGTTCCATCGGCGATCAAAGTTTTCAACTGGACCGCCACCATGTTCCGCGGCTCGATCAGCTTCGACACACCGATGCTCTACGCCTTCGGCTTCATCGGACTGTTCACCATCGGCGGATTGACTGGCTTGTTCCTCGCGACGCTCGGCGTCGACGTCCACGTCACCGACACGTACTTCGTCGTGGCGCACTTCCATTACGTGATGGTCGGCGGCATGGTGCTGGCCTACCTCGGCGGCATGCACTTCTGGTGGCCGAAGATCACCGGTAAACTCTATCCGGAAGGTTGGGCGCGCTTCGCTGCGCTCCTGGTCTTCGCGGGATTCAATCTGACTTTCTTTCCGCAGTTCATCACCGGCTACCTCGGCCAGCCGCGCCGTTATCACGCTTACGCGCCCGAGTTTCAGGTGCTGAACGTGATGTCTACCGCGGGCGCCTCGGTGCTCGGCTTGGGCTACGTGATCCCGCTGATCTACTTCCTGTGGTCGCTGAAGTACGGCAAGCCGGCCGGCAACAATCCGTGGAAGGCGAAAGGCCTTGAGTGGGAAACCAGTTCGCCGCCGCCGACATTCAATTTTGATACACCCCCGATCGTGACCGAGGAAGCTTACGCTTACGGCAGCGATAGCGCTCACCAGGAGGATTCGCATCATGGCTGATTCGCACGGCGCGGTAGCCGAGCACGCCGAGCACTCGCCCCATCTCCGCCATCATTTCGACAGCATGGAGCAGCAGTTTGACTCCGCCACACTGGGGATGTGGGTGTTCCTGCTCACCGAAATCATGTTCTTCGGCGGAATGTTTGGAGCCTACACCGTGTATCGCTCCATGTACCCGGAAGCGTTCGCCAGCACCAGCCTGCATATGAATCCGGCATTCGGCGCCGCGAACACGGCCGTGCTGATCGTCAGCAGCTTGACCATGGCGCTGGCTGTCCGCTCCGCCCGGCTGGGAAGCAACAAAGCTCTTCAGATTTTCCTGGTTTTAACGATGATCTTCGGAATCGCCTTCCTGGTCATCAAGGGCTTCGAGTATCACGAGCACTGGGTCGACAACAAAGTCCCGCTCTTCCCGGATCAATGGCATCACTGGGACTACAGCAACGACGCCGAACATCCCCACCAGGCGCAGTTCGGCAGGCAAGCACAAATTCTGTTCTGTTTCTATTTCTTCATGACCGGCTTCCACGCCGTTCATATGTTGGTAGGCGTTGGAATCATGATCACGATTCTCATGATGGCCAGACGCGGAGTCTTCAGCCATAAGTACTTCACGCCCGTCGAAATCAGCGGACTGTATTGGCACTTCGTTGACATTGTCTGGATTTTCCTGTTCCCTCTGCTGTACCTGATTGGAAACGCGAGAAAGCTCATCTGATATGCACTCAGTCCCAAGCGTTCGAACCTACGTCACCATCTGGGCGATCCTCACGGTCATGACGTTCGCCACGTATTACATTGCCCAAATCGACCTGGGCCAGTGGAATATCGTGATCGCACTGCTGATCGCCTTCTTCAAGATGTCACTGGTGATCTTCTTCTTCATGAACCTGAAGGCGGAGAGCCCGCTGACGAAGTTGTTCGCCGCAGGCGGATTTTTCTGGATGATCCTGTTGCTGGGCCAGTTCTTCGTCGACTACATGTCGCGGACCTGGATGCCCGGCGGCAAGATGTGGTAGCGGCGCGTTAGCGCACAAACTTCGCACGCGCTAGGATCGCAAGTTTTTCCCAGGTCGGAACGCGAATGCGTTTCGAGAGCACATCGAACTGACTGCGCTCGATGCGCTCCAGTAACCGCCGGTAGATTTCAATCAAAGCCCACAAGGATGCACGGCTGCGCGCTTCGACCAGCCCGATCAACGGTCGCGATTTTTCGTAGTAGTCGTGAGCACGGGCGGCTTCGAAAGCCATCAGCGTTACAAAGCGCTCGTCGCGCTTGCCGAGATCGGCCTGGAATCGCTGGATGTCCTCGGCGGGAATGTAGATGCGCCGGTTCTCCTGATCTTCGCGGACGTCGCGGAGGATGTTCGTGAGCTGGAAAGCGATGCCGCATTGCTCGGCCAGCTTCAGCGCCTCCGGTGAAGAGAAGCCAAAGATGTGGATGATCGTCAGGCCGACCACGCTAGCCACCTGATAACAATAACGGTAGAGTTCGTCGAAGGTCTGGATCTTACGCGATTCCAGGTCGCTCGATACGCCATCGATCATTTCGTGAAAGTAGTGGTGCGGAATCGCATGGCGCTTGACGGTGTCCGCGAAGGCCGGCCAGAGCGGGTTCGACGAGTATTGCCCTGCTAGCGCCGCGTTGAGATCCTCGCGCCAGCGGTCGATTGAAACCCGACTGGCGCCTTCGGCTTCGCTGATGTCGTCGCAGTAGCGCATGAACGCGTAAATCGCACACATGGAGTCGCGTTGCTCTTCAGGCAAAAGCAAAAACGAGTAGTAGAAATTGCGGGCGCGCTGGCGAGCGATGTTCCGGCAGAAGGTGTAGGAGTCGGGTAGCGGGACGATTGGTCTGCTTGGTTGGGGACTGCTTCTCGGAGCGGCCACAGCGTTCACAAGAGCGTGAACGCGGCACGCACGAGTGCGTGCGCCACCAGGCCCACTCGATCCACTTTCGAAACTTTGGGACGCTTGTCGAGGACGTTGTACTGCTGCCGCTCTATCTTGTCGAGCACCCGAAGGCCGCCCTGGCTGAAAAGGTCGAGATCGAAACCGAGCCGGCGGTCAACCATCTTGACCAGCGGCAGGCCTTCTTCAAAAAGCTTGCGCGCCACTGCGACAGCGTCGCGCATCACCCCGCGGAAGGCGGGCGTGAAGTTGCGCGTGGAAATGTCGATCACCGTGCAGCCGTGCTTGGTTAACAAGTCGAGGGGGAGATACACGCGGTTCTTTTCGTAGTCCACGGTAATGTCCTGCCAGAAGTTGGCGAGTTGCAAAGCCGTGCAGGTAGCATCCGATAAACCGTCGCGTTCGGCGTCGGCGTAGCCGCACAAACGCAGAACCAGGCGACCCACCGGGTTCGCGGAATAAGCGCAGTACCCGAAGACGTCAGTCCAAGTTTGGTAGCGCGTGACGACTTGATCCTGTTCGAATGCGTGAATCAGGTCAGAGAACAGCTGCATCGGCAGGTCATACTTGCGCACCGTGCCTTGGAGCGCGACAAATACCGGATGCCGTGTTTCGCCCGCGTACATGGCTTCGAGTTCCCCGCGCCACCAGCCCAGCAGGCGCAGGCTCTCGGCAGGATCCCCGATCTCATCGCCTAAGTCGTCCGCCCAGCGGCAGAACGAGTACACATTGTAGAAATCCTGATGCAGGCGCTTCGGCAGTAGAAAACTGGCGACGTGGAAGTTCTCGTAATGACTAGTTGCTAGCCAGCGGGTATACCGCTCGGCTTCCCCCTGGGTGCAGGTGTCGTTCAGTGCTTCGGGGGACTGAACGAACTCTCTTGGAGCGAGGAGAGGCGTCACTTTCTACTCGATCAGGGGATGATGGCAGTCTTCATATGACCGTTGTGGCTCATCAGGTGACGCATCACCTCGAGCAGGTTGGTAAGCGGCTCGACGCGGTTCACGAAATCAGCCGAAGTGATTACGCCGCGCCGGACGAAATCCAGCGCCTTGCGGATATGCGCCGGTGTATGGTGGAAGCTGGCTTTGCAGGTAATTTCCGAGTAGTGCAGCAAGGACGTATCCAGGCTGATGCGGCTCTCGTTGGGGCAACCTCCGAAGAAGTTCACTACGCCACCGCGCCGCAGGAGTCGGACCGACATTTCCCAGACGTCCGGATGGCCCACCGCCTCAATGGCGATGTCGGCGCCATGGCCCTTGGTGAGATCGCGGACTTGCTGCACCGTCTCGTCGATTTCGCCGGATACGACCAACTCATCGGCTCCCATGCGGGCCGCGCGATCGAGTTGGGTCTTGCGGCGGCCGATTGCGATCACGCGCGCACCGTACGCTTTGGCGAGACGCACGAACATCATACCGATCGGCCCCAGACCAATAATGGCAATGTTGTCGCCAGGCTGGATCCCGGTCTCATCAATGCCGCGCATCACGCACGCGAGCGGCTCCACGAGAGCCGCGTCTTTGTAGCTGACGTGGTCCGGCATTTCGTACATGTTGCGCTCGACGATGCGCGAAGGAATGCGGATATACTCGGCATAAGCGCCGTTGTTGAACAGTAGGTCCTCGCAGAGATTCTCGTTGCCGCGCTTGCAGTAGAAGCATTCCCTGCAAGGCGCTGAGTTGGCGGCGACCACGCGCTGGCCGGGGCGGAACTTGCGGACATCCTTGCCGACGGCGACGATATCCCCCGCCAGTTCGTGGCCGAAGAGCGCGGGCGGCACGATCATGCGGGCATGGTAACCGCGCCGAAACACTTTGACGTCGGTGCCGCAAGTTAAAGCTGCCTGGACACGCACGAGGACGTCGCCGTTTTCGATCGTTGGTACCGGTACCGCCTCGATCTGCAAGTTTTCCTTGCCGTAGAGGACGGCAGCCATCATCTCAGTATTCAATCGGACCACCTGTTGATCAATTGGATCACCCACTCCGGTCTGCTCAGACCAACTTCTGAGGCTGCACTATAATTTTCAACGATTTAGGCTCAGGATGCAACGCGAGGTGGATGCCTGCCTGTATCTGGTTGAGAGGAAAGCGGTGCGAGATCAGATCCTCCACCGGCAGAGCACCGCTGAAGACCAGGCCGGCGGATTCCTTCTGAAGGTCGACAGAGGCGCTGTAGGACCCGAAGATGGTGCGCTCGCCCACGCAGATGTCGGCTCCCGACAGTTCGATACGTTCCTGATGTGACGTTTGGGCGAATAGAAGAATGCGGCTACCGGGGCGGGAATAGCGAACGGCCTGCTCGACGATGCCGGGTGCGGAGGCGGCTATGATAACGGCGTCAGCGCCACGGCCGTTGGTCATCTCGCGGATACGATCTTCGAGGCCGGGTTCGCGCGGGTCGAACGCCATGGCGGCGCCGAATTTGAGAGCCAGTTCGCGGCGGTAGGGCATGGTGTCGGTAGCCACCATGGTCGCCCCCGAGCGCTTCACGATCATGGTGAACATCAGGCCGATGGGGCCTTGACCGAGGATGGCGATGACATCGTCGGGCTGGGGCGCTAGTTGCGCAACGCCCTTAACGCAGGTATTGATGGGCTCGACGAACGAGGCTCGCTCGTAAGAGACGCCGTCGGGGATTTTTTCGACACCGCGCCGGGCGATCCAATCCATCACGCGGACGTATTGGGAGAAGCCGCCGCCGGCTGGCTCGTATCCAGCGGTGATGCCGACCTTTTTATAGACCGGGCACTGGGCGTAGAGTGCGTGGCGGCAGTAGAAGCATTCGCCACAGGGAATGTGGTGGAAGGCGATGACGCGGTCGCCGGGAGAGAAATTGCGGACGCCGGGGCCGGTAGCCGCGATGACGCCGGCGGTTTCGTGGCCAAAGACGCGGGGCGGCGGCAGGAGATTGTATTCAATCTTCTTGAGGTCGGTATGGCAGATGCCGCAGGCTTCTACCTGGATGAGGAGCTCGCCGGGGCCGATGGGAGGAGTCGGGATCTCCTGGACCGCAACAGTGCTCGAGCCGGTGTAGACGGCGGCGTGCATTTGCGCTGGCGGGGCGGCGATGTCAGAAGCTAGCGTCGGCAAGAAAGTCTCCTAAGATTTGAGAAGCCTGGTTGCAACGGCGATTTAACTTCATTAAAGCAGGGACGACCGTAGGGCGGACCAGGGCGGCGGCGATGATTTTGGGGATGCTGAACCGGCCTTCCAATGTGCGGAGGCGGTTGAAGTCGAGCGGGAAAGATTCGGAGGCGGTATCGGTGACTATTTTAATGGCGTAGAAAGGGATTTGCCACTCGCGGGCGCGCTTGGCTAATGCGGCGGCTTCCATTTCTATGGCGTCAGAGGAGTAGCGGGAACGGAGGTCGGACTTTTCTTGAGGAGTTGTGGCTACGTGATCCAGGGATAACAAAGCGGCCGTTTGGCGTTCCCATGACTGTGAACGCGGCATGCTGAGAGCGTGCGCCACATCGGGCTGTTCACCGACAATCGAGCCGGCCACGACGATGTCGCAAGGGTGGAACGAGGGGTTCAAGGCCCCGCAGAATCCTATGCTTGCCAGTCCTTCCAATTCGTAGTGCTCCTTGACGGCGTCGGCGGCCGGGCCAGCCAGCTTCGGGCCCGGGCCGTTCGCGGCCAGAACGATCGCGCGCCCATTCAGTAAACCGTCCCGGGCGAAATCGATTCCCCAATTCAAGGTCGTCAGGCCATCAACGTGGCGCAGCAGACCGGAAAACTCGCGGGCTTCGGACGCGACGAAGGCGAACAATTCTTACACGTAACCGTTGGCCCGGAACCATTCGACCGCGCGTCTGAGCGCGCCGTCCACCGGCTGGGGGTTGAAACCTAAATCGCGCTTCGCCTTGTCGAGCGAAACGAAAACCTTGGTGCGGGACATCTTCACCGCGTCCAAAGGAACCCGCGGTTCCTGTCCGGTGAGATTAGCCCAACCAGTGCTCGCCACCCCCGCGGCGTAAGCAACCGCGTGCGGGATTCTCAAGCGCGGCGCTCGGCCGCCGGTTACCGCAGCAAGCCTCTCTAGCATTTGATGCAGGGTCAGGTTCTCGGATCCGAGAATGTAGCGCTCGCCGGAGCGGCCGCGTTCCAGCGCGAGGATATGCCCGTCGGCGGTGTCGCTGACATCGACAAAATTGAGGCCGGTATCGACGAAGGCGGGCATCGCGCCCTTCAGAAAGTCGAGGATGATTTTGCCGGTGGGCGTGGGCTTGAAATCATGGTCGCCGACCGGGGCGGTGGGGTTTACGATCACGACCGGGAGTCCGTTGGCGGCGAACTCGATCGCCGCCTGTTCGGCCTGGAATTTCGACTGCTTGTAAGCGCCGGTCATGTTTTCGAGCGCGACCGGCACATCTTCAGAGCCGAGGCCGTTTTCGGGGATTCCAATGCAGCCCACCGTACTGGTGTAGACAACGCGCTCGACGTTCGCCTTCCGCGCCGCGGCCAGCAGGTTCTTCGTTCCGTCGACGTTCGATTGGAACAACTCATTCGGGTCTTTAGCCCAAAGGCGGTAGTCGGCGGCGATATGAAAGACGACGCCGCATCCGGCGACGGCTCGTTCCAGTGACGCTGGATCGCGCAGGTCGCCACGCACCACTTCAATATCGAGCTCACGGATTTCGCTGGATGGGCGAGCCAGCGCACGCACTGCATCGCCGTGCTCAATCAGCTTTCTGGCCACGTGCCAGCCAATGAAACCCGACGCCCCGGTTACCAACGTTGGTTTCAACGCCGCGGTTTACCGAAACGCCCAAGTCGCCAGCTTGAACATGTCGCCGGGCTTGGAATTGATACCGAGTGCGGCGGATGGTTCGAAGCCGCAATGGACCATGCAGTGGTCGCAGCGCGGGTCATTGCCCTCGCCGTAGTTCTCCCACTGCGTTTTGGTCATGAGCTCTTCGAACGTCGCGTAGTGGGCGTCGGTAATCAGGTAGCACGGCCCTTTCCAACCTTTGACGTTGTAAGTCGGGTTGCCCCAGGCAGTACAGGGATAGTCGCGCTTACCTTGGAGGAACTCCAGATACGTCGGTGTAGTGAAGACCGGATAGCGCGCCGCGATATTGTCGAACGTGGAGAACTTTTCGTAAATGTCGTCGCGCGTCATGAAGATCTCGCGATCGTTCACAGCGGAGTATCCGTACGCGGGCGAGATGGTGTGGCCGTCGACATTGAACTGCGTCAGGAATTCGAACAACTCTTCGATCTCCGCCATGTCGGTCTCTTTGTAGACCGTTGTATTCGTGCAAACGCGGAACCCGGCCTTCTTCGCGGCTTTGATTCCTTCGATCGCTTCGCGGAAGACGCCGGTGCGCTCGACGGCGATGTCGTGATTTTTTTCCATCCCGTCCAAGTGGACGTTGAAGTAGAACTTGTCCGCGGGCTTAAACTCTTTCAGGCGCTTGACGATGAACATCCCGTTAGTACAGAGATAGATCGTCTTGTTGCGCTCCACAAGTTGCGCAGCGAGCGGCCCGATGTCGGGATAAAGCATAGGTTCGCCGCCGCATATGGAAACGATCGGCGCGCGGCATTCATCGGCGGCGTTGAGGCACTGCTGGAGTGAAAGTTTCTGCGTGATGGTGGACTCGTACTCGCGGATGCGTCCGCAGCCTGTACATGTGAGATTGCAGGTATGCAGCGGCTCGAGCATCAGGACCAGCGGGAAGCGCTTATTGATCATCGGGTGCGGCTTCCGCGGCGCGTTGGTGTGCGTATAGACGATGTGGAACGGGTTGGCCGCATCGGAGGTGGATACCGCCGTCTTCTGCCACTCCGGCTTGGGGCGGAACTTGTTGCGTGCGATGTAGGTCGCCATACCCGCGGTCATCGAAAGGGGAAATCTCATTTGTGGTCCTCGGAAGCTTTTGCCTTTAGGAATGTGTTCATCGCCAGCAGCGGGAACGAATTACGATAGAGGTGGTAGCAGAGATAAAACACCTGCGGAAAGCCGGTGCCGGTAGCCAGCTCTTCCTCCCAAGTTCCGTCGCTGTTCTGCGTGCGGATCAAATACTCGATGCCGTCGTGCAAAGTGGTGCTGGTAGTATCGCCGCCGGCGAGCAAGGCAAGCACGGCCCAAGCGGTTTGCGAAGGCGTACTAGGCGCGCTGACGTAGCTACTCACCCGGTAGCTGTCGCAGCTCTCGCCCCATCCGCCATCGAAATTTTGGTTGGAACGAACCCATTCGAGCGCGCGCTGGATATAGGCCTCGCGATCGCTGACACCCGCGGCTTGCAGACCGCGCAGAGCGAGGAATGTACCGTAGACGTAGTCAACGCCCCAGCGTCCGTACCAGCTTCCATCGGCCTCCTGGCTCTTGACCAGGTATTGGATACCGCGCTGGATGGCCGGATGCGAGCGCGTGTAACCGTAGGAGCACAGCGCTTCGAGCACGCGCCCGGTGATGTCGGGGCACGTGGGATCGAGCATCGCGTTGTGATCGGCGAAGGGGACGAAGCTCAATGGACGCCAGTTATTGTCGACATCGAAGGCGGCCCATCCGCCGTCTTTCGATTGCATGTCGAGCAGCCATTGGATGGCGCGGCGCTCGGCAGCCTGCTGCTCGGAGGTGCTGGACGCTCCGGCGCGATTGAGCGCCAGCAGCACCATGGCGGTGTCGTCGATGTCCGGATAAAACTCGTTGGCGTATTCGAAATACCAGCCCGATGGTTCGGTATCGGGGCGTTTGACGGACCAGTCGCCTTTGCGCCGAACTTCCTTGGTCAGCAGCCAGTCGGCGCACTTGCGCAGAGCGTCTCGCGGAGGCTCGCAGGATTCGCCCACGGCAAAAGCGGCGATCGCGCTGTCCCAAACCACCGAGAAGCAAGGTTGGAAGAAGAAGCCGCGCCCATCGTTGACCATGAGCGCATCGAACTGCTTCTGCGCTTCAATGCGATCGCGATGTTCGGGGGGGTAACCCAGGAGGTCGAGCGCCATGATGACGTACATCATGGGCGGGTAGATCGCCGCGACGCCGCCAGAGTACTTCGTGTGCTCGAGTGTCCACTGCTCGGCTTTTCGAAGAGCGCGCTTGCGAAACGGCTTCGGAAGGTGTCCGTCCCAAAGCTTTAGGGCTTTATCAAGCCGAAGGAAGACGTTGTGCCAACTGAACCATTCGACAGAGCGAGTGTATTCCGGGTGGCCGCTCGCAAGGAATAGTTCCTTCAAGTCGAAGCCCGCGGGAACGGGGCGGCGCGGGTTCAGGGCGTGGACAATCGAGAGCGGGATTACGATGGCTCGTGTCCAGGACGACATCTGGTAGATGAATTTTCCGAGCAGAACGATTTCGGGCGGGATCGCAGGCGTGTACTTGCGCGGGTAAAGATCGAACAGGCTCAGGTTGATCTTCACATAGCTGTTGGCTGCGTGGAGGCCGCCGAGGGCGAGGATTCGTTCGCGAGCCTGGGCCAGGCGCGGGTGGTTGTAGTCGAGGCCAGCAACCTTGAGGGCGAAGTAAGCCTTTACGGTCGCGCTCACGTCGGCCGGGCCCTTCGGATAGATATTAAAGCCGCCATCGGGCAGTTGCCGGTCGAGGATGGATTGGACTGCTTTGTCGATGAGCGGGCGCGTCGGAGGATCCCAGACGCCGTTCACGGGCGGATGCAGCCAGAGCTGAAGAAGAACGTAGTCGGACTCAAGCGTGGTGTCGGCCGTGAGATCGGCTACCCAAAAACCCTCGTCGGTCTGCGTGCGCAGGAAAAAGTCGAGAGCCCGCTGCGTCGCCTTCGACGTACCGGACAACAGGCTATCGACAACCTGAAGCTGCGGCATCATGCTCGGGCGATGGTGGTGAGCTGGAGCGCGGACCGCTCCAGATCGGATGGAAGGTGGAAGCGCACGTCCTCCTCCTTCAGCTCCATTTCTTCCATGTAGTCGAAACCGAACTGGGTTTCGAGCGACTGGATAAGCTCCTGAACCAGATTTTCAGGAGCGGAGGCGCCTGCCGTGACCGCAACGGTGCGCACATTCTTGATCCAGTCGGGGTTCACTTCGCGGCTGTCGTCCACCAGGTACGCAGGAACACCTTCGTTCTGACAGACTTCCACCAAGCGGCGCGAGTTGGAACTATTCTGCGAACCGACGACCAGGAGCAGGTCAGTGAGCGGCACCACCGCTTTGACGCCTAGCTGGCGGTTTTCGGTTGCATAACAAATGTCCTGAGTGCGAGGACCTTTGATGGCCGGAAAACGCTCTTTCAGACGATTCACGATGTCGCGGGTTTCGTCCAGGCTCAGGGTGGTCTGAGTGAGGTAGGAGATTTTGGACGGGTCCTTAATCTGCAACCGGTCGACGTCGTCTACCGAGGAAACCAGCACAGTGGATTCAGGGGCTTCGCCGAGGGTTCCGATTACCTCGTCGTGACCGGCGTGGCCGATCAGGACGATGGTGTAATCCTGGCGCGCAAACTTGACGGCCTCGAGATGCACTTTCGTTACTAACGGGCAGGTTGCATCGATTACCTGAAGGTTGCGCTGCTTGGCCTCATCGCGAACGGCGGGCGAAACTCCGTGGGCGCTGAAAATGACGCGGGCACCCTCGGGAACCTCGCTGAGCTCTTCCACGAAGATGGCGCCTGCCTGGCGTAACTCGTCCACTACGTGGCGGTTATGCACGATTTCCTTGCGCACGTAGACGGGTGCGCCATACAGGTTCAGGACGATCTTGACGACATCGATCGCGCGAACCACCCCGGCGCAGAAGCCTCTGGGGCGTAACAGGATGATCTTCTTGGCGGTACTACCGCTGCGAGCCTCGTCCATGAGTACCGATTGTAGCAGGGATCTAATTCTGAACGGGTTCAAATAAAGTGGTTGACGCGGTCGGGCCGAACGCCCTAATCTACATTTGAACCTGTTCAAAGCCGGAAGACATCGGATATTCATCGTTTGACTTGAGACCGAGCGAGCGAACCACGCGCTGGTGGTTGGGATATCCGCTTTCGTTCAATCCGACCGATCGACACTGTCATGGAACCGACCACTAAAACCACCCGCGTCACGCGCAAAGCCGAGGGCACTCGCGGCCGGATTCTGGAGACGGCGCTGAATCTATTTCGCGAGCGCGGGTTCGATCAGACCGCGATGCGCGATATCGCGACGACGGCGGGCGTAGCCGTGGGTGCGGCTTACTACTACTTCGAATCCAAGGAAGCGCTGGTGATGGCCTTTTACGAGGAGGCGAACGTAACGATGCACGACCGGATCGAAGCGGCGCTGTCGAAGAAGACGGATCTGAAGTCGCGGCTGCGGGCAGTGATCGATGTCAAATTCGAGTACTTCGCGCCCAACCGGAAATTTCTGGGCGCGCTGCTCCGGCACGCGGCCGATCCCGAGCATCCGCTGTCGCCGTTCAGCAAGGAAACGCAGACCATCCGGGAGCGCGACATGCTGCATTTTTCCGAGGCGCTGGACGGATGCAATCTGAAATTGCCCGACGACGTCCGCCCGCATCTGCCGAAGCTGCTGTGGCTGTCGCAGATGGGGCTGATTCTCTTTTGGATTTACGACCGGTCCGAAAACCAGACGCGAACGGAACGGCTGGTGGACAAGAGCCTGGGTATCATCGCGAATCTGCTGAAGCTGTCTACCTCTCCATTCTTGCGGCCGGTGCGCAGGACCGCGATTGAGCTATTGGAGGCGCTGCAGTGAGTCCGTTCAATGGATCCGCAGAAGCATGTGGATCTCGTCGACATAGGTTGAGCCGACTTTCAAGGCGCGCGGCTCGAGGCCGAAGGTTTCGAATCCGAAAGAGCGGTAAAGCTGGATTGCCGCGGTTTGCGACGATGCCACCGCGAGTAGGATTTGCTCGAGCGACGGATCGAGGCGCGCGTTATCGAGTAGACGGGCGATGAGAGCACGGCCGGCGCCTTTGCCGCGTTGCGTGGGCGATACGTAGACGGCATAGATGCGTCCTTTGTGGCGCTCTTTTTCGCTGGCCTCGCGCATAAAAGTGGCCATGCCGACGAGTGCGCTGTCTTCGAAGGCGCCGAGGTTCAGCGTGGTCTTGGGAGCGTTGCCAAAACGTGCTGCGATCACTTCAACCGGCGTCGCGCGATGCTCGCTGACTGCCTTGCTGAAGGCAAACGGCTCGCCCACGAGCGCATCCAACCGCAATTGCCACCACGCGGGGGCGTCCGATTCGAGGAGGGGACGGATCTCCATTCCTCATGGTAGCCGCGAGTATCGCGCCGGCGGGATCAGCTACCGTCCGGAAAACCGCCGCGGTGCAGGACCATGGGGAAGTGCGGCAAAGTTTGTGGTTTGGGAACGCTCGCGCGCCAGCCGTCGGGGTATGGGTCGAGTCCAGCGAAGAGAGGCGAGCCTTTCCGAGTGCCGTCGCCGGTGAGCGGAGCAAGCGCATCGGTGAGGGACCTGAAGCCGGCGCCGAAGCGCGATTGCCAGAGCTCTTCGATCGTGGCGAGACGCCGGCGGTAGGCATCTTGGAACGCGAGCCCTCGTTCGGTGAGCCCAGCGACTTTAAGACGGGCGGCGGCAGGATCCGCACCCACGACCACCGCGCAACCTTTCTTTAAAACACCGAGCGCCATCGCGATGGATTCTTTCGATACGCCGCTCAAACGCGGCAGGTCCGAAACACGAACGCCTTTTTCGTCGAGCACGCGAAGAACGTCCGCGCCGATCGCGAGCGACCATGGAGAGTCGCGTTCGTACTCGATCGCGAAAGCGAGCAGCACGCGCGAAAGCAGAGACGGAAGAGAAAGAGGCTCGTGCGTGACGGGGGCCGCGCGGCGCTTGCGCTCCGGTCCCCGGCTGAACAAGCCGTAGCCGAGGATCGGCATGCAATCGGGCAGGTCTAGATTGAGTCCATCGTCGAGGGCGATCAAAGATTCGCGCAGTTTCCCGATCGCGCGCGCGCCGAAACGGTCCTGCCAGCGGTTCTCGATCACGTCGAACAGAGATCGCCAGATCTCCCGCGCCAGGCGACCTTTCGGTGTCGGACGGATCAGCCACTGCGACGGTGGCGGCTTCACGCGATGATCCGCCGGATCGGGCGCGAGGTCCACGTATCGCCAACGCTGCATGCCGTTCAGGTTGGTCCTCGTGCGCGCGACGTCTTCAAGCGTCGCGACGCGGATGCCTTCGTCGCTGACGAAGCGCATGCAGTTGAACCACATGACCATCGAAGTCAACCACGGGCCGAGAGACTGACCGGGTTGATTGTGGTTCGTGGTCCTATGCGGCGAGCGATGCTCGAACTCGTTGTCGAATTCGATGGTGAAAGCCACCAGAGCGTGCGAGAGCAATGTTGGTAAGGGTACCGTCACAATCGTTTGTTACCCTGGCAGGGCGGGCCGGGTTTCTCGAATTTTGCTCGCAAGGAGAATCTATTCTATGTCGAAACAAGAAGAAGCTGGTCTCATTTTAAAGCTGTACGAGTTGCGCCGCGAGGACACGATGCGCGTCGCGCGCGACTGGTATTTCCGCGAGTTCAATCCGCAGTCGTTCGCCGATTTCAACGAGGCGATGATGGGCGCGCATAGCGGTCATCTGCGCATGGTGGTGACGTACTGGGATATGGCCGCGGCGCTGGTGAACAATGGCGCGATTGGTTTGGAGCTTTTCACCGAGACCAACGGCGAACACATTGGCGTGTTCTCAAAGATCGAGCTATTGCTGCCGGAGATTCGGAAGATGATCGGGCCCCAGTTCGCCGTGAACCTCGAAAAGCTGATCGACGCAACGCCGGATGGACGCAAGCGAGTGACCGAGATTCGCGAGCGGTTCAAGATGATCGTGGCCGAGCTCGCGAAGAGACAACAGGCGGCGGCAGGGAGGGGTTAGGTTGGCATAGTCGGATAGCGATGGTAGTCCACTAACATGACCGCGTATCGTCCCCAAGAGCGGGGACGCGGCACGCGTGAGTGCGTGCGCCGCGATTTGCTACTCTGATCGAGACATGAGCCGGCTGGTGCAATATATAACCGCGCTGCCGGCTCTTTTTGTTGCTGCATCCGCCTTTTCGCAGAGCTTCGACAATGTCACGGTGGACCGGATCGCCAATGGTTTCGCTTTCGCCGAAGGTCCGGCGTGGTCGCGAGACGGGTTTCTGGTATTCAGCGACGTCCCGGAAAGCAAACTGCTCGAATTCAAGCTCGGGCAGAAACCGTCGTTGCTGCGCGCAAATTCCAACGGCGCGATGGGAAATGCATTCGATGCGCAAGGGCGTCTGTATACCTGCGAGACTCACTTGCGGCGCGTGACGCGCACCGACAAGAAAGGGAAAGTCGACGTTCTCGTGGAGCGCTACGAGGGTAAGCGCTTCAACGCGCCGAACGATATCGTTGTGCGGCGGGATGGGCAGGTATATTTCACCGATCCAGCGTTCGGAAATCAGGAAGACACGCGGGAACTGGATTTCTTCGGCGTGTATCACGTATCGCCGCGCGGGGAAGTGGACCTGATCGCGAAGCCCAGCGGCCGGCCGAATGGAATCGCGCTGTCTCCAAACGGGCGCGTTCTGTACGTGTCGAACTCCGATGAACGCAACATCCGCGCATACGATTTGGATAGCAAGGGCGCGGCCTCGAACGAGCGCGTGCTGGTATCGGGGATCGAAGGCATCCCCGACGGGATGCGGACCGACGAGAAAGGCAACCTGTATCTGGCGGCCAAGGAAATTCTCGTGTACACGCCCGATGGAAAATCGCTGGGATCGGTTGCTCTGGCGGAAACACCGTCGAACCTTGCCTTCGGCGACGACGATCTGCAATCGCTGTTCGTGACGGCGCGAACATCGGTGTATCGCATCCGTCTGGATGCGAAAGGCAGTGTCCAGTACTAACGACGAGCGGCGTTACCCATCCCGGCCATTTCTCGGGGTGGGCGCGCTGATTTTCGATTCGGCAAAAATTTTGCTGGTCGAGCGCGGCAAGGAGCCGTTCAAGGGCTACTGGTCGCTGCCCGGAGGAATTCTGGAACCCGGCGAGAAACTCGAAGACGCACTGCGGCGCGAGGTGTTGGAGGAAACTGGACTGGAAGTGGAGCCGCTCTCGATCTTCGAGATCTTCGAGCGAATCATGCCGGATGAAATGGGGCGCGCGGAATATCATTACGTGCTGATCGATTACTTGTGCCGGCCGGTAGGCGGACGGCTGCAGGCCGCTAGCGACGCAAGTGGCGCCGCTTGGGTAGCGCAACGGAGTCTCCGCGAGTATCGTCTCACGGAAGGAACGCTGGCCGTGATCGAGAGAGCTTTTGCCACACTTTAGCGCAGATCTGCTGGAATTTGACGGGCTGCGGCAACTTGTCGCGCGCTACGTGCGCGGTCCGTTGGGGCGCGCGGGGATCGAGAATCTCGAGCCAGGGGCGGATCGGGAAGCGCTTGAGAAATCGCTCGCCGATGCCGCGGAGGCGATGGCGTACTTTGAGGCGTCCGAGCAACGCCAGTCGGCAGCGCACGGCGCCGCGATCCGAGTGCGGTTCGATTCGATTCCTGAGATCGCGAAAGCGCTATCGCTGCTGAAAATCGAGGGAGCGGTGCTGGACGCCCAGCAGATTCTCGATTTCACGCGCCTCCTAGAGCAGGCAGGGGAGATTCGCGGAGTGCTCAATCTGGCGTCGTCGAAGTACACGCGCCTGGGCGCTCGCGCGGTGGCGCTGCTGGATCCACGCGGGATCTTGCGGGAACTTCACGGCAAGATTCTTCCTGATGCCACGCTAGCCGATGATGCGAGCGTCGCACTCCACCGGCTGCGACGGGATATCGAGCGACAGCAGCGCAACATTCAATCGTCGCTGGAGCGATTCTTGAGGGCGCACCACGACGATGGAACGCTGCAGGAAGAATTCATCACTCTGCGCAACGATCGGTTCGTGGTGCCGGTGGTCGCTGGACAACAGCGCAAGGTCTACGGCGTGATTCACGGCGCGAGCGGAAGCGGGCATACGCTGTTCGTCGAGCCGCTGGACACCATCGATCTGAACAACGAGCTGGTCCGGCTGCGTGAGGAAGAGCAGCGCGAGGTGCATCGCATTTTGCGGGATCTTACCGGCCTGCTGCGCCAGCAAGCGCCGCAGATTGAAGCCACGGTGGAAGCGCTGGCGGAGCTCGAAGTGTTGTTTGCGATCGCCGAATTCGCGCGCGAGTTCCGTTGCACCATTCCGCGGTTTAGTCCGGATTCGGACCGGCGCTTGATTCTCCGCGAGGCCCGGCACCCGCTGCTCGAAGATGTTTTACGGAGACAGCAAAAGGCGGTGGTGCCGATTTCTTTCGCGCTCGATGACGCTCAACGCACACTGCTGATTAGCGGCCCGAACACCGGCGGCAAAACGGTGTCAATGAAGACCACGGGGCTGCTGGCGCTGATGGCGCTGGCCGGGCTTCCCGTCCCTGCGGCCGAGGCGGAATTTCCCCTGTTCGAACAGGTGCTGGCGGATATCGGCGATCAGCAATCGATCGCCGAGAGCTTGAGCAGCTTTTCATCGCACATCGCGCATGTGCGGGATATGTTATTGGACGTAACGCCGCAATCGCTGGTTTTGCTGGATGAATTGGGCCGCGCGACGGATCCGGAAGAAGGCGGAGCGTTGGGCGTCGCTATTCTCGACATGTTCCGGTCGAATGGCGCGTTCACGCTCGCGTCCACGCATTTGCTGGCTCTGAAAATTTATGGCGCGACTACCGAAGGTGTAGTGAATGCGTCCATGGGCTTCGACGAGGCCACGCTCGAGCCAACTTATGTTCTGCGTTTGGGGGCACCGGGAAAATCCGCCGGGCTCGACATCGCGGCGCAGCTGGGATTGTCGCCCGAACTAATTGAACGGGCGCGAACGAAGATGTCAGGACAAGAGCGCGATGTCGCGCGTTTCCTGAACGAATTGCACCAGCGCGTCGATTCGTTGGCCGAAGCGGAACGAGATCTAAGGCGCCAGACAGAGTCACTGGCGGCGCGCGAGCAGAAGGTCGCTGGGGAGTGGGAGAAACGCGAGACGGCGAAGTTTCGCGAGATGGAGCAGCGCCTGGAGGCTGCGGTGGCCAAATTCGAGAATGAGGGCCGCGAAACGATCCAGAAGATCCAGGAGAGCGGCGAGCAGCGCAAGGCTTTGGAGCAGGCCGAGCGGCGGGTGGCCAAGGCGCGGCGCGAATTTCAGGAGCAAGCCCGCGCGACCGTGTTCGGCGGGACTATGGCTGCCAAGCCGCGCGTTGCGATTGAAGAAGGCTCGCGGGTGCGGTTGAAGGGTGTGCGGGAACCGGCGCGCGTTCGGCGAAAGCTCGGCGACGATCGAATCGAAGTGGATGCTGGATTGATGAAGATGCAGGTGTCCATCGACGATGTGGAGGAGGTTCTGCCCGCCGGCGCCGAGGCTGCCCGGTTGCCACGCAATGTGTCCTTCGAGCCGGGGCCAAAATGGGATGTCTCCTATCGCGAGATCAACGTGATCGGCCAGCGCGCCGAGGAAGCGCGCGACAACGTGGACAAGTTTCTGGATTCGGCCAGCCTAGCCTCGGTGGATCGCGTGCGCATCGTGCACGGGCACGGGATGGGCGTGCTGCGGAAAACGATCGCGGAGTTGCTGGCGACCAATCCGCATGTTGAGAAATTCTATGCTGCGTCGCCGGGAGAAGGCGGAACGGGCGCAACGATTGTGGATCTAAAATAAGCTTATGGCGACGTCTACACGCCTGACCATCGAAGATTTCGAAAAGCTTCCCGCTGATGTTGTCAAACATCACGAGCTGATCGACGGGGAGCTCATCGACGTGTCAGGAAACACGGGAAACCATAATTCGCTGCAAGGTCAACTAATTTCGTTGCTTCTGCCTTTTGTCACTGACCACAAGCTGGGACGCGTGTTAACGGAGCAAGAGTACGACTTTCGCGGAAATGCACATGGTCCGGATGTGAGCTTTTTCGGCCTCGACAAGTGCTCTCTATACGACGGCAAGCGTCGCGTACAACGGTTCGCCCCGGATCTAGCGATCGAGATCGTTTCGCCGAACGACACATATGAAGCGCTCATGAAGAAAGCCCGGCGCTACCGAACCTGCGGCACCGCCGAAGTATGGATTTTCTCCATCGAGCTGCGACAGGCCGAACTGTTGTCCGAGAGCCGCAACGTAATTCTTGATGAAACCCAGGAGTTTCGCCCCGAGCCAATTCCCAACTTCACCATTCGTCTGGGTGAGTTATTCGACCGCATTTAATTCTTGGCACGCAGTCAGCCGATACAATACAAGTAGTGCCCACGACGACTTCCACGTTCTGCTCGAATTGCGGCAGCGCAGTCTCATCGGAGGTCTTAAGCTGCGCCTCTTGCGGCAAGCTCACGCACGCGCAGGAATTTGAGGCGCTCGCCCAACATGCCAAGCTGGCTGGACAAGCAGGCGACTGGCAGGCCGCCAAACTGGCCTGGGAAAAGGCGCTTCCACTGCTTCCGACGGGATCGAGCGAATACCGGACGGTGAAGGCGCGGATTGAAAACATCGATCGGCAGCTATCGGACAAAAGCGCCTGGGCGAAGTGGGCAGCGAAACTGGGGCCGGTCGGCGTGGTGCTTTGGAAATTCAAGACCATCGCGCTACTGGTGCTCACCAAGGCTAAGTTCGTCCTGCTTGGGCTGACCAAGCTCAACACGCTACTGAGCATGATGGCGTTTTTCGCGGTGTACTGGACGATGTTCGGGTGGAAATTCGCGCTCGGCTTCGTGCTGTCGATTTACATCCACGAAATGGGCCACGTAATCGCATTGCGCAGATATGGAATCGCCGCCAGCGCTCCAATGTTTGTCCCGTTCCTGGGCGCGTTTGTGCGCATGCGGCAGTATCCGGCAAACGTAGGACAAGACGCGCGCGTGGGTCTGGCAGGTCCCATCTGGGGATTGGGAGCTTCGGTGGTCGCCTGGCTATGCGCGCTTATCACCGGGGAACCGATCTGGTATGCGATCGCGCACACCAGCGCATGGCTCAACCTGTTCAACTTGATTCCGATATGGCAACTCGACGGTGGGCGCGGATTCCGTGCCTTGACTCGCCGGCAGCGGGGCATGGCCCTGGGCGCGGCGCTCGCGATGTACGTCATGACACAGACGGGAATGCTGCTGCTGATCGCGGCGGGCGCGGCCTACCGGTTGTTCAGTCACGATTTTCCCGAGCAGGAAGACAACGGAGTATTGACGCAGTACATTGGGCTCATCGTGCTCCTGTCGTTACTGGTCGTAATGACCGACGGCGCGGGCCTCCACGCAATGCGATAGAATCGTGGCTCGTTCCCCGAAAGGAGACCGCCATGATATGGAACACGTCGCGCACTGTGTTGTGCCTGGCTTTCGCCGCCGCCAGCCTAGCAGCGCAAGGACCCGCCGTCCCGAAGGAGACGCTAGCGCCGGTTCTGACGCCTTGGGAAGCCGCGCCGCCGCGCACGCGCGAACAGAACAACAGCGCCTTTCCGCCGCACAAGGTTATCGGCAACGTATACTTCGTCGGCACACAGGACTACGCGTCGTTTCTGATCACCTCCGATCAAGGGCATATTCTCATCAATCCAGATTTCGAGGACTCTGTTCCGCTGATCGAAAAAAGCGTGGAACAGCTCGGCTTCAAGTTCCGCGACATCAAGATCATCCTGATCAGCCACGCGCACGGCGACCATTGCGCGGGCGTCGCGAAAATGAAAGAGATGACCGGTGCGCAGTTCATGGTGATGGACGCCGACGCGCCGGTGATGGAACGGGGCGGCGCGGGGCGCGGCGGATTTCCGGCGGTGAAGGTGAGCCGCGTATTGCACGATCGCGACGAAGTGAAGCTGGGCGGGAACACATTGGTCGCGGTTCTCACGCCGGGCCATACCAAGGGATGCACCACCTGGACGCTCAAGACGCAGGACGGCGGCAAGACGTACGACGTAGTGATCGTGGGGAGCGCGGGCGTGAACGACGCGCACTACCTGGTGAACAACGCGAATTATCCGGACGTAATCGCGGATTACCAGAAGACTTTTCGAGTGCTGAAATCGCTGCCCTGCGATGTGTTCCTGGCCTCGCACGGCGGGTTCTACGGGTTACTCCAAAAATATCCGAAAATGGCGAGCGGTGTGAATCCGTTTATCGATCCTGACGGCTACAAGGCGCACGTGAAACTGATGGAACAGGCGTTCTACTACAAGCTCGACTGGGCGATGCGGCAGTAAGTTTCACTTTAAAGTTTTTTCTACGAGCGGCCGATGAGACGGTGTGGCGCGCACGATTGGTGTCATCGCCCTATTTGGGCTCTTAACTTCTTCAGCTGGCGCCATTACTCTGCGCGATGGACGCATCGCGGCCTCCGTGAGCGAACAGTCCTGTGCGTCGCCCGTCGTGGTCAACACATTTCAGCCTACGGCACGCCAAGCCTTTCTGTGGTTCGCCGCACGCCAGGTCCGGGCCGGCGATCAACTGCACGTCGAGTGGCTGGATCCCTCGGGCGCGGCCTCCACGGCGGTGGACTACGGCGAAGTCCCGAACGCCGCGGATCTCTGCTTCACCACGCAGCTCCCGATCGCGGGATTCGCCCCGGCTTCTCAACCGGGCGTGTGGACGGCGCGAGTTTCAGCGAACGGGCGCACGTTGTTCTCGCGGCAATTCACGATCGCGGCTGAGCAGGATGAGGGTGGGCCAGTGGTGTCGAGCGTGACCTGGTCCGGTGTGCGGTCGGCCGAGATCGATTTTACCGTTGAAGGCAGAAATTTCCAGGCCGGTGCGATGGTGTTCATCGCCGAATACACGCAATCGGGCGGCTGGACCTATTTGGCGAACCTGAAGCCGAGCGACGCGACTCCGAATGAGCTCAAGGTACACTACGCGGGACTCCCCTCCAATGAATATCTGGTCATCGTCGAAAATCAGGACCAGCGCATGAGCCGGCCGGTCCCGTTTCTGATCGAGAGCAGCGGGTACAAGCTGCCAATTCCCGCGGGTGTCCCCTGGGTAATTACCCAGGGACCCTACGGGACGTTTTCGCACTGGGGCAACAGTCTGCACGCCTGGGATATCGCGCCGCAGTCGGGCCGCTGCGTGGTCGCGATGAAGGCCGGGATCGCCTACACGCACGATCTGGGGTTACATCAGGACCATCGGTCGCGCTCGTTCGGAAATTACATCACCATCGATCACGGCAACGGCGAGTACAGCCACTACGCGCACCTGGCCACCGGAACGTTCGTGGTCGAGAACGGTCAGCGTGTAGAGCAAGGGCAGGCGCTGGCCATCGCCGGAAACAGCGGCTACACGTTGGGAGAAGGCGGCGGGTATCACGTGCACGTCAGCGTGACGCGGGCTCTCGCCATTGCCTCGAACAGCATTCCATTTCAGTTTGAAGATCTGCAGGCGTCGAGGGCGACTGGATATCGCACCGTGGTATCGGCGAATGCGTCGCCTTTGTGCGATTGCAGCGCGCGCTATCCGGGTGCCGTTGCGAGAACTTCCGGCACGCCAGTGGCAAGCGCTTCCAAAGTGCCGGGCGTCTCGGGACAAGTGGCCGTCGCGCAGTGGTGGACGGAAACCATCACGGTTCCGAAAGGCGCTAAAGCGCTCGACGTGGTGGTCGCGTGGAAGAGCGCAACGGACGATCTCGATCTGCACCTGATGAGTCCGAGCGGCCGTCACTACGGCTGGTATGGCGACACCACGGGATACTCCGGCTCAGACAAGAATCCTGAGGAATTCCATATCGCGCGGCCGGAGTCTGGAACCTGGCGGATCTCGGTGGAAGGCATGTCCGGCGGACCGAACGGAATCGAGTTCGCCATTCAGGCATCCCCGTCGCCGGGCGATGCTCGCGTCGTGGCCGCCAGCCGCACCCGCCACGGTACAGTCGCACCTTAGCAACGCCGCCCCGTTGCCTCTTGTTAGAATTCGTGAGGCAATGACTGGACTCATGGCGGATCTCGCCGTCAAAGAGCACGACACCGGCCGCGGTCATCCCGAGCGGCCCGAGCGCTTCGACGCCGCGGCGGATGCGGTGAAGGATTTGGACCTGCTTCGCATCGAGCCGCGTGTGGCGAACGAAGACGAAATCGCGTTGTGCCACTCGCGCGCGTACATCCGGCTCGTGGACCGCGAAGTGATGACCGGATTCCACGAGCTGAGTACTGGCGACACAATCATCTGTCCCCGATCTTTGGATGCGGCGCTGCGAGCCGCCGGTGGCGTGTTGAACGCGGTGGATGCGGTGATCGCGAAGCAAGTCCAGAACGCGTTTTGCATCGTCCGGCCTCCGGGCCACCACGCGACACCCACTCGCGGGATGGGCTTCTGCTTGTTCGACAGCATCGCAATCGCGGCGCGTTACGCGCAGCGCAAATATGGCGTCGGGCGGGTCTTGATCGCGGACTGGGACGTCCATCACGGCAACGGTACGCAGGATATTTTCTACACCGACGGCTCGGTATTTTTCTTCAGCACTCATCAGCATCCCTGGTATCCGGGCACCGGCCTTCCCGATGAAACCGGTGAGGCAAAAGGCGAGGGCATGATCTTGAATTGTCCCTTTCCGGCGGGTTCGGGCCGCAAGGAGATCCTGGGCGCGTTCCAGGAGCAACTGATGCCGGTGGCCGACAAGATCAAGCCGGAGTTGGTATTGATTTCGGCCGGTTTCGATTCGCGTGTCGACGATCCGTTGGGACATTTCCTGCTGACCGACGCCGATTTCGCCGATCTCACGCGCGTGATGCTGGAGATCGCCGACAAACACGCCCAAGGACGGCTGGTTTCCGTGCTGGAGGGTGGCTATAGCCTCACCGGCCTCGCCTCCGCGGCCCGCGCCCACGTCCGGGCCCTGCAGTAGTTGCGACAATTGCAGGATGGCTTCCGCCGCACCCGGTCTTTTGTCGATTCGTCCTGCCACGGAGAACGACACTCAGGTGATCCTCCGATTCATCGAGAAACTAGCCGAGTACGAAAAACTTTCGCACGAAATGGTCGCAACCGAACCGGCACTGCGCGAGAGCCTGTTTGGAAACCGGGTATACGCGGAAGTGCTCCTGGCGCACTGGGGCGCGGAGCCGGTGGGATTCGCACTGTACTTCTACAACTACTCCACATTTCTCGCCCAACCTGGCATCTATCTCGAAGATCTTTTCGTCGACCCGGGGCACCGCGGCAAAGGAATCGGGAAGGCCCTGCTGGTGAAGCTGGCGCGCATTGCGACCGAGCGTGGCTGCGGACGAGTAGAATGGGCGGTGCTCGATTGGAACCAGCCCTCGATCAGCTTCTACCGCAGCCTCGGAGCCGTCGCGAAGGATGAATGGACGGTGTATCGTCTCACGGGCGATGCGTTGAAAAGGTTAGCCGCCGACGAACACTGATGCAGTGCTATTTATCGACCGGCTTGTCCGAGCCGAACGAAATCGATGTGTCGGCGCCGAATTTCCGGTACCCGTCATAGGTGACGTCGTTCTTGATCAAGCGTGGCCCTTCGCGCGACCGCAGCTCGAACTCCAGCGGCAGGAGATAGTCCGAATCGCCGATACGCGTGTATTCGTAATCCAGCACCAAACTGACTTCCTGTATAGGAAAACTGACGGGAATGTCGTCGGGATGAACCGTGATGCGGTGCACGAAGTGCTTACGCTCGTCGACAAAAATCAGGCCGTGGTACGAAGTCACCAGGTCGAGCTTCTTCATGGGAACGACGATGTGATAGTCGGATTGCGAAATCGGGACACGGTAGGAGTAGACATGCATGCGGCGGCCGCGCAGCGTGTAGAAGCGTTCCCAAGTGAACTGGGTGT
>Ga0335078_10001377_pt1 | contig 36826 bp, 28 predicted proteins | sample Lox_Sample_32_FD_206711 | JGI IMG/M metagenome (GOLD analysis project Ga0335078, IMG submission 206711) | Soil microbial communities from Loxahatchee National Wildlife Refuge, Florida, United States - Lox_Sample_3.2 | ecosystem: Environmental > Terrestrial > Soil > Wetlands | place: USA... | reverse complement strand
TCGGCGTCGGTGACCGGGTGGACCTGGTGGCTCGCCCCGGCCGGCGCGGCAGCGATCACGCTGGTCCTGTTCGTGTACTGGTGGGCCACGCTGGGATCGGGCTGCCCCGGTCGCGGGACGCGCCGGGCCCGCGCGGTCGGCTGGGCCGCCGCCGCCGCCGCCGCGCTGGCGCTGCTGATGCTCGTCGTGCCGCCGCTGATCGCCTGGCTGTACCGCAGCACCGGCGCGCTGGGCACGATCGTGCGGTTCTTCGGCCTCGGCGGGCCGGGCCACTGGTCGCCGGCCGTGCTGGCCGGCCTGATCGCGGCCGTGGTGGCGGTGGCGCGATCGGGCCAGAAGCAGCTCGCCAGGCTGAAGCTGCCGGCCGGCGCGCCGGGCGCGCCCGCCGGGGCGCTCAGCCAGGCGGCGGCGTGGGCCCGCGGCAAGCTGATGCCCTGGCTGGCAAGCCTGGTGGTCCTCGCCGCCGGCGGCTTCGCCACGCTGATGTGGATCGGCGGCGCGGCCCGGGCGGGATACTCGCCCGGCCAGCTCGTGCCGGTGCTCGCCGCGGTCGCCGTCATGGTGGGCACGCGCGCTATGGCGGACATCAACCGCACATCGCTGCACGACTTCTACCGGTGGCGGCTCGCCGACGCCTACGCGGTCACCCGGGACGCGGTGGAGGCGGGGGGCGAGGAGCTGTCCGCCGCGGCGGCGCGCACGCGGCTGTCCGAGCTGACCGACCCCGGCGCCCCGGCGCTGGTGATCGCCACCACCGCCAACGTCAACGCCCAGCGCGCGGTTCCGCCCGGCCGGGGCGGCTTCTGCCTGGCGTTCGCTCCCGACAAGGTGACCCTGCGCGGCGACCCCCTGGCCGGCGAGCCCGACATCGAGGTCGACACGGCGGACTACGAGCACCTGCTCGGCCACACCCGGTTCACCCTGTTCGACGTGGTCGCGATCAGCGGGGCGGCGTTCTCGCCGCTGATGGGCGCGGCGACCCGCAGCGCGTACCGGATCCTGCTCACGTTCACGAACATGCGCCTCGGCGTCTGGCTGCCGCACCCGGCGGTGGTGCGCCGGGCGCGCGACTACCTGGCGAAGCCGGCCCGGGCGGCCGAGCGCGACCAGGACAGCTGGTGGGCGCGGCAGACCGCGCTGCTGCTGCTGTGGTACGTGGCCCGGCATCCGTTCGGGCACGGCGACCCACAGGCGCGCCAGCGGCGGGAGGACCGGCTGTGGGCGCACGTGCTCAAGCTCCGCGAGGACAGCGCCGCCGGCCCCGGCGGCCCGCGGCGCGCCCTCGCCCGGCTCCGCGCGGCGCTGTGCTGGCGGGTGATGCAGCCCACGCTCGGCATGCTCTGGGCGGAGGCGGCCGGGCACACCAGCTACCGTGCCACCTGGGTCAACGTGACCGACGGCGGCCACTACGACAACCTCGCCCTGGTGGAGGCGCTGCGCCGGGGGGCGAAGAACATCGTCGTGCTGGACGCGAGCGGCGACAGCGCGGGCACGTGGTTCACCCTCGGCGGCGCCATGGCGCTCGCCCGTGCCGACGCGGGCGTGGAGATCAGCCTCGACCCCACCACGATGGTCCGGGGCGGCGCGCCGGGCACGGCACCCGGACTGCGCAGCGGTGAGGTGCGGCGTCCCTGGGCGCACGGCACGTTCGCCCGGCCGGACGGCACCGGCCGCGGCCTGCCCCCGGCGGGGAACATCTGGGTGTGCAAGCTCGGCTGGTGGAGCGAGGCACCGTGGGACATCCGCGCCTACGCCGCGTCGCATCCGCGCTACCCGTGCGACACCACGCTGCAGCAGCTCTACGACGGGGCCGAGTTCGAGGCCTACCACGAGCTGGGCGCCTGCGCGGTCACCGCCGCCGCGGCGCAGGGCCGCCTGCCGCTCCTGCTGCCCGAGCGCGGCTGACGCACGGCGGGCCGCCGCCCGGGTCACCGGGCCAGGGCGTACTCGCCGCCGGTGCAGATGAACGCCGCCGCGGTCGCCATCGTCGCCGGGTCCCCGGCGGCCAGGCGGTGCTGGGTCTGCGCCAGCGCGGCGGCGGCCGGGAGCCCGGCGGTGAGCGCCCGGTGGAACTCGGTCATCAGCCGGGTGGCCTGCGCATCGGGGATCGCGGTGACCGGCGCGACGATCTGCCGGGTTCCCTGGGCGATGAAGGCCGCGCTCAGGCCCAGCAGCTCGTCCCCGGCCGGCACCACCGGCCGCCCGATGTCGCACGCCGCGAGCACGACCAGCTGCGGCGGCCGGCGCAGCCGTTCCAGGTCGTACACGGTCAGCGGGCCGTCGGCGAACCGGAGCGAGGAGAACAGCGGGTTGTGCAGGTGCAGGTGGCCGTGCGCGGCCAGGTGGGCGACGTCCGCGCCGTCCAGCGCCGCGGTGACCGCCTGCACGCTGGCGGCGGCGCCCCCCAGCGGCGTGGTCCGGTAGATCGCGGCCACCGCCTCCGCCTCGGCCCGGGCGCCGGGCAGGCCCGGTCCCGCGGCCACCACGGTGTGCCCGGCGGTCCCGCGCGGGCCCTGCCCCGCGTACCACAGCGCCGCCGACGGTGACACCGTGACCGGGCGCCCGGCGCAGAACGGCAGCACCGACCAGGGCAGCGACTGCAGCCGCCCGGTGGGGATCAGCACCAGCGGCCGGTCGCCCAGCCGGGCCGCCAGCGGGCCGAACAGGGCCCGGTCCAGGTGCAGCGACGCGTGCCGGAGCATGGCCAGCGCGGCCGACTGGCCGGCCGGGTGCGCCTGGTGCCGGGCGAGCCGGTGCAGGGCGAACGGCACGCGCTCGATGAGGTCCGCCAGGCCGGCCAGCGGCTCCAGGCGCGCCAGCCGCACCCGCCCGTCGATGACGGTGATCGCGCGGAGCTGGCCGTCGAGGTGGATGAACTCGACCAGCGCCGCGCCGCCCAGCCGGGCCGACAGGGCGGGCACCGGCACCGTCGCCGTGGGCTGGAACGCCTCCCCGCTGCGGTGGCGGCGCCGCTGGTCGCGGATGGCGCGCTCCAGCATGACCTGCTGCCGGACCAGCCTGGCGGTGCCGCGGCCCGCCCGGCGGCGCTGCCAGATCTCCGCGACGACCGCCCGCAGCTCGGTGAGGGCCCGGGCGAGCTCGGGATCGTTGGGCGGGCGCACCGGCGCCAGCAGCAGGTGGCTGGCCCTGCTGCGCTCGGCCCACTCCAGCACCCGGGCCGGGCGGCCGCCCTCCAGGGCCATGCGCAGCCCGAGGGCCGTGGCCTCGGCGCGGTGCCCGGACGCGTACGCGCGCAGGTCGGTCGCGCCGAGGCCGGCCCGGTGCTCGTCGAGCAGCCGCACCGTCGTGCGGATCGCGCTGGCCGCGCCGGGGCGGTTGCCGCCGGCCAGGCGGTCCAGCGCCTCGCAGTACCAGGCGCGGGCGCGGAGCAGGACCGGGCCGTGGTGCCGCTGCCTGCTGGCCAGCTGCAGCTGCCGGCGGCCCCGGGTCGTCCAGCCGCGCTCGACGGCCAGCCGGCCCGCCAGCAGGCGGGCCTCCAGCGCCGCCACCGGCCAGCCGCCCTCGGTCAGGTCCGCCGCGGCCTTCTCCAGGTGGGCGACCGCGACGCCGGACCGCCCGCCCCCGGCCAGCCGGGACTGGAGCACGGCGAACCTGGCCCGCGCGGCCCAGCGGGGCCGCTGCTGGCGGCTGAACTCCCGCATCGCCAGGTAGGCCTGGTCGAGCGCCCGGCCGGGCTCGCCGGCCAGCGCCGCGGCCTGCGCCACCAGCAGCCGCACCTCGGGCACGACGATGCGGCGGTTCATCCGGTCGAGCTCGGCGACCGCCTCCTCGGCCGCCTCCCGCGCCTCCGCGACGAGGTGGACCGACAGCAGCAGCTCGCTGCGGTCGGTGAGCAGCCAGCCGAGCTGGTGGGTGTTGAGGACGCGGAACCGGCGCTCGGCGAGATCGAGATAGTACAGGGCGCCCGGCACGTCGCCCCGGACGGCGTGGACCCAGCCGAGCGTCCCGTGCACGATGGCCAGGGACAGGTCAAGGTCAAGGTCCCGGCACAGCCCCTCCGCCTCGTGCAGGTCGGCTTCGGCGGCGGTGAACTGATGCCGGTACCCGTGCGCGATCGCGCGATTGGTCAGCACGCGCTGCAGCCACAGGTGGTCCCCCGCCCGGCGTAAGGTCGGCACCGCCGTGCGGTAGGCGGCGAGCGCGTCGTCGAACTCGCCGAGCAGGTTGAAGATCGCGGCGCGCTGGGCCTCGGCCCGGCCCCGCGCCGGGCCGTGCAGGTCCGGCAGGGCGGCGGCGACCTCGCGCATGCCCTGGTGCGGCCGCCCCCGCAGGCTCAGCGCGAAGGCCAGCCGGATCCGCGCCTGGGCGGCCGCCTCCGCCGATCCGGCCCGGCCGGCCAGCCGGATCGCCGACCGCAGGTGGTTGACCGAGGCGTCCAGGTCATCGAGCTGCATGGCGGCGATGCCGAGGGCGCGCTGCGCGATGGACTCGGCCAGCGGGTCGTGCACGGCGCGGGCCTGCTGCGCCGCCGCGCCGGCCGCGACGACCGTCCGGCGCGGGTCAGCCTCGGCGAGCCGCAGAAGATCGCCCCCGTCCCCCGCATTCACGCAGGTAGTCTCGCACGAAACGGGCGAGTCGACATCACCCGCTCTGCCCATGTATCAAACCCGGGCGCTCGGGCCTCCGTTTGTTGAGAGCGCCTCGGTGAAGGGACGGGCCATGCCCAACGGTCAGCCGGAAATCGAATGGAATGACGAGCTTGTCGTCGATCTGGACGAGGCCGAACGGGTCCAGGGCAAGCTGAAGGACCTCAACGTGCCGAGCACCAGGCACGGTGAGAGCGCGGCCCTTCGGCTGGCGAGGCTCACGCTGGACCTCGCCGACCCCCGCCTCCCCGAGGGACCGCACGGCCCGTCCAGCGACCCGCTCGACCAGGTGATCTACCACGTTCGCCAGGCGTTCAAGGCGGAGTTCGACGACTGGACGCCGGACATCGGCAAGAACCGCCTCGTCGGCTCGGTCGTGGGTTCTCCCTACACCGGCGGCGCCGCGGGCATTCCTGCCCCGCAGACCGCCGGCGCCCCGGCCAGGGCTGCCCGGGGGGCGGTCCTGAGCGGGCAGCCCATGCAGGCCGGTGAGTCTCTGCCGGAACGGAAGGAGCCGGGCCACTCGCAGGTAAGCGTCGGCATCCTCGACACCAGGCTGTTCCCGCACCCCGACCTGGCCGGCCGGTACCTCGCCAGCCACGGCACGTTCGTCAGCAAGTCCCAGGCGGCGGCGGCCAGGCCGGCCGGCGACCCGTCGCGGGTCACCCTCTCGCATGCCACCTTCATCGCCGGAGTGGTGCTGGACTGGGCCCCGGAGGCGAACCTCGTCATCGGTCACGTGCTCGACACGCACGCCGAAACGGCGTCGTCCTGGGAGGTCGCCGTCAAGATGGCCGCGTTCGCGGCGAAGGGCGTGGCCGTGCTGAATGTCTCCTTCGGCGCCGCCACCGGCGACGACGAGCCCCCGCTGGTGCTGTCCCGGGCCGTCCGGGCGCTGCGGGAGCACGGCGTCGTCGTCGTCGCCGCGGCCGGCAACGGCGGGCCGCAGGCCAAGCGGATCTGGCCGGCGGCGCTCGCCAGCGTCGTCTCCGTCGGCGCGGGGAAGCCCGTCGGCGGCGGTGCGTTCGAGTCCGCCACGTTCAGCCCGCTCGGCACCTGGGTCGACCTGCAGGCGCCCGGCGAGGATGTCTACAGCACCTACGAGGCGGACGAGTACGCGTCCTGGCGCGGCACCTCGTTCGCCGCGGCGGCGGTCTCCGGCGCGATCGCCGGCATCACGGCGACCGGTGTGGGCCCGCAGGAGGTCGTCGACTGGCTGAAGACTCCGCCGCCGGCGCGGAACCACCCCCGCATCCGCGCGGTCGTCAACAACATCGGGCCGTAGGCATAAGCGGAGTTACGCTGAGGAGACGGCGCTTCGCCGCTTGTCCAGCGCAGGCCAGCCGAAAGGTGCAATTGTGCGTGACGATCCCACGGTTGCCGCCCTGGTTGCCCGCGCCAGCAAAGGCGACCAGAGCGCATGGGATGAGATCGTGGAACGGTACGCACCGCTGGTGTGGTCGATCTGCCGCCGTTACCGGCTGGACCGCCCGGACATCGACGACGTGGCGCAGAACGTGTGGCTGCGCCTGGTCGAACAGCTGGGCGCGCTGCGCGAGCCGGCCGCGCTGCCCGGCTGGCTGGCAACCACCACCCAGCGGGAGTGCCTGCGCGTGGTGCGCGCGAACGACCGGCTCGAGCGCCGCGCCGAACGGCTCGCCGACGAGCTGGCCACGACCGCGTACCAGGCCAGGATCGACGAGGAGATCATCACCGCGGAGTGGAACGCCGCGCTGCTCGCGGCCTTCGCGCAGCTGCCCCCGCTCTGCCGCCAGCTGCTGTCGATGCTGATGGCCGAGCCGCCACTGCGTTATGCCGAGATCAGCGGCAGACTTGGGATCCCAGTGGGCGGAATCGGGCCCAATCGCGCACGGTGCCTGGCCAGGCTGCGCCGTTGCGCCCCGCTCGCCGCCCTCCTGGCGGACGGACAGGAGGGTCGTGACGATGAGCTCCGTGCCTAGGCGGTGGGACGACGATGAGATCCTCGCCCGGCTGGCTGAAGCGCAGCGTGCGGCGGACAGCGTGCCCGCCGATTTCATCGAGGCGGGCAAGGCGGCCTATGCCTGGCGCGACATCGACGCCGAGCTTGCCGACCTGGTCTACGACTCGGCGCTGGAGGAAGGCTACGCCGTGGCCGGGGTCCGGGCCGAACGCGCGCAGCTGCGGGCGCTGACGTTCACCTCGGCGGCGCTCACGATCGAGATCGAGATCACCGACGACGCGCTGCTCGGCCAGATCGTGCCGCTGGAGGCAGGCGAGGTGGAGGTGATCGCCCGGGAGGGACCCGCCCGGGTGGTGCCGATCGACGACATCGGCTGCTTCACCGTCCGTCCCGTCCCGGCCGGCTCGTTCCGGCTGAGCTGCCGCACCGTGAGCGGAACGGCCATAGCGACGAGCTGGCTCAACCTCTGAGGCGGCTCATCGGGGCTGGTTGAATCGCACCATGCGAATGCGGCGGGGGCCCGGGCGCGGGCGGGGCGGGCCGGTGGCGGGCGGCCTCGCCGCGGCTGCCGCCGCTGCCGCGCTCCTCGCGGCCATCCTCGTCCCGGCGCCGCCCGCCCTGGCCGTGCTGGCGCCCGGGCCGGTGCCGGCGGCGGTGCCCCCACCGGTGCCCGGCGCCGCGGCGCTGCGGATCAGCGCCTGGGGCGGGGGCCTGGTGGACGCCGGCACCGGGGTCCGGGTGTGGGGCCGCGACTACACCGCCGCCCGGCCGATGGGCAGCATCACCAAGGTGATGACGGCCCTGCTCGTGCTGCGGGCCGGTGACCTGGGCCGGGAGATCACGGTTACCAGGGGCGCGGTCCGCTACGTGCACAAGCGCGGCGCCAGCAGCGCCGGGCTGATCGCGGGGGACACCCTCACCGCGCGCCAGTTGCTGGCGGCCATGCTGCTGCCGTCCGGCTGCGACGCCGCTTACCTGCTGGCCACCAGCTACGGCCCCGGCCGGCCCGCGTTCATCGCGAAGATGAACGCCGCGGCGGCGGCCATGGGACTGGCATCGACGTATTTCTCCCATTTCGACGGCATGCCCTACCCGACCGAGCACTCCACCTATTCGTCCCCCGCTGACCTCATCCGGCTGGGCGAGCAGGCGATGCGCCAGCCATTGCTGCGCCAGATCTTCGCGCAGCGCAGCTACGCGGTGCCCGCCACGGCGCGGCACCACGGTTACCTGTGGCGGACGACCGACGGGCTGCTCGGCTCCTACCGCGGCATGCTGGGCATCAAGACCGGCAACACCAATGCCGCGGGCAACTGCTTCCTGTTCGCGGCGCGCCGCGGCCGGCAGGTCCTGATCGGGGTGCTCCTGCACGTCAACCCCACGCGCAACGGCACGGCGCTGTTCACCGCCGCCCGGACGCTGCTGAACTGGGGGTTCGCGCGGATCTAGCGGCCGGGGCCGGCCCTGGCCGCCGTAATGCACAAATAATGCCTGCAAAACGATAAACACGCGGCCGGTCATGGATTACCGCAGGGAAGCCCGGATATACCCCGGTAACCGTAAATTGACCGGCCCGGGAAAGGCGGCCCGCACCCTTGGTTTAACAAGATTTTCCCGGCCGCCTGCCGTAATCTAGTTTGCATTGCAGAAAGAAATCCGGAGGCAGTTCACGACGCAGGCGGATCTGCGCTATTCGCGCCTTTGACCGCCACCGGACGTGGCTGCGGAGTCGTCGACGGATGGGCGGGGAAAACCAGTGATCGGACAGTGGCGTGGCGGACGGGCCCGGCTGAGCGTATGCCTGGGGGCGGCGCTGGCCGCGGGCGGGCTCACCACGGCGGCCGCCCCGGTGACCGCCGCCGCGGCCAGCGGGCCGCCCGCGGTGAACCTGAAGGTCCTGCTGATCGGCGAGGGCTCCGGCGACGTCACCACGGCCGCCTGGCAGGCCGCGCTGAACAGCGAGGGCGTGCCCTACACCCTGGTCACCGCGGCCGGCTCGGCCCCCAGCGAGACGGTCAGCCTGCCGGCCCTGTCCAGCGGCGGCACCGGCAACTACAACGGCGTGGTCATCGCCGACTCCCCGGGCGACTACGCGCCCGGGGCGCTGAGCGCCCTGGACGCCTACGAGTCGGCGTACGGCGTGCGCCAGGTGGACGGGTACATGTACCCGTCCCCGGCGCTGGGCGTGACCGATGCCACCGGCGGCCCCCTGGGCGGCACGACCGGCACCCTGACCGCGGCCGGGCTCGCCGCCTTCCCCGAGCTGAAGGGCCCGGTCCCGTTCGACACCGGCAGCTACGGCTACGGCGCGACGGTCGACCCGGGCGCGCCGTACACGCCGTTCCTCACCGATGCCGCCGGGCACGTGATGGCCGGGGTGTACCAGCACCCCGGCTCCGACCCGCAGGCCGGGGTGGCCGAGCTCGCGCTCAACTTCGACTACAACGCCAGCCAGCTCCAGTGGCTGGTGCTCGCGCCCGGGCTGATCAACTGGGTCACCCAGGACGCCCATCTGGGCCTTGACCGCAACTATGTCGAGATGGACATCGACGACACCTTCACGCCGGACAACGCGTGGAGCGTCGCGGTGCACGACAACGACTACTCCGACGCGGACTCGCTGCGGATGCATCCCGCCGATGTGATCTCGGCCGCGGACTGGTCCAATCCGAGCCAGGAGAATACCCCGGGCGCGCGGCCGGCGGGTGAGCCGGCTACGCCGTTCCGCTTGGACCAGCTGTTCAACTACGGGGGCACCGTCGAGTACCAGGACGGCGAGCTGGACCTGCCCGGCGAGCCCGCCAGCTGCGACACGCCCAATCCCGCTGATGACGGCACCTGCGGCCCGGACCCCCTGCTGGCCCAGTTCCAGGCGACCGATCCCGATACCGGCCAGCCCTACTCGGACGACTTCGGCTGGCTGAGCCACACCTACGACACTCCTTACCTCGACGTCGGCTGCGCGACCAAGGACTACACCGAAGCCGAGCTGAACGAGAACACCAGCGACGTGACAGCAGCACCGGGAACGACGCCCGGCACCGGCGGCCTGGGCCTTCCCGACAAGACCATCCCGGCCGGATCCGTGGACGTCGCGAACCCTTACGGCACCTATGACCCGCAAGTGTTCGTCCCAGGTAACCACTCCGGCCTCGCTGACCTGGACCCGGGTACACCGGCCACGGTGGACCCGCCTGACCTGGACGAGGCCGGCGCCTCCGCGAGCGGTGGGTCGCTGCCCGCGGGCACGTACGAATACGCGGTGACCGACCAGTTCAACGGGGCGGACTCCACGAGCACCGATCAGTCCCAGGCGTACCTGACCGATGGCCAGCAGGGTGACCTCCCCCCGGTCACGGTGACCGGCAGCACCGGGTCAGTGGCGCTGGTGTGGCAGGCCATCTGTCACGCGGCGAACTACATCATCTACCGGGCGCCGGTGTCCGCCTCGGGGACCGTGGGGAACTGGACCGAAATCGGCACCTACGCCACGCCCGCTTCAGCCACCCTGCCCGACAACAGCTCCGGCGACTCCAGCCCCGCCTCGACGAGCACGGTGTGCCAGGGGCCGACTCCCAACCCCACCTCTTGCGCGGGCGAGCAGGAGCTCACCTTCACCGACACGGGATCGGGCAACTCGACCGCGCCCGCCGGCGTGACCTACCTGGACACACCCATGCCGGCCGGCTGGACGCCGCCGGTCGTGGAGAACGCCAATGAGCTGCCCTGGGAGCAGAACCCGTACTTCAATGCTGCCCTGACGGCGGTCGGCATCACCACAGTGGGAGCCGACGGTTCCAAGGCCTACCCCAACCCGCCGGACGCGCAGTTCGGCATCGGTGCCACCTACAGCGGCCCGACCTATGCCACTGGCCAGCCCTTCGTCGATGGCACCGCCCAGGCGGCACCCCGGCACCCGATCAACATCTTCTACAACGCGGCTACCAACGCCGAGGAGCTGGACGAGTACAACACCCTCTACGACGCCGATTATCCGGACAGCCAGTGCCACGACAGCCCGGCGACCACGTGCTCGACCACGCCGTTCACCTTCGCCCAGGTCATCAACCAGATCGCAAGCGGGATGATGCAGAACCTCCTCTCCAACAACCCCGAAGTGAGCTACGTGCACAGTACAAACATCATGGGCACGCCACCGTACCCCGGCATCCTGCCGCCGGCCAGCTACGTGCCGGCGGCCACCAGCCAGTCCGGCACCGACGGTGATGGGCTGCTCTACGAGGTGCTCAACCCGCTGATTGCGGAGTACGACAGTTACTTCAACAGCAGCACCCCCTACGAGCAGCTCACCCTGGGCGGCATCGGCAACACGCTGGCCGACCAGACCGCCTGGGCCTCGGTCCTGGGCGGCTCGTCGCCGACGGTTACCGCCAGCGAAACCAACGGCGTGGTCACGGTCACCAACACCGGTGCCGGGGCGGTCAACGTGCCGGTGACCATGCCGCCCGGCACGACGGTCAGCGGCTCCGCATCGCTGCAGTCCTACGGCGGCGTGCTGTCGAACTGGGTGAGCGTGCCCGGCGGCTCTGCACAGACCCTCACCGAGAATGTGGCACCCACGATCACCAGCGCTGCCTCGGCCACCTCGACCGTGGGCACGGCCTTCAGCTTCACGGTGACCACCACCGGCGCGCCCGCCCCGGCGCTGACCGAGACCGGCGCGCTGCCGGCCGGGCTGTCGTTCACCGACAACGGCGACGGCACCGCCACGATCTCCGGCACCCCGGCGGCCGGCAGCGGCGGCAGCTACCCGCTCCAGATCACCGCGGCGAACTCGGCCGGCGGGGTGAGCGAGATCCTGACGCTGGGCAACGACCAGGCCCCGGCCATCACCAGCCCGGCCACCGCCACGTTCACCACGGCCGTGGCGGGCAGCTACACGGTCACCACCACGGGATACCCCGCGCCCAGCCTCACCGAGTCCGGCGCGCTGCCGGGCGGGCTGTCGTTCACCGACAACGGCGACGGCACCGCCACGATCTCCGGCACCCCGCCCGCCGGGACGGCGGGCAGCTACCCGGTCACTGTGTCGGCCGCGAACGCCACGGGCAGCACGGCCACCCTGTCGCTGGCCATCACCGTGCAGACGGCCGCCGCGCCGCAGATCACCAGCGGGAACATAGCGTTCTTCACGGCCGGCCAGGCGGGCGCCGCGGCGGTCACCACGACCGGCTCGCCGGTCCCGGCCATCACCGAGACCGGCGCGCTGCCGGCCGGGCTGTCGTTCGCCGACAACGGCAACGGCACCGCGCTGATATCCGGGACCGCCGCGGCCACCGGCACCAGCAACCTGACCATCAAGGCGAGCAACGGCGTCAGCCCGGACGCCACCCAGAACTACTCCGTCATCGTGGGCCAGGCCCCGTCCTTCACCAGCGCCAGCAGCGCGGCCGCGGCGGCCGGGCAGCCGTTCAGCTTCACCGTCAAGGCCGGCGGCTATCCGGCGCCCAGCTGGGGCGAGTCCGGCCTGCCGCCGGGGGTCACCTTCACCGACAACAAGGACGGCACGGCTACCCTGTCCGGCACGCCGAGCACGCCGGGGACCTACCCGGTGCCGCTGATGGCCACCAACGCCTACGGCTCGGCGCAGCAGACGCTCACCATCACCGTCTCGCAGGCCCCGGCCATCACCAGCGCGAACGCGGCGACGTTCACGGTGGGCTCGCAGGGGTCGTTCGCGGTGCTGACCACGGGCAGCCCGGTGGCGTCGGTCAAAGAGTCCGGGACGCTGCCGGCCGGGGTGAGCTTCACCGACAACGGCAACGGCACGGCCACGCTGGCCGGGACCCCGGCGGCGAGCACGTCGGGCAGCTACCCGCTCACCATCACCGCGTCGAACGGGGTCAGCCCGGCCGCCAGCCAGAACTTCACCCTCACGGTCGGCGCGGTCACCGCGCCCCCGGTGATCACCAGCGCGGGCGGGACCACCTTCGCCGCCGGGCAGCCCGGCACGTTCACGGTCACCGCCACCGGCGCACCGGCGCCCGCGCTGTCGGCCACGAGCAGCCCGGCGCTGCCACCGGGGGTCCGCTTCACCGACAACGGCAACGGCACGGCCACGCTGGCCGGCACCCCCGCGCCGGGCAGCCAGGGCACCTACCTGCTCACCATCGCCGCGGCCAGCACCGCGGGGACGGCCAGCCAGAGCTTCCTGCTGACCGTCAACAGCGGGCTGGCCATCACCAGCGCCGCCACCGCGGTCGCGACCGCGGGCAAGGCCTTCAGCTTCACCGTCACCGCGTCGGGCACCCCGGCCCCGGCGCTGACCCAGTCGGGGGCCCTGCCGGCCGGCGTCACGTTCACCAGTCACGGGGACGGGACGGCCACCCTGGCGGGCACCCCCACGGCCACCGGGACCTTCCCGCTGACCTTCACCGCCAAGAACGGCGCCGCCACCACGAGCCAGGCGTTCAGCCTCACCGTGGACCAGGCGCCCGCCTTCACCGGTCCAGTGTCGTATGTGGAGACCGCGGGCACGGCGTTCACCCTGGTGACCGCCGCCAAGGGGTTCCCGGTGCCAAAGATCAGCGCGACCGGGCTGCCGGCCGGCACCAGCTTTGCCGACAACGGCGGCGGCAGGGGCACGCTGTCGGGCACGGCGGCGGTCCCGCCCGGCACGTACTCCGTCACGATCAGCGCGTCGAGCACCGCGGGCAGCGCCAGCCAGGTGATCACGCTGAAGGTCAAGGCGCCCGGGTCCAAGGCGCCGCCGCCGGTCATCACCAGCCCGGCAGCGGTCACCGCCACCGCGGGGCTGCCGCTGCTGTTCGCCTTCACCACGGCGGGCAGCCCGACCCTCTACACCACGAACGTCACCCACAGCGGGTCGCTGCCAGCGGGCCTGACCTTCACCAACCTGGCGCACGGCACCGCCACGCTCACCGGCATCCCGGCGGGAGCGGCCGGCGGCAGCTACCCCATCACGGTCACCGCGGAGAACGCCGGCGGCTCCACCACCCAGGCGTTCGTCCTCACGGTCGTGGCCGCCCCGTCGATCATCAGCGGGGCGAGCGCCACCGCCACGACCGGCTCCGGCTTCTCCTTCACCGTGCGGTCGAGGGGGGCGCCGGTCCCCACGCTGGCCGAGGCGGGCGCGCTGCCGCAGGGGCTCACCTGGACCGACTACGGCAACGGCACGGCCAGCCTGGCCGGCACCCCGGGGGCGGGCCAGGGCGGCGTGTACAAGCTGACGTTCACCGCGGCCAGCGGTGCCGGGATGGTGAGCCAGTCGTTCACGCTGACCGTGGACCAGGCCCCGGCCATCACCAGCGCGCCGACGGCGGCCGCCGTGCACGGCAAGGCGTTCAGCTTCACCTTCGCCGCGGCCGGCTACCCGGCGCCGACGATCGCGCACAGCAGCACCGTGCCGGGCATGGCCTTCAGCACCAACAGCGGCGGGAAGGTGACCCTGTCCGGGACCCCGGCCAGGGCCGGGACCTATCCGATAACGATCACCGCCAAGAACGGCCTTGGCTCGGCGACGCAGGCCTTCACCCTGGTGGTCAGCTGATGCGGCGGACGCCCGTGCTCGTGGTCGCGCCGCTGGCCGCCCTCGCCGCCGCGCTGATCGTCGTGATGCTGGCCGGCGCCGGCGGCGGTGCCCGCCCGGCACGCCCTGCCGCCCCGGGGCAGGCCGCGGCCCCGGTGGCCGGCCCCCCGTCCCGGGCGGCCCGGTGGCTGGACGGCCGGCCGGGCACGCTGCTGGCCGCCGTGTCCGCCGATCTCGGCAGGCTCAGTGCGGCCGAGCGCGCCGGGGCGCCCGGCGGGGCCAGGCGCGCGGGAAGCCGGCTGTCCGCGGACGCGAGGGCGGCCCTGCTGGGGCCGCCGCCACCACGCGGGGCAGGCCGGTACCGGGCGGCGCTGGCCGAGCTCGCGCGGGCCGGGCGCAGCGCCGCGGCCGGGCGCTTCCGCGCCGCGGGTGCCAGCCTCGCCGCGGGCGAGAGCGGCATCACCAGGGCCACGGCCGCGGTCGATGCCCCGGCCGCGGCCGGCCCGCAGGGCGGTGCCGGCGCGGTCGCCGAGCCCCCGGGGCAGTAGGCCCGCCCGCGGCGGGCGGGCCGTAGTACCGGGGCCATAGTGCCCGGCCACACTGCCCGGCCGGGACAATCACGGGCCGGATGGCCCGGGCATCTCTGCCCCGGCAAGACGGGCACTTCTCCCCTGCTGACGCCTCCCCCTGCTCAAACAGGATGGTGCTGCCAGCAAAACAAGACTTCGGGGGAGAGGCAGAACAATGAAGACGGCAGCCATCGTCCTTAGCGGGCTGAGCCTGCTGGTCGCCACCCACAACGTCGGCTACCGGCAGCCGGGCGGCGAGCACGCGACACACGCGATCACGGCGCACACCACGGCGGCGTCCTGGTGGGAGCCGACGAACTCGGGCCCGAACAACGGGCCGGAATGGCAATGGGAACTGGACCACCCGCTGAAGGTCAACAGCGCGGCAGACATGGGCACCAGTGCCACGAACGCGGCCGGGGTGAAATCGTCCGCCCCCACCGTCTACGACATCGACGGCATCGAGAATCCCGCGTCCACCGTCGCCGCGCTGCACCAGCGGGACGACAAGGTGGTCTGCTACATCGAGATCGGCTCGGCGGGCAACTACTACGCCGCCTCCGACGAGGGCATCCCGGTCACCTACTACCAGCAGCTGAAGGCCGACGGTGACCTGGGCAAGAAGATGAGCGGGTACCCGGAGTACTACGTCAACATCAACGCGGCGTCCACGGTCGCGATCATGGAGTCGATGATCCGCCAGCAGTGCGCCGCGAAGGGCTTCGACGCGGTCGAGCCGGACATCGGCGACTCCTACACCGACAACAACGGCTTCGGCATCACCGAGGCGCAGAACATCACCTACGACAACACCCTGGGTGAGTACGCGCACAGCCTGGGGCTCGCCTGGGGGCAGAAGAACGGCGACCAGGACGCCTCGTTCGCCCGGGGGCAGGAGCCGGTCGCGGACTTCCTGCTCACCGAGGAGTGCAACTACTACAAGACCTGCTCGACCGTCACGGCGCCCTACGTGCAGGCGGGCAAGCTGGTCCTGAACGCCGAGTACACCAACGACTGGGGCAGCAGCAGGGTGAGCGACCTGCGCAAGTTCTGCCCGGCCGACATCTCCGCCGGCATCGACGGGACGCTGTTCACCGACGCCCTGTCCGGCCAGCGGCATCCCTGCCAGTAGGCACGAGCTCCGGCTCCCGCATGCTGGCGGGGGAGCCGGTCACCAGGTGCCGCCCGGCACCGGCCAGTCCGGGGCCAGCGCCCGTGAGGGGCGCTGGCCCCGGCATTCTGCTGTCACGATGGCGTCCTCGGCCGCCCAGTAGCGGGGCAGCGACCGGTACGGGTTCGGCCCCGCCTGGTTGGTCACGTAGACGTAGCCGGCCCGCCGCGCGGCCGCCAGCCGGAGCGCGGTTGCCAGGTCCGCGCGCGGGGTGGCGTACACCACGTGCGAGAACCGGGCGGCCGGGTACCTGCCCACCCAGCCGGGCACCCGCAGCCGGGCGTAACCGGCGTAGCTTCCCTCGTAGGCCAGCACCACGTCCCCCAGCGCCATGTACTGCCTGCTCGGATAGGTGCCCGGGTTCAGCATGACCAGCGCGCCCTGGTCCGCCGTCCTGATATAGCCGGTCAGCCGCTGGTAGTAGCCGACCTGGCCGGCCCCGGCCGTGGCCTCGTCGAGGAAGATCCCGGTGACGCCGTACCAGGCCCGGTAGTGCCGGACGTCCGCCTCCACCGCGGCGGCCGGGCGGCGCGCGTAGTCCGTGCTGGCATAGCCCAGGATCGTGATCCCGGCGGCCTGCGCCTGCCGGACCGTTGCCTGGTAGGCCCGGTTCGGCACCTCGCCCGCGCCGGAGCTCGTGACGTCCAGGATCATGATCGCGGGCACCGGCCGGCTGGTCACCGCCCTGGCCCAGCCGGCGCCCGGGTAGAAGTAGGCCGGCACGTCGATCCGCGGGCAGCCCGGAGCGGGACCGGCCAGCATCTTGATCGCGGTCAGCGCCGCGGCCAGCGGCAGCAGGGCCGCCAGCGCGAGCAGCACCCGGGACCGGCGCCGCCGCGGCAGGCCGCGCACCGGCCCGGTCACGGCACCGGCCCGGTCACGGGACCTGCCCGGTCACGGGCGCCTGCCCGCCGAGCTGGCCCGCGGGAAGCCGGTCCCAGGGATTGGGCTCCCCCCGGTCCGTCACGTACGCCGAGCCGGCGTTGCGCCGGGCGGCCAGCCAGAAGGCGTCGCGGAACGATCCCGGCGGCACCGAGTGGGGGAGGTGGAAGAACTGGCCGGCCGGGCGCACCCGGGCCCAGCGCGGCACGGTGAGGCCGAGATAGGCGCGCCACGTGCCCTCGAACGTGCCGAGCAGGTCGGCATGGTCGGCGTAGGCCTCCACCGGGTGGGCGCCGTGGTTGAGCGCCACCACGCCGGCGCCCAGCGCGCGGGCCTGCCGCGCCAGGCCGGCGTAATGGCCGACGTGTTCCGGGCCCGCCGCCGCACGGTCGAAGAACACCCCGGACAGGCGGTACCAGTCCAGGTAGCGGCCGAGGTCGGTGAGGGCGTCCCCGGCCGGCCGCTGGCCGTAGTTGGTGTCCACGTACCCGGCGACGGCGACGCCGGCCTCCCGCAGCTGGCCGAGGGCCAGCCGGACCGCCGTGTCCGGCGCGGCTCCGGGGCCGTCGGCCAGGTTGAGCACGACCAGCCGGATCCGCCCTGCCTGCCCCGCCAGCCAGGCCCACTCGGCGGGGTGGCTGGCAGGGTGGAAGTAGGCGGGCACGACGAGCTTCATCCGACCGCCACCCGGCCGCTCTCTCCGCCTGCCGCCCGGCCCGCGCTTTCCCCGCCTGCCGCCCGGCCCGCGCTTTCCCCGCCTGCCGCCCAGAGGTCGGCCAGCGAGGTGGCCAGATCGCGGCGCGGCCGCCAGCCGAGGTCGCCGCGGGCCAGGCTGATGTCGGCCTGCTGCCACGGTATGTCCGCCGACCGTGGCTGGCCCGGCCCGTCCTCCCGCACCCCCGCCGTGCACCCGCTGACCGTGGCCAGCCCGGCGGCCAGGGCCCGCACCGGCACCGCCTGGCCGCTGCCCACGTTCAGCACCGGGTGCGGCAGCGACCCGGCGGTCACCGCCGCGAGCACGGCGTCGGCGACGTCGCGCGCGTCGACGAAGTCCCGGACCGCGTCCAGCGGCCCGAGCCGGACGTCGGCGCCGTCGGCGAGCGCCCGGCGCAGCTCGGCGGCCAGGCGCCCGGGCAGGCTGGTCACCGGCGCGCCCGGGCCGACCGGGTTGAACACCCGCAGCACCACGGCATCGAGCCCGGCGGCGACGGCGAGCTCCACCAGCCGGGTGCCGGCCAGCTTGGTCGCCCCGTACAGGCCGGCCGGCCTGGCCGGGGCCTGCTCGGTGACCGGGACGCCGGGCGCTGCCGGGCCGTACTCGGCGGCCGAGCCGAGATGCACCAGCCGCGCCGCCGTCCGGAGCATGGCCTGCACCAGCGCGTACGTGCCGTCGACGTTGACGGCGGCCAGCTCGCCGGGCGGCCCGCCGGTGGCCCCCGCACAGTTCACCACGGCATCGGGCGCCACGTCGGCCAGCATCGCGCCGACCGCGGCCGGCTGGCCTGCCGTCGGGCCGGCCAGGTCGGCCAGCCGATGGCCGGGCGAGCCGGGCAGCGGGGAGCGGCCCGCGGTAACCACGTCCAGCCCGGCGGCGCAGGCCCGGCGGCGGATGTGCGTGCCGAGGAACCCGCTCGCGCCGATGATCAGCAGGCGCATGCGTCAGGCCTCCTTCAGCAGGCTGCCCCGGATCCGGCCGAACTCGGCGTTGACGCGGTCGTAGTCGTCGGGCCGCCCGATGTCGAACCAGTAGCCGTCGAACGCGTACTCCGCCGGCGGCGTGCCGCGCGCCAGCATGTCGAGCACGAGCTCGTCGAAGCCGAACGGGAGGCCCGAGGTGTACCCGGCCAGCGTCTGCCTGCTGCACGCGTAGATGCCCATGCTGACCCGGTAGTCGATGGTCGGCTTCTCGGTGAACTCCACCACGTGGCCGTCCCGGGTGGTCAGCACGCCGTAGTCGATCCGCTCCTGGCGCTGGCAGGTGGCCACGGTCAGCGGGGCACCCGAGTCCGCGTGCTGCCGCATCAGGTCCGCGTAGTCCAGATCGGTGAGCACGTCGCCGTTCATGACCAGGAACCGCTCCGGCAGCCGGTCGAGTATCCGCAGCACCGGGCCCATGGTCCCCAGCGGTGTCTCCTCGGGCAGGCTGTAGTCGACCCGCAGCCCCCAGCGGCTGCCGTCGCCGACGTAGGAGCGGATCAGCCGGCCGAGGTGGCCGATGGCCAGCGTCACCTCGCCGAAGCCGGCCGTGGCGAGCTGGCTCAGCACGATTTCCATGATCGAGTGGTCCTCGCCGATCGGCACGAGCGGCTTGGGCAGCCTCGTGGTGTAGGGGCGGAGCCTGATGCCCTTCCCCCCGGCCAGGATGACCGCGTGCAGCACGCCTGCGCTCCTCATTGGCTGTACTCGCCGGGATGGTAGCCCGCCAGGGTGCCCGGCCGGCCGAACCACTCGATGGTCTGCCGCAGTCCCTGCTCGCGACTGTGCCGCGGCTGCCACCCGGTGCGGTCGCGCAGCTTGGTCGCGTCACAGCACAGCCGCAGGACCTCGGAGTCCTTCGGCCGCACCCGCTCCGGGTCCTCGCAGATCTCCGCGTCCGCGCCCATCAGGGCGGCGATGTCGCCGGCCAGCCGGCCGACCGGCACGTCCGCGCCGGTGCCGGCGTTGAACACCTCGCCGACGACCGCCGACGCGGGGGCCTCGCCGAGCGCGGCGAAGGCCTCGGCCATGTCGGCGACAAAGGTGAAGTCCCGGGACGGGTGCAGTGAGCCGAGCCTGAGCTGCCGGGAGCCGGCCGCGAGCTGGATGATCACCGCCGGGATCACGGCGCGGGCCGACTGGCGCGGGCCGAAGGTGTTGAACGGGCGGAGCGTCACCACGGGGGTGCCGAAGCTCAGGTAGTAGGACTCGGCGAGCTTGTCCGCCGCCACCTTGGACGCCGCGTACGGCGACTGCGCCTGCAGCGGGTGCGCCTCACTGATCGGCACCGAGCGGGCCGTCCCGTAGGTCTCGCTGGTCGATGTGTGCACCAGCCGGGGAGTCCCGCAGGCACGCACCGCCTCGAGCACCTGCAGCGTGCCGGTCACGTTGGTGTCGACGAACGACCGCGGCGCACGGTAGGAGTACGGCACCGAGCCCAGCGCGGCGAGGTGGTACACCACCGCGGCGCCCTCGACCACCTGCCGCACCGACGCCGGGTCGCGCACGTCGCCGAACACCACCTCCACCTGATCAAGAACGTCGGCGGGCAGCTCCGCCAGCCAGCCCCGCGAGCTGAGCATGTTGTACAGGACCATGGCCCGTACCCGCTGCCCGCGGCGCACCAGTGTCTCCACCAGATGGGAGCCGATGAACCCCTCGGCCCCCGTCACGGCAACTTCCTCTCTCACGGTCGGTCCTCCCTTTCTCCGGCAATGAGGCCATTTCGCACGGCGGCGATCTCCCCCTAACAGGCGTGCCGCGTCGCGCGGCCCAGCACCAGGGCCGCGTATCCGGTGAGTCCGATCAGCAGTTGCGTGCAGGCCACCAGCTGGGCGGGCACGCCGCCGCCACGGCAGGCGATCTCGGCGGCCAGGGCCACGGCGCAGCCAGCCAGCGGGACCGCCCGGCTGCCGAACGCCTGCAGCAGCAGCGCGGCGAACATCGCGCCGCCGAGCGCCAGGTAGGCGGCCACCTGCGGCAGCGCCGCCAGGTGCGGATGGGCCAGCCGGGTCACCACGGCGATGGCCGTGACCACGGCGGTCAGCGCCGCGGTGATGGCCAGGTACTGTGCCAGCGCGGCCAGCAGCGTCAGCCGCGCGCCCGTGGTGAACGCGCGCAACTGCCCGGTGCTGCGCAGCAGCCGCTGGGTGCGCCGCCGGAACCAGATGAGTACCCATTCCGCCGCGCCCATGCTCATCGCCAGCGGCAGCGAGACCAGCACGGCGGCGCTGGCGCGGCCCGGCTGCCCGGTCACGATCGGGAAGGCGAGCAGCCCGGCGGCGAGCAGGCCGAAGGCGGCGCTCGGCAGCGCGCCGCGCAGTTCCGCCGCGGTGACCAGCCCGCGAACCGGGCCGGTGCGGCGGCCCGCCGCCCGCCCGGCCCGCGCCGCGGCGAGCGCCAGGGCCAGCAGCGGCGTGGCCGCCAGCGCCGCCCACGCCAGGTGGGTGAGTTGCGGCGGCCGCCCGGACAACAGGAACACGGCCCCGCCGAGCACGCCGGGCGCGGCCGCGGCCAGCAGCAGCCACTCGGCGCGCAGCACGATCAGCACGGTGGCCCCCAGCATGTACGCGCCCAGGCCGGCCCCGAAGATCACCGCTCCGGTGGGCGCCCGCAGCAGCGGGCTGGCCATGGCCAGGGCGAGCAGCACCGCGGCCATCCCGGGAGCCAGGCCGGCCCGGAGCAGCCGTGCCGCCTGGGCCGGGCCGGCCTGGCCCAGCCGCAGGTAGCCGAGGTAGGCCAGGGAATGGCTGGCCGCCCAGGAGGCCGCCGACGCCACGACCAGCACGCTGAGCACGCCTGGCCCGGCCAGCAGGCCGCCGGCGGCCGGGAAGCAGACCGGCGGCAACCCGTAGAGCAGGCCATGGACCGCGGGCCGGACCCGGCCGGCCGGCCACGGATCCGGCGGCTGCGCGGGCTCGGCCGGGTGCCGCGGCACCCGCAGGTACATCTGGTCGGCCAGCGCGAAGACGTCGGGAAGCCCGAAGCGGTCGCGGACCGCCTTGTCGCTCCAGCCCTCGAACTCCAGCGAGCAGCAGATCTCCAGCGGGTCCACCGCGCCCTCGCAGACCCCGGCGAACTGCGCGCACAGCTCGTCCAGGCCGCCGGCCTCGTGGCCCGGGCCGCCCGGGCCGCCCGGCCCGCGGTCCGCCCGGACCGGCGCGGGCAGTGGCTCGGTGACATCGTCCGCCAGCCAGTTCCAGCGCGGCAGCCGGTGGACCGGCACAGTGACTGCGCTCATCCGATGGCCTGCTGAGGCGTACTGCCGCTGGGCGTGCCGGGCCTGGCCGGAGCCGTCGGCAGCGGGCGCCCGGAACCGAGGAAGTGGTAGATCTCGTCGAAGGTGTTGATGGCCTCGTCGACGGTGAAGTACTCAAGCGCCCGGGCCCGGGCCGCGCTGCCGAGCCGCTGCCGCAGCGCGCTGTCCCGGAGCAAGGTATGGCAGGCCCGCGCGAGCAGGTCGGGGCTGCGCGGCGGAACCACGAGCCCGGTGTCGCCGACCGCCTCGGTGACGCCGCCGACGTCGGTGGCCACACAGGCCCGGCCGCAGGTCATCGCCTCGATCAGGCTGTAGGGAAAGCCCTCGGAGACGCTGCAGAGCACCACGATGGTGCCGGCCTGGTAGGCGTCGCGGATGTTCTCCACCCGGCCCTCGAAGGTCGCTGCCCCGGCGACGCCGAGGCTGGCCGCCAGCGCCTGGCAGCGCTGCAGGTAGGACTCGCCGCCGGCGGGCGCCGCGCCGAACATCCGCAGCCTTGCCCCGGGCATGTCCTTGTGCACCAGGGCGAACGCCCGCAGCAGCGTTTCCAGGTCCTTGATCGGGTCGATCCGGCCCACCCAGGAGATGGTCGGCGCGGCGGGCTCGCCGGTGAGCGCGGGGAAGCAGGACGGGTCCACCCCGTTGTAGACCGTGCGGATGCGCGCGGGCTCCGCGCCGAGCCGCTCCTCCCACCGCCGGTTGTAGATGTTGCCCGGCGTGATCGCCGCCGCCTCCTGGTAGCCGGTGGCGCACAGGTGGCGCATGAACCCCAGGTAGAACGCCTTGACCGGCCAGCGGTACGGGCTCTTCCGGTTCTGCAGGTACTGCTCGCGCAGGTAGACGCCGTGCTCGGTGAGCAGCACGGGCGCGCCGTGCTGCCACTTCGCGGCCAGGGCAGGCAGCAGGCCCAGCCCATTGGTCACCGCGTGCCCGAGGTCCGCCCGGACCGGTGGGTAGCACAGCGGCCGGAGCGAGTGGTCGAGCAGTTGCAGCGCGGTCACCGCGTCGTGCAGCGTCGGCGCCGGCTGCTGCGCCCGCGGCCACCGGTCCCGCCACGCCTCGGCCAGCACGCGGACGGCCCTGTCGCTGGCGAGGCTGGTGCTCAGCTCCCCGTGCCGGGACGCATACTCGTGCAGTTCACCCAGCATGGCACCGAACCGCCGTTGCGCGGCGGCCGAGGAGTCGAGCATGATCTCGATGAACTGGCGCAACAGCCGGGGCGGGAGCCCGCCCCGGCCGCGCGCGGCGGGCGCGGGGCCCGGCCCCCACAGTGGCATCGTGACCGTGGAACGGACGTTGTCCGGCAGCGCCCAGACGGCGACCTCGGCCGAGGTCGCCACCAGGGCGACCACGTGGAAGTCATAGCCAGGCATCCCGCGGATGAGCTGGTCGCACCACACGCTCACGCCGCCAAAAGCGAACGGATAAGTGCCTTCCGTCATCAAAGCTATCTTCATAGGTGCCGATTACCGCCTGGTCGCACGGGCAGAGACTGATGAACTACGCAATTCCCATGCGCGCGCGGCGGGGTGCGCGCGAAAAGATGCCGAACAGGATTCGCTCGATGCTGCCGTCAGCCTGGACGGCAACGACAAGCGTAAGCGAATCCACTCTCCTGGCTCGCCATGTGGCAGACTCATTCCAGATGGGGTGTGGCTTATAAAATTATATCGGTCAGATTGTACGTATAGCCTGATAGGCGGCCTACACGGCGGGTAGCTCACTGGCCGCTGCTACGCCGCGGCGCTTAATTGCTAACTGAATACTAACAGCATGGATCGCGCTTTGCCGACTCTTGCAATCGCGTGTACCGATCGCGGCTCGAATGACATGGGCCTGCCGCGTCCCGATATTCCCCGGGTACCCGGATATTACAATTCATCCCAGGCCGCCGGGCATTGCCTCAGTTCTTGGCCCGAACGCCCGCCGACGGCCGGGCGGGCCGGTTCGGTAAAACCGCCGCCAATGCCCGCCACGGGGCCGGGACGGACCGCGGCGCCCGGGCGGTGCGCGGTGCGCGGCGACGCAGCCGGGACCGGTGCGGCCAGGGGCCGCGCGCGTGGCGGCCAGGACATCTGGTTCGCTTCTGTGCATGACCTCACCAGCCGATGCGGATCCGGCCACGCCAGCGGCGTGGTTCACCGCTGCCCTGGCCGCCGCGGCGGAGCAGCGGTCGGCCACCGTCGAGGGAGCCTCGATCACCTACCGCGCGTGGGGCGACCGCACCGGTCCCGGCGTCGTGCTCGTGCACGGCGGCGCGGCGCATTCCCGCTGGTGGGATCATGTCGGCCCGCTGCTGGCCGACGGCCGGCGGGTGGTCGCGCTCGACCTGTCCGGGCACGGGGACAGCGGGCGGCGCCGTTCCTACAGCCTCGACGTCTGGGCGCGCGAGGTGCTCGCGGTCGCGGCCGACGCCGGCGTCACCGCCCCGCCGACGGTGATCGGCCACAGCATGGGCGGTTTCGTGACGCTACGGCTGGCCGTGCTGGCCGGTTCCCGGATCGCCGGGGCGGTCGTCATCGATTCCCCCGTCCGGGACATCGCCCCCGAGGAGTACGCCGCCCAGGAACACCGGGCGTTCGGCCCGCTGCGCGTCTATCCCTCCCGGGAGGCGGCGCTGGCCCGGTTCCGCCTCATTCCGGACCAGGCCACGCTGGGCTACATCACCCGCCACGTCGCGGCCACCTCGGTCCGCCCGGTGGACGGCGGCTGGACCTGGAAGTTCGACCCGCAGATCTTCGCGCACGAGCGGATCACCCCCGCCAAGCTCACCCGGCTGGACTGCCGGGTGGCGCTGCTGCGGGCCGAGCACGGGATCATGTCGGCGCAGATGAGCGACGTCATGTACGACCGGCTGGGCCGCGTCGCCCCGGTCATCGAGATCCCCGCCGCCGCCCACCACGTCATGCTCGACCAGCCCATCGCGCTGATCGCCGCGATCCGCACCCTGCTCTCGGACTGGGACCACTCGCTCCCCCCGGCCCCGTAGCCGGCCGGGTGTGGCCGGGGCACGGCGCGGGCAGTGCCCCGGGTGGTGAGAAATGGGATGGCAGCGAAGCCCGCGTGGCTCGCCGGGTGGACGGGCGAGCATCTGCGGCATGCCGCCGCCCTGGTCAGGCAGGGCGGGAACCCCGCCGCGCGGGTGTACGAGAGCATCGGGGCCGATTTCTTCCTCGCGCTGGCACCGGGCTGGCTGAACCTGGGGCTGTGGGAGGGGCCGGGTGCGGAGGCGGAGGCCGGGGCCGCCTGCCGCCGCCTGGTCGCGACGCTCGCCGCGGCGCTGCCCGCCGGCGGCCTGGTGATCGACGCCGGGAACGGGCTCGGCACCGCCGAGCCGCTGATCGCGCAGACCGCCCGCCCGCGCCGGCTGGTGGCGGTGAACATCACCGAATGGCAGCTGGTGGCCGGCCGGGACATGCTGCGGGCGGCCCGCGCCGCGGCCGTGGCGGGCGACGCGGCCCGGCTGCCGGTCGCCGACGGGGCGGCCGACGGGATCATCAGCGTCGAGGCGGCGTTTCACTTCCGCTCCCGGAAGGCGTTCTTCGAGGAGTGCTACCGGGTGCTCCGCCCGGGCGGGGTGCTGAGCATGTCCGACATCCCGGTACAGCGGTGGCCGGTCACCCCGGCCGAGGTGATCGCCGGCCTGACCCAGCTGCGGGTGTTCGGCCTGCGGCACACGATGGCCATGACCGCGGCGCAGATCGCCGCCGCCGCCCGCGCCGCCGGGCTGGCCGAGGTGGAGGTCACCCTGTGCGGCGAGCGCGTCCTCGCCCCGGCGCTGCGGCTGACCGCGGCCCGGCTCGCCGCCCCCGCCGCCGCGCCGGCCGGCCAGCACACCGCCGCCCGGCTGCTGCTCCGCCAGGTAGACCTGCTGTGGCGCCGCCGGATCATCGATTACCTGCTGCTTCGCGCGGTCCGGCCGTAACCGGCCCGGCCGTGGTCCGGTCGCCAGGGCGGTCACAGGTCAGGCCCTACCGGGCGGCAGCGCGGTTCCGCCGGTAGCGGCGGGCGCTGCGCCGGGCGGCGAACCGCATGATGGCGGGCGGAGGCTCCAGCCCGAGCTGGCGCAACATCCCGGGGGCGTCCTCCTGGTGCCATATCTCGGTGAACACGCCCGCCCCGGCCCGGAAGATCTCCTGCCCGGTCATGGTGACCGGCCTGCCGGTGGGCGGCAGGCCGAACAGGTCGAACGTGCCGGTGTTGGTACCGGTCATGGTCCACCGGCCAGCGACGAACCGGCCGTCGGAGAGCACGACGTCGGCGGCGAAGCGCAGGTCGGGAAAGGCCCGCCGGACCATGGTGACCGCCCAGTTGTGCCCCTCCAGCCCGGGCGGCTGGCCCGGGTAGGGGTTGTTGTCGACCAGGTCGTCCGCGAGCAGTTCCTTGGCCACGTCGAGGCGGCCCTCGCCCCAGACCTCGGCCAGCCAGCGACGGTACATCGATTCCAGTTCTGGTGCGTCCATGGAGTGCACGATACTCTCATTGAGAGTATCGTGCACTAGGTGCCCGCGCTGACCACGACCTCCTACGCCGTGCTCGCGCTGCTGGCGCTGCGGCCGTGGACCACCTACCAGCTCGCCACCCAGATGGAGCGCAGCCTGGGGTGGATCTGGCCCCGGGCGGTGTCGCGGCTCTACGAGGAGCCGAAGAAACTGGTGGCCGCCGGGCTGGCCACCAGCCGCCCCGCTGCGACGGGCAGGCGGCGCAGCACCGTGTACACCATTACCCCTCAGGGCCGGGAGGCGCTGGCCGCGTGGCTGGCCGAGCCGGGCACCGGGGTGGTGCTGGAGTGTGAGGCGCTGGTGAAGATCGCCTACGCCGACCAGGGGACCCGCGAGGGGCTGCTGGCCAACCTCGCCGCGCTGATCGACGACACCACGGCCAAGCTCCGCTTCGGCGAGATGATCGCCCAGCAGTACCTTGACGGCCAGGGGCCGTTCACCGAGCGCCTGCCGCTCAGCGGCCTGATGTGGCGGTTCCTGTGGGAGTACCACCTGACCGTGCTGCGCTGGGCCCGCTGGGCGGAGGCCGAGGTACGCGCCTGGCCGGCCGGCCTGTCCGAACTCGACGCGATCGCCGAGTTCGCCCGGATCGTGTCCACGGCCGGCCGCCCCCCCGCCCCCGAATAGACCCCGCCGGCCACACTCTTCATCGGGCCCGACCATTTGGGTGCCCGGTGTGCCCCGGTTCTCCTCGTCGGGAGCGATGAAGAGCACGCGCTCGGGTGCCGTGGCGGGGTCAGGCGGCGATCAGGATGATCCCCGCCGCGATCACGATGGCGGCCGCCACCCGCCGCGTCCCGAAGGACTCCTTCAGCGCGACCATCCCGATGAGCGCCGCGAAGATCACGCTGGTCTCCCTGATCGCGGCGACCTCGGCGAGCGGTGCCCGCGCCTGCGCCCAGAGCACGATGCCGTAGGCCAGGACCGACAGCGCCCCGGCCAACAGCCCCCGCTGCAGCAGCGACCGGTCCCGCCACCGGGCCGCCGGCCGCCGGACCGCCGCGACCACGGGGAACACCGGTCCCTGCAGGGCGAACATCAGCCCGCCGTAGGCGAGGGCGTCGTGGGCCGCGCGCACCCCGAGGCCGTCCACGATGGTGTAGCTGGCGATGGTCAGCCCGGTCAGCGCGGCCACGCTGATGGCGGGCAGTTCGGCGCGGGTCAGCCGGCCCGCGGACAGGGCCAGGCTCATCAGCCCGACGGCGAGGACCGCCACCCCGGCCAGCGGCATCACGCCCAGGCGCTCGCCTGCGAACAGGTAGGCCCCTACGGCCACCACCAGCGGCGACGTGCCCCGCGCGATCGGGTAGACCTGGTTGAAGGCGCCGAGCCGGTAGGAGTTCAGCAGCGCCAGCTCATAGCCGACGTGGATCGCCGCGGAGGCGACCGCGAGGATCACCGCGGTGCGGCCGGGCAGCCCGGTCAGCGCCACCGCGAGGCCGCCGAAAAGCATCTGCGGGAACCCCATCAGGGCGAACGCCATGACCCGGTCGTCGACCTGTTTCGCGATGGCGTTCCAGGCCGCGTGCAGCGCCCCGGAGCCGATCACGATGACGGCGATGGCGACGGTCAGGTGCGGGGTCATGCGCGCACCGCCCGCAGCGGCGCGCCCTGGTCAGCCGCGGAGCAAGGTCCTCGCATCGAAGGCTCTCTCTGCCTGTCCCGGAATATCCGGGCATGCCGATAAGAGCCCTCGGGGCTTTTATCCCGTCAGGTGTGGAGGCCGTTGCCGGCCCCTGCCGCCGCTCGGTCCAGCCCGCCGCGTCCCTGGTTGTTTTCCTGCTTAACGGCACCGGCGCGGAACCCTAGGCGCAACCACATGCTGGTTCCAGGGTATGCCAGAGGAGAGGGGCGCCGCCGGCAGCCCAGGGAGAGTGCAGCCCGGTGAACGTGATCAGCTGTGGATACGTGTTGTGACCGTGAAGCGGATCGACTACCACGGCACGTTCGCGTTCCCGCTCCCGCCGCCACGGCTGTGGGAGGTGATCGAGCGGTTCGACCTGTTCGAGTCGTGGTGGGCCTGGCTGGCGGACTTCCGGGCGGGCGATGGCGGCCTGGCCGACGGCAACGTGCTGGCGGGCACGGTCGTCCCGCCGGTGCCCTACCGCCTGCACCTGATCATCCGGCTGGAGCGCTGCGTCCGGCCGCGCCTGATCGAGGCGGCGGTCGGCGGCGACGCGTCCGGCCGGGCGGTGCTGCGGCTGGAACCCGCCGGCGATGGCACGAGCGCCGAGGTGGCCTGGTCGCTCGGCATGCGCAGCGCACCGCTGCGGGCCGCGGCGGCGCTCGCCTACCCGCTGATGCGCTGGGGCCACGACCGCGTGGTGGACATGGCCGTCAGCGGCTTCCGGCAGCGTGCCTGCGCGGCTGAGCCGGGCGGCCCGGCATGCTTGCTCGGCAGTGCCGGGCCGGGCGCCCGCTGACCATGCTCGCGGGGAGCCCCGGGCACCGATGACGGAGACGGTCGTCCACTTCATCTGCCGGGGCAACTCGTTCCGGAGCATCATCGCCGAGGCCTACCTCAACTCGCTCCGGGTCACGAGGCTGCGGGCAACGTCGAGCGGGACCACCGGGGCGGCGCACCGGGCCGCGAACATGGCGGCGTACACGGCGACGCTCGGGATCCTCGCCAGGAACGGGATCCGGGAGTTCGCCAAGGCCGGCTACGGCGACCAGTTGACCCAGTCACTCCTGGCCGGCGCCGATGTCGTCGTCTGCCTCAATCAGCGGGTCCGCGACGAATGCCAGCGCCTGGTGACCCTGCCGCCCGGTACCCGCGTATGGTCGGTGGCCGACATAGGCGAGCCCGGCAGGGTGGCGCACACCGAGGCGGAGCGGAACCTGTGCCGGCAGGCGGCCTACCACGAGATAGCGCAGGCCGTCCGCCGCCTCCTCGCCGAGCTGCGCCCTGATCCGTTATCAGCCAGCGGCGGTGAGCGGTCGGGGCGGCCCTCGGGCGGCGGCCCCGGTGGCACATTGACGTGGCGTAGCCACAGCTGCCACTTGCGTAGTTCCGGCCCGGCGGTGCCCGCGGGTGGTGCACCCTGGTGGCCCAACAGCATCCAGCGTGTGGCGTTTCCTGTGATTCTGCCGCCGTGACCCCGCCGCAGCATCCGCACGCCGCTGGCGTTTGGGGCTTGTCACGCCAGCATCGGGTGGTAGCTGAGCGCGCTCGCCGCGCCCCGACCGAAGGCCGACCGTGTCCCGCTCCGCCCGGCACCGCAAGGCGGCCCGGCCCGCGCCCCCCCGGCGGTACAAGGCCGCCGGGATCGCGCTGGCGGCGGTCGCGGTCACCGCCCTGGCGGTCGCCGCCTCGCCTGCCGCGATCCACTGGCTCAAGCGGGCGCCGCACCCGGCCGGGGCGGCCCAGGCCGATGCGCTCGGCCTGCCCACCGCCGGGGCGCACCGCGGCGCCGCCAGCCCGCGCCCCACGGCGCCGGGGACGCTGGCCAGCCCGCAGCCGCAGATCGTCAGCCTCCGCGTGGCCAAGAGCCGCCGGCACCGCAAGCCCGCCCAGGCGGGTTACCTCAACCCGCTGCGCGCGATCAGCGGCCTGGTGCCCGAGCGCATCGACGAGGGCGTCGATTTCGCTGGCACGGGCCCGGTCTACGCCCTCGGCGACGGCGTCGTCACCAGCGAGTCCCAGGACTCCGGCTGGCCCGGCTGGTGGATCACCTACCAGCTCACCGACGGCCCGGATGCGGGGCTGATGGTCTACGTGGCCGAGGACGTGACGCCTGACGTCCAGGTCGGCCAGCACGTGACACCGGCGACCGTGGTCGCCACCATGGTGGCCGGCGCCGACGGCATCGAGACCGGGTGGGCGCAGCAAAGCGCCGTGTCCGCGGAGTCGGAGCTGCCGGAGGCGGGCGGCGTCGGCGCGGGCGGCCCGTTCCCGACCGAGGTCGGGGTCAGCTTCGAGGGGGTGCTCGTCGCGCTGGGCGTGCCCGCCGCGCCCAACCTCGGCCAGGCTGCCTCCGGGATCCTCCCGGCCGGCTACCCGGCAGGCTGACGGGCGACGGCCGCTGGCGACCCGCGGCGACGCGCCGGGGAGACGGCGGCGCACTATGGCGTGCAGGGGGGCAGAGCGGGGCGGTGCGAGTAGCCGCCAGGCAGGTTGGCCGGGTCCGGAGGATCCCGATCAGCGCTGCCGGATGCAGCATACCGCGCGGGTTTCGAGGCTGGTACCAGGACGTAAAAGCTGGTTCATGGATGGGGCGGCATTTCGGTGCGATCTTTGTTAACCTCCGGCGCATGAGACGATCGCCGATACTGCCGGTTGGTGCGGCGGTGGCTGCGGTCGCCCTGAGCGCGTCGCCAACGCTCGCTGCCGTGAAGCCCGAGGGCAAACGCGATCACAATGACCTGGTGGGGTTTCCGCTGCTGGCATTACGGACCGGCCATGGCGTTGCATCGCCGAACGGCCACGTGTCGCACAGCAGCCACGTCTCCCATTCGTCGCACTCGTCTCATGTATCCAGCTCACATAGCTCTCATAATTCACATTTTTCGCACTCCTCGCATTCATCGCACTTCTCCTCAAGTCCTTCATCGGCCCCGAGCCCGAGCCCTGTGCCGCCTCCGACGCAATCGTCACCGCACCACAAGAAGAAGGCGAAGGCGGCCAAGAAACCCCCTCACACGGTTTCTCCGTCGCCGTCGGCCTCGCCAACGCCGTCTCCTTCACCCTCGCCCAGCGACATCTCGGTGAGCCCGGTTGTCAGCATCAGCGCGTCGCCGGCAGCCAACAACAAGTCCGCCAGCCCAGGTAGCGAAGGCGAGGCGGTTGGCCTGATAGTCCTCGTGCTCGGCGGCGCTTCCTATCTCATCGTCAGGCACAGGCGCATGAGGTGATGAGTTGACACATTCTGATGACCAGGCGCTGGAGATCACCTTCGACACGGCCACGGTTGGCCTAGATGCGCTGCAAAGGGCCGCCTACGCGGTTGCCCATCTGATGAGCGTGGACATCGCAGTGTCGGGTGACAGATATGTGTGCAGGCTCTTTCCTCGTGATCCAGCTGCCGATGCCGATGAGCTGGCGCACCGGGTCAGGTCCGAGGTGATCGATCAGACGTTGCGTCTGCGGATCGCTGCCGAGACGGGACCGTTGCGCAACCTCATCTTCGCGCTGGCGTTTTCCCAGACTGGCCTTGCAGACGACGAGGCCGCGAAGCCGTGACCCCTCGACTTTCCCGGGAGACAGCCAGCGTGACGCAGGGAAGCTGGCAGATGCTTCCGATCCGCTTCCATCGCTTCGATGACGACAGCATTCTGCTGACAAATCTGGTGGGGGAACACTTCTTCCTATCCGAGGACGAATTCCTCGCCGTCATGGATGGAACGTGCTCGGATCAAGTGCTTCTCGCCAGGCTGCGCGCCAGGCATCTCATCCAGCTCCCGGGCGAACGGATTCCTGTCGAACTGCTCGCGGTCAAACTCCGGACCCGGCTCCGGCGCCTTCCCGATTCGACAGGGCTTCATATTTTCGTAGTAACTCTGCGTTGCGAGCATACCTGCCGCTACTGCCAGGTCTCCCGGCAGCCTTCTGCGAAAAGTGAATACGACATGAGCCAGGACACCGCGCGCCGGGCGCTGGACCTTGCGTTTCGTTCACCATCCCCGCACCTGAAGATTGAATTTCAGGGAGGCGAGCCGCTGCTCAACTTCCCGCTGGTGCGATGGATCGTGGCAGAAGCTAACCGCCTTAACCAGGCCCACGCGAAGCGGCTTACTTTTGTGATCGCCACCAACCTGGCACTACTAAGCACCGAGATCCTGGGCTTCTGCGCCGCAGAGGGTATCTACCTGTCGACCTCACTCGATGGTCCGGCGGACCTGCATAACAGCAACCGACGACGGCCTGGACAGGACAGCTGGGAGCGAACAGTCGCGGGCATCCGGCTTGTCCAGGAGCGTCTGGGCCCCGACCGAGTCAGTGCCCTCATGACGACAACCGAGGCAAGCCTCGGCCGACCACGCGAGATCATCGACGGCTATGCCGACCTGGGCCTGCGGCAGGTGTTCCTGCGCCCGATCTCGCCCTACGGTTTCGCCCTAAGACAGCGCGGGGGTGCCGGGTATGACGTGAGCCGGTGGCTGGCGTTCTACGACGCGGGACTCGACCATATCATCGACCTGAACCGCAAAGGTGTGCCCATGGTTGAGACCTATGCCGCGATCATCGCCAAGAAGATGTTCACCAATGAAGATCCGGGCTATGTCGACCTGACCTCGCCGGCTGGTATCGGCCTTGGTGCACTGGTCTATAACTACGACGGTGACGTCTATGCATCGGATGAGGGCCGGATGCTCGCTGAGATGGGCGACCATACCTTCCGGCTAGGCAATGTGCGGAACAGCGACTATAGGGACATATTGCTTTCCGAAGAGCTCCTGACGCCTCTTCAGCAATCACTGACGCTGAGTGCACCGATGTGCAACACATGTGCCTTCGAGCCCTACTGCGGTGCTGATCCAGTCTTCCATCACGCCACCATGGGCGACTTCGTAGGCCACAAGGCGATGTCGTCCTTCTGCCTTCGCAACATGGGAGTATTCACCACGATCTTGCGAAGGGCGCGTGACGACAGCTTCACCAGGAACTTGTTTTGGCGGTGGGCCCAGCAATGATGAAGCTGTCGGCTAGGACCAAGCCAATTGGTCTGCGCGGGCCGGTGCATCCCGATGTGTGGCGGGTCTGCCGCCCGGATGAGCAGTCACCAGGGCTGCCACTCGCCTGCCTGGTCACAGATAGCGAGGCGGCGACAGGGGCCCGTGACATCCACCTGGGTCGAAGCCCAACTGGTGTCCCCGGCCCTGCTGTCCGGTTGCCGACGGAGCTGGCACACGTTACCGCGGGCGACATTGTTGCCATATCCCCCGATGGTCGGCGGGTCACGGTGCTCTGGAAGAAGGCCGCGAAGCACAACAGTCTGCTGCTCACCGAGCAGTGCGACAACTATTGCCTGATGTGCTCCCAGCCTCCCAAAGACCGCGACGACACGTGGCTGTTCGACAGGGCCAAGAGGGTAGTTGACCTGCTGCCGGCCTCAGCCGTCAGCCTAGGGCTGACCGGCGGCGAACCGACTCTGGCTGCGGACGCGCTCATAGACCTGCTCGAATACTGCCGAAAAAGGACTCCCTGGCTCCAACTGCATTTGCTATCGAACGGCAGGCGTTTCGCGGACCCCAGCTTTACCCGCCGTTACGCGCAAGTCGGCTATGCTGACATCATGGTAGGCATTCCCGTATACGGTCCGGAGGCCTGTCTCCATGATTTTATCGTTCAGGCAGAAGGCGCGTTCGAGGAAACGATTCACGGGATCCTGAATCTCGCTTCGCTAGGGCAACGCATAGAGATTCGCATCGTGTTGCAGCGGCATACCGTTCCCGTTCTTCATGACCTTGCCATCTTCATTGCACGAAACCTCCTGTTCGTGGATCAAGTCGCCTTGATGGGGCTGGAAATGACCGGCCTCGCGCGGCCGAACTTTGCTGAGGTCTGGGTGGATCCGGCGGACTACCAGCGACAACTAGTAGAGGCTACGCGGACGCTCGCGGACGCACACATCGTTACCAAGATCTTTAATCATCAGCTCTGCGTTCTCGATCAGCGATTGTGGCCTTTTGCTGTCCAATCTATCAGCGATTGGAAGAATGGCTATCTCGACGTTTGCTGCGGTTGCTCGGTTCGCGACGCGTGCGGTGGCGTCTTCACGACGAGTGGCGAGCGAGTGAGCAGGCACCTGCGCTCGCTTGACGACCCGCTGCCATCCCCGTTGGACACGAGCGGCCGGTTTCCTGCCGGATGATCTGGGCCCACCCTTGGCCCGAGGTGCACACCCTAGGCGATGGTGGCATCGGTCCATCCGATGACCCGGCATCCTTTCCGGAAGTCTGAGCCAGGGGGAAGCGTCACCTCGCAACTGCGTGACCGCTGCGGGTCTTGCCAGGTGCGGGATGGCAGATCGTAAAGAAACTTGACTGTCATTTTTCTTGTCTGTAGCGTGAGCGCGTGGCCGGAGCGCAGGACGGGCAGGACTGGTCCGCCGATGCCAGCTTCCCGGCGCTGCTGCGGGCGGCCCGCAGGGCCTACGGGACGGTCGTCCGCGAGGCGCTGGCCGAAGCGGGATGTGACGACATGCCGCGCAACGGCAGCTACGTGATCGGCGCCATCGCGCGGAGCGGGGCGCCGCTGAGCCGGATCATCAGCGAGCTCGGGGTGTCCAAGCAGGCCGCCGGGCAGCTCGTGGACACCCTGGTGACCCGGGGCTACCTGGACCGCGCGGCCGACCCGGATGACCGGCGGCGGCTGACGATCACGCTCACCGGCCGCGGGCTCGCCGCGGCGGAGGTGATCCGCGACGCGGTCGAGCGGGTCGACGCCGGCCTGCTGCGCCAGGTCGGCCCCGAGTACGTGGCGCACACCAGGGCGGCGCTCGCGGCACTGATCGGCGCCGGGCACGAGACCGGAGGACACGGCCATGACCAGTGAACCGGACCTCACCACGGCCCCGGCGGTGCAGCTTCCCGCGGCGGGCCGGGACCCCGCCCTGGCGCGGCGCGGCGCGCTGGCCGTCATCGCCGGGCTCGCCGGGCTGTCCTACGCCTGGGCGCTGAACGCGGACCCGCTGGAGCCCTATTACGCGGCCACCGTCCGCAGCATGTCGATGAGCTGGCACAACTTCATCTACGGCGCCTTCGACCCGGCCGGCACCATCACCGTCGACAAGCTGCCCGGCGCCTTCTGGGTGCAGGCGCTGGCGGTGCGCGCCCTCGGGTTCCACCCCTGGGTGATCGTGGCACCGCAGGCCGTCGAGGGCGTCCTGACCGTGCTCGTGCTGTACCGGGCCGTGCAGCGGCTGGCCGGCCCGGGCGCCGGGCTGATCGCCGCGGGGATCCTCGCGGTCAGCCCGGCGACGGTCGCGCTGAACCGGGGCAACATCTCCGACTCGCTGATGATCTTGTTCCTGGTGCTGGCCGCCGACGCGGTGTCCGCCGCGCTTGCCGGCGGAAGCCAGGCCAGGCTGGTGCTGGCCGGGGTGTGGGCCGGGCTCGCCTTCCAGGCCAAGATGATCGAGGCCTGGCTGGTGCTCCCCGCGTTCGGCCTGGTGTACCTGGTGGCCGCGCCGGGCCCGGCGGCGCGGCGGCTCCGCCAGCTCGCCGTGGCAGGCGTGGTCGCCGGCCTGGTCTCGCTGGCGTGGATGACCGCCGTCTCGCTGGCGCCGGCCGCCCAGCGGCCCTACATCGACGGCAGCCACGACAACTCCGCCTACGAGCAGGTGTTCGGCTACAACGGGTTCGGCCGCTTCGGCGACCAGACCCCGCTGCAGCTGCTCGCGGGGCAGAACCTGGGCCTCGGCGTCGCCCTGCATGCCCCGGCCGTGAGCCCGGCCCGGCTGCTGCGCGGCGACCTCGGCCGCGACGCCGGCTGGCTGCTCCCGGCCGCCGCTGCCGTGGCCGCATGGGGCATCGCCAGCCGCCGGCGCCGGCCGCGCGGCGATCCGCTCCGGGCGTGCTTCCTGCTGTGGGGCGGGTGGCTGGTCCTGCTGGCGGCCACCTTCTCGCTGACCACGACCATCAACGCCTACTACACCGCGGCGCTGACACCGGCGGTGGCCGCGATACTCGGCGCCGGAGACGCGGCGATGTGGTCGGCGGAGCGGCAATCACCCGGGCGCCGGATCGGCCTGGCGGCCGGCACGGCCGGCACGGCCGGCTACGCCGCGTGGCTGGTCGCCTCGGCTCCCGCCGCGCCGGGCTGGCTGCTCCCGGCCGTCATCGCGGCCGGCGCCGTGGCCACCGCGGCCGTGCTCGGCTCGCTGGTGGTGCGGCGGCCCGGCCTGCTCACGGCAGCCCTGGCGGCGGGGCTGATCGCGGCGTGCCTGGCACCCGCGGTAGCCTCGGCCAGCCTGGTGCTGCGCCACGAGGGCGCCTTTGACACGCCGTTCGAGGCCGCGGCCGAGCGCCAGGCCGTCGACGGCCTGTTCCAGGGCACGGTCGCCCAGGTCAGGCTGGTGATACCGCGCTTGGAAGCCGCCCGCAGGGGAGCGCCCTACCTGCTCGCGACGCAGACGGCGGCGCTCGCGTCGGTGTTCATCGACGCCAGCGGCCAGGAAGCGCTGCCCATCGGCGGGTTCACCGGCACGATCCCGGCGCCGACACTGGCGCAGTTGCAGGCCGACATCCGCGCGGGCAAGTTCCATCTCGTGCTGGCCACGAGCACCGCCGGCCCGCGCATGCGGTGGATCGCCGCGCACTGCCTGAGCCTGGGCATCCCCGGCGCGCCGCTGCACAACTACTACTGCGGTGCGCGCATCGCTGGCTGACCGCCGCCGGGCGGGCCGGCCTTACCGGGCCAGGTCAAGCCGCGTGCATCCGGCATGCCGCGTTGTAGTGCTTCAGGGTGAGCTTTCCCCGGGAATACGCCCACGAGCAGGTACAGGAATTGGGCACGTGGTCGGAGGTGATGACCTCGACAGGCACGCCGCTGCGCCGCTCGGCCCGGCCCGGCTGGTAGGGCACCGGCTGCCCGACCAGGACGAGGGCGGGGCCCTCGGTCCTGGCTTCCTGGACGGCTCCGTCGGGCAGCGCCAGCCACTCCCGGGCGGCACCGGACGAGCGCTCGGCTGGCGCGGGTTGCTTGAACCGCACCCTGGCTCCGGGGATTCTGTCGCTCGCCCGGCT
>Ga0335078_10001376_pt1 | contig 36828 bp, 32 predicted proteins | sample Lox_Sample_32_FD_206711 | JGI IMG/M metagenome (GOLD analysis project Ga0335078, IMG submission 206711) | Soil microbial communities from Loxahatchee National Wildlife Refuge, Florida, United States - Lox_Sample_3.2 | ecosystem: Environmental > Terrestrial > Soil > Wetlands | place: USA... | reverse complement strand
CAACAAATGCGGGACAAGTTAGCCCTGATCCCAGCACGGTGCAGTGGACGCCGTTAATTGACAACCAGCCCAGCCTCGCCATAGGAGCCATCGCGGTGCAACCGCAACCCGCGGCGGGAACCAGCGTGGTGATCGTTGGCACTGGCGAAACCAACAGTTCGACTGATTCGTACTACGGCCAGGGAATTTTGCGCGGCGTTCTTAATGCGGCAAATCAAACCTGGAGCTGGACGCAAGTAACTCAGGATACGACTCAGGCGCACTCATTCCTGGGACTGGGCTTCAGCCAGATCGCTTTCAGCGCCGACAACAACAACCTCGTGGTCGCGGCCGCGGCCGGCGCGTCACTCGGGCTCATTGACGGCCTGGAAAGCTCGCCGACCGCGGACCTTGGCCTGTATTACTCAGCCGATGCCGGACTCACGTGGAATTACGCGAACATCACGGACAACGGTGCGACCATCGCTCCCAGTTCGGCGACTGCGGTTGTCTACAACCAGGCGGCACATGCGTTCTTCGCGGTCATCCGCTTTCATGGAGTTTATGCTTCGACCGACGGCATCAACTGGTCGCGGCTGGCCAATCAGCCGGGCCCTGGCTTGAGCGCTGCGAACTGCCCGGTAAGTCCATCTTCGAGTACGTGCCCCATTTATCGGGGAGAACTCGCCGTGACTACTGGGCGTGACGAAATGTACGCCTGGTATGTGGATGCGAATGATACTGACCAGGGAATCTGGCTCAGTACCAACGGCGGAAATACCTGGCCGGTGCAGGTTTCCACCACCAAGATTGATTCCTGCGGCGACCCGCTGGGCGGATGCGGCACGCAGGACGGCTCCTACAACCTGACCCTCGGGGCGGCGCCGAATGGCACAGGCAACACCGATCTTTACGCCGGGGCGGTGAATATCTACAAGTGCGAGATCACCGGACTGCCGGCATCGCCCACGGCCTGTGATGGAACGGAGACTTTGGGCTTCGGCTTTCTGAACCTCACCCACGTTTACGGCTGTGCTCCGGATTTCGGCGCGCCCGCGCATGTGCACCCCAGCCAGCATGCGATGGACCTGCTGCAGGTGAACGCCGGCAACGAAGTAGTGATGTACTTCGCCAATGATGGCGGCATTTACCGCACGATTGATGGCTACAGCCGCCTGCTCAGCGGAGATTGTTCGGGCACGAACGGATTCGACGACCTCAATCAAACTCTGGGCTCGTTGAGCGAGTTCATCTCGCTCGCGCAAGACCCCGGCGATGCCAGCACGCTGGTGGGCGGCGCGCAAGGCAATGGATTTCCGGCCACGCAGGATGCGCTGTTGAGCTCGGCGTGGGGGAATGCGAATACCGGGAATGGCGGATATGCGGAGGTTAACCCGGCGAATCCGGCGCAGTGGTTCACGGCCACGGGTGGAGTAAATATCGAGGCGTGCAGCAATGGAGCTTCATGCGATCTGGAGGATTTCGCCAGCGGACTTGTGGTTTCGAGCGCGACCGTGGGAGGCGATGTGGGGCCGCTGGATACGCCCTTCATGGTTGATCCCGCGGTTCTTTCGACCGGAGGGGCAAGCGACCTGATTGTGGGAACCTGCCGCGTGTGGCGCGGAGGCATGGATGGCTCGGGCTTTGCCGCTCTGAGCCCGAACTTCGACGCACTTACCGGCGCGATTTGCAGCGGATACGAAGTGAACCTGGTGCGATCGCTGGCGGCGGGCGGGCCGCTGGATGCGAGCGGCGCGTCGAGCATGATTTATGCCGGGACAGATGGTTGGGGACCGCTGGTCACGACCAATCCCTCGGGCGGACACCTGTGGGCGACCGATCCGAATAATGGGCCCGGAGTTTGGATTGACCGAACTACATTCGGCACAATCAACATCAATCCCGGGCAATTTCCTATTTCCGCAGTTGCAGTGGACGACACTGATACCAGCGGGATTCCGGGGCAGGTTGCTTACGCGGCAATTGGCGGTTTTGCAGCAAGCCGGGTATGGAAGACGGCTACTGCAGGCGCTATTTGGTTTGACATGACGGCTGACTTGCCCGATGCGCCGGTGAATGCGCTGGCAGTAGATCCCGGGCAGGGGACGAATCCGGGGACGCTGTACGCTGCAACGGATGTTGGAGTGTTTGCGCGCAGTGCTGATCCGGCTACGACCGACAACCCTGTGTGGACCGAGGTTGGCCCTACGCCTGGAAGCGGGCAAAGCGGCTATTTGCCGGATGCGCCGGTGACGGCCTTGCGCATTTACAACGACGCCACTACCAAGCTGCTGCGGGCGGCCACTTACGGGCGCGGCATCTGGCAGTACGTTCTGAGTGTGACTCCGAGTTTTTTCCTGACGGCGCCAAATCCCGAGCAGACGGTGTTTGGTTCTCAGGCGACTACCTTCAGCCTCGATCTGAGTTCAGTAAATGGCTATAACAGCCCGGTGAACTTGACTTGTACCGCCAGCGGGGGCGCAACCTGCACAGCTCCCGCACAATGGGCCTGGACCCAAAACGAGGGTTCGTTCACTGTTTCGGTTCCTTCTGTCGCCCCCGGGGACTACACGATCAGCGTAACTGCCGCGGGAACCGACCTACAGCAGATCACCCGAGGCGCGGCGTTGACATTGCATGTGGTGGATTATCAGCTCTCCACGCCCGTGCCGGCGAGCGCGACGGTGGTCCGGGGAAACAGCGCCACGATTTTATTTCAGGTGAGCGCGGGCGGCGATTTCAATTCGCCGGTTTCGCTCGGCTGCGGCGGCTTGCCCACGGGCGCGGCGTGCACTTTCACTCCGGGCTCGGTGAGTCCTGTGGCGGGGCAGCCGGTCAGCGTCACGCTGGTCATGAGCACGGCCACCGCAACGCTTACGGCAACTTCGACGATTACGATCACCGCCTCTGCTCCCGGCGTTCCAGACCAGACGCAGGACTTTTCCCTCACCGTGGTTGATTACGATCTCATGTTCGCGCAGGGCGCACCCACGAGTGCTTCGCTCGTACAAGGAACCACCTCAACCACGACCTCATTGGAGGTGACGGCTGACGGAAGCTTCGACTGGCCGGTTTCGCTTGCCTGCGCCAGCTCGGCGGGGATTTCCTGCCAGTTCTCGCCGGCGGGAGTGGTGAATCCGATGAGCGGATTGCCGGTTAACGTGGACCTGACCATCAGCGTGCCTGCCGGCACCGCGGTGGGAACTTACCCGGTGGTGATCACCGCTTCCACGCCCGATGGTTCGTCGCGCAGCGAAACTTTCCCGGTGAACGTCACAGATTACGAGCTCACGCCGCAAACCAATCCCACAAGTACCTCGCTGGTGGAGGGGAACACTTCGCCGGCGCTCTCGTTCCAGGTAAGCGCCTTTGGGGGCTTTAACGCGCCGGTTTCTTTCACGTGCGGGAACAATTTGCCGGCGGGTGTGACCTGCCTATTTTCGCCCAGTCCGGCGAGTCCGGTTGCGAATCAGCCGGTGACGGTCAGTTTGACGGTGACTTCCAACATCAAGACTCCTACGGGCAGCTACTCGATCATGATCGTGGCCACAACCCCGGGCGCGACTCAGCGCACAAGCGGCTTTACGCTGATCGTGACGGCTGCGCCTGACTACTCATTGAGCATAAGCAACCCGGTGCTCTCGGCGGTGGTGGGGCAGCCAGCGGTTTTCAACGGCACGCTGACTTCGGTGGGCGGCTATAACACGGCGGTAACGCTGAATTGCGACCAGAATGCGCCCGCAACTTGCACGGTTTCGCCGCAGACTGTGACGCCAACGGCGAGCGGAGCGCCTTTCACGGTGACTGTAAGCAGCAGCCTGGTGCAGAGTTTCAATTTCGACATCGAAGGTACCAACCCCTCAGCGCCGGGTCACGCGCAGCCGGTGAGTTTCAATTCCGTTTCTGCGACGTTCAGCTTCACTTTCAACCCCGTGACCAGCAGCCAAGACATTCTGGCGGGTGGAATTGCGACTTATAGCCTGGATCTGAACCCGACGGGTGGTCCATTTCCCAGCGTGGTGAGTTTTTCACAATGCAGCGGCTTGCCGGCGCTTACGACTTGTACCCTGAACCCTCCGGAGCTGCCGGCGGGAAGCGGGGAGACGCAGATTAACCTCACCATCGCTACCACCGCGTCGGTTTTGGCATCTGACCGGCCGGTGAAGCTGGCGGTTTTGAGTTTTGGATTGGTTGGCTTTGTCCTTGCGATTCCAGCGGCGCGACGAAAGCGGCGGAGGTTTGCGCAGGCGTGGGTTGTTTTTGTGGTGATCGGCCTGGTCGCGAGCGGCTGCGGAGGCGGAGGGAACCTTTCGGGAAATGTTGGCGGAAGCGGAAGTCCGGGGACGCCTGCCGGGACATACACGATTACGTTGACCGCGACCACCGGCTCGCTGCAACAGACGGCGATGGTGACCCTTATCGTGGAAGGCACGAGTTCGAGCGTGCGTCGCGGGACGGTGGCGAAGAGCGGCGGCGGCCGCGAGGTTGTGGCGAGACATTCAGCGCTTTCGGGCCGGGAACCAGTTCTCAATTACCAGATGGCAGTTGTCAGAATGTCGCGGGCGAGGGCGCCCGCACCACACCTGGGTGAAAAGCAGTTGCCAGATGTCAGTTGCTCAAGATTTTTCAGGTAAGGGCGCGGTCGAGGTGCACGTAGCCGCCGTCCACGAAGAGATGCTGGCCGGTGATGTGGCTGGCCCGGGCTGAGGCGAGGAATGCGACCATGGCGGCGATTTCGTCGGGGGTGGTGGCGCGGTGGCCGAGCGGAATCTTGGCGAGAATGCTGTTCAGCTTGGCTTGCGGGTCAGGGAAGGTGTTGACCCAGCGTTCGTAGAGCGGGGTAAGCACTTCCGCGGGGACAACCGCGTTCACGCGAATGCCGGCGGGCAGCAGTTCCGCAGCCCACTCGCGGGTGAGAGCGAGGATGCCGCCCTTCGAGGCCACGTAACCTGAGGTCCCGCCCTGGCCGGTGACGGCGGTTTTGGAAGCGATGTTGACGATAGCGCCACGGGTTTTCTTGAGGTAAGGCAGCGCGTAGTGGGCCATGTTGAAGTAGTGCAGCAGGTTGCCCTGGATCGAGGCGACGAACTCGCCGGGAGTGCCGGCCTCCAGACCTATCTTGTCATTAACACCTGCGTTATTTACCAGGACGTTAATACAGCCGAACTTTTCCGCGGTTTGAGTCACCGCGGACTGGCAGTTCTCCGCCAGGCAGAGATCGGTCGAGATGATGTGGGCCTTTAGATCACGCGCCTGCAATTCCGCGACAAGGCGCTCTCCTGCCTGGAGGTCGCGGTCAACGATCACAGGAATTGCCCCTTCTGCGGCGAAGGTGTTGGTAATGGCGGCGCCGATGCCGCTTGCGCCTCCGGTGATGATTACTACTTTGTTATTTAGTTCCAGGTTCATAGTGATGCTGGTTCGAAGGGTTCAACGGCCAGTGAGCGCGTCAATGTATCGCCCCGCTCTTCGATCCGGGCAGAGACGAGTCTACATTTCCGCAACTGAAACCGCAGATTCCTCGCTTCGCTCGGAATGACAAAAGCGGAGCGTCCTGCGGAATGATAACGGAGGACAGGTCCGACGGAAGGCGCGTTCTCCTGAGCGCCGCGCTCTACCCGCGCAGATTGACAAACCCGCCGTCAATCGGGTAATCCACGCCGGTGATGAACCTGGCTTCGTCCGAGCAGAGAAACAGGGCCAGGGCAGCAACTTCATCGGGTTCGGCCATGCGGCCGATGGGCGCGGACTTGGCCAGCTTCTCAAACATCTCCTGCTCCTTCCCCGGATAATTGCGCCGCAGATAGTCATCTACAAAGGGCGTATGCACGCGCGCCGGCGAAATGCAATTGCAGCGGACGTTGTGCGGCAGGTAATCCTTGGCGACCGAGAAAGTCATGGCGATGACCGCGCCTTTGCTCATGGAATACGCGAAGCGGTCGGCTATGCCGGCGCTGCCGGCGACTGACGCCAGGTTGAGAATTGCTCCGCCGCCATTAGCTTTAAGCTGTGCAATGGCGGAGTACATACAGTTGTACATGCCTTTGATGTTGACGCGGTAGATGCGGTCGAAATCGGCTTCGACAGTGGTTTCGAGATTGCCGATGTGGGAGACGCCCGCATTGTTCACCAGGATGTGCAGAGGGCCTTCGCGGGCGACGGCCGCGAATACTTCGACGGTGGTTTTCTGGTCTGAAACATCGCAATGGAACGGCCTGGCGCGGCCGCCGGCGCTGACAATCTGTTCGGCGACCGCCTGGGCCGCGTTCTGGTTGCTGTCGAGAATGCAGATGGTTGCGCCGGCGGCTGCGAATCTTTGGGCAATGGACTTGCCGATGCCGCTGCCAGCGCCGGTGATTGCGGCCAGTTTGCCGTCGAGGCGGAATGAATCGGTGGTCAAGAGGTCATCCTTCCGGCATGGTGTTCAACGACATGATCGTTTAGCCCCCCGCTGTGAGGGCATAACCGCAAAGGTCGCGGAGAAGGCAAAGAAAATACAGAACCTTCGTTCTTTGGCTCATTTCTCCCAGGCTACGGCTTTCTGGCGCGACTCGCCCAAGCCGTCAACGCCGAGTTCGACCACGTCGCCCGGCTTCAGGAACTGCGGCGGAGACATGCCAAAGCCAACTCCAGCGGGCGTGCCGGTGCTGATTACGTCGCCGGGAAGCAGGGTCATGAAGTTGCTTACATAGCTGATTAATTCCGCCACGCCGAAAATCATTTGCGCGGTTGTGCTCTTCTGCCTTACCGCTCCGTTTACCTTAAGCCACATGCCCAGTTTGCCGGGATCGCCGAGCTCTTCAGGGGTTACGAGATAGGGGCCAAAAGGCGCGAACGTGTCGGCACTTTTTCCCTTTACCCACTGGCCGCCGCGCTCCAACTGAAAATTGCGCTCGGAATAATCGTTGTGCAGGCAATAACCGGCTACGTGACCGAGTGCGCGTTCCAGGGGAACGTAGCTGCATCGTTTGCCTATGACCACCGCCAGTTCCACTTCCCAGTCTACTTTTTGGGCGTCGCGCGGGATCACCAGGTCATCGTTGGGACCGGCCAGTGCAGTTGTGGCTTTGAAGAATATGACGGGCTCGCGGGGAATCTCCATTTTGCTTTCCGCGGCGTGGTCGCGAAAGTTCAAACCGATGCAAATGATCTTGCTCGGCCGGGCGATGGGCGCGCCCAGCCGGAGCGTGGCGTCGAGATGGGGGCTGGTTCTTCCGGCGATCCATTGCTGCAGTCTTTCGAGGCCGCCGTTGGCGAAAAATCCTTCGTTGTAGTCAGGAGTGAAGGCTGAAACGTCGAGACGTAGGCCGCCGTCCAGCAGGACGGCGGGTTTTTCTTTGCCCGGGTCACCACAGCGGATCAGTTTCATTTCGCGTGCTTGCGTCCTTGAGGTTGGAATTTGTTTGCCTGGATCATCGGTATCGCCGCCGCCGACACCCAGATCCCTCGCTGGCTCGGGATGACAGCTTGGCAAAGGCCGTCTATTTCTCTACTCTCAGAAATTCTCCGGTGGAGGCATTCACAGCCACCCGGAGCTTGGCCTCGTCGCGGCTTGTGCCGTAAATCACATGCCAGGTAAGCTCGTTGGTCGCGTTGTTCCAATCGAGCAGGTAGAGAATTGGCGTGTCGGGACTCTTGGCCATCAGTTTCTCGCCGCCGTGTTTCTGCGCGATTTCCAGGGCCTTATCGGAGTCAATCTTGAGATATGCGATGTCAAAGATCTGGGTGGAAGAATTGTTTGGGCTGTAACTGTCTTCCGTGCCGGGATTGACGCCGCGGCTGGGAGCGTCGGGAGAATCAATACCCGACCAGGTGTAGGGCTTCACCGAGCGCTGCGATGGGGAGGCAAAGCCGGCGTTCCAAAGCACTGCCTTGCCGCCCTGACCTTTGAAATCTCCCAGGTTCTGCGACGCCAACTGGTAGGGTTGTGCATCGCGCGCCCACCCGTGGGCGGTGACGTAGAGTTTCTGGAAGGCGTAGCGCCCGGTCACAGCCTCGGGAGGCTTGGGTTGTGGTTTTTGTTCCTGCGCGGGCTTGGATGCCGAAGAGCATCCTGCGAGAAACGCCAGGGCGAGCAAAATCAGCAGCAGCTTGTTCATCGTCCACCGCCTATCGTGACTTGGAAATTTGCAACCCGGCATGCGACCGTTCATTCTACTAGATGCCAAGGAGGAATCTGCCATGGACCCCGGTTTGCAGCGATTGCAGGAGGCGATCGCCGCTGCGATTCGCGGGTTGAGCCAGGAGCAGATGGCTTGGCATTTGCCCGGGAAGTGGAGCACGGCGGAAGTTCTGGAGCACCTTTTCCTCTCCTACAGCGGAACGGTAAAAGGCTGCGAGCGCTGCCTGCAGGCCGGGAAGCCGCTGGCCGATTCGCCCACGCTGCCACAGCGCCTGCGAGTTGCGGTGGTTGTAAGCGGAGGGTATATGCCGCGGGGGCAGAAAGCGCCTGAGAGGACTCGTCCGAAGGGGACGTCGCCGGAAGTGGTGGTGGCCGAGATCGGGGCGAAGATCGCAGCCATGGACGAACTGATCGCCCAGTGCGAGGCGCGGCATGGAAAGCGCACGCCCTTGATGAACCATCCCGTACTTGGGCCAATGACGGGACCGCAGTGGCGAGGGTTTCATTGCGTGCATGGACGGCATCACTTGAAGCAAATCTTGAGAATGCGGGGAAGAATGCCGGCGTTGTGAGTAGTGGGCTTTCTCCGGCGAACTCTCTTACCTGGCCTGAGTAAAATCTTAAGACACCGAGGACACAGAGGACCGCCGCCGAGTTCGTGGAGTGCTAAGGTTACTTTTGTAGTGGGTCACTTTGCCGCCTTCGCGGTTGGATTTTAAACCGCAAAGCGCGCGAAGGACGCAAAGAACACCACCGGCCCTGCATGGGCAAATCCAAACTGACCCAGTACCGTTACTTCCGCCAGCTTTACTAAATCGGTTCGACAGTTGAGAATGATTTGTTTGCAGTGCGACGCGGCTCGACACAAGCGGCGCACATGCAGAATAGACAATCCGCCCGGCGATTTTTTGGGCAAGGAGCAATCATCATCATGGCGGCCACTGGAGAACTCATCCGGCTCGTGAACTACGTTGACGACATCGTTACCACGCTGCGGCGCATCAGCGCGACCCTTCCCGTGCTTGACGCGGAAGAACGCAAGCGTTTGGCAGATCACCTGGCCACGGCCGGTTCCAGCCTGGCGGAAGTGCTCGCACAACTGAAGGCAGGAGCGCAGTAGTGGCGAAAGTTGAGACCATCGCCGTAATCGGCGCCGGAACCATGGGCCGCGGGATCGCCCATGCGGCGGCGCTGGGCGGGTATCGCACGGTGCTGGAAGATTTATTGCCGGGCGCTCTGCGCAAGGCGGAAGAGGAAATTCGCGCCAACCTGGACCAGGCGGCGGAGTTGGGAAAAGTGACCGCCGCAGACGCCGGAGCGGCGTTCTCGCGGCTGCAGTTTGCGGGCTCGGTGGAGGAGGCGGCGCGGGAAGCTGACCTGGTGATTGAGGCGGTCCCGGAAGAGATGGAATCGAAGATCGAGATTTTTACCTTGCTCGATAAGATCTGCCGGCCGGAGACGATTCTCGCTTCGAACACTTCTTCGTTGAGCGTCACCGAAATTGCCAGCGTTACTTACCGCGCCAAGAAATGCCTGGGCATGCACTTCTTCAATCCGGTGCACAAGATGAAGCTGCTGGAGATCGTGCGCGCGCTTGAAACCGATGATGACACGCTGGCGACAGCGGTAGAGATTGGGCAAGCGATGGGCAAGGAAGTGATTGTGATTAAGGAGTCGCCGGGATTCATCACCAGCCGGATCAACGCGATGATCGGCAACGAAGCGTTTTATATGCTGCAGGAAGGCATTGCCTCAGCGGCGGACATTGACAAGGCGGTAAAGTTGGGGCTGAACCATCCCATGGGCCCGTTTGAGTTAGTTGATCTGGTGGGCCTGGATACCCGCCTGCATATTCTCGAGTATCTGCACCGCACCTTGGGAGAGAAGTACCGGCCTGCACCGCTTCTGGTGCAGTACGTGAAGGCCGGGCGCCTGGGTAGGAAGTCGGGCCGGGGCGTGTATGAATACGCGCAGGAAGCCAGCGGCGCCTCCACTTGAAGAGTTTCATCCGGGAATTCAAAAGCAACCACCAAGCACGCTAAGTCACGCGAAGGTTACACGAAGGGAACCATGGTGAGGACGATTTAGAAACCTCGTTGCACCATGTCCTCGAGTTCGATAGAACTGTTTGACGACTCAGTGCCGATCATCTTTTCGACGTACTTGGCGATCATATCCACTTCCAGGTTGACGGGATCACCGGGGCGAAGCGATTGCAGGTTGGTCATCTCTACCGTGTGGGGAATGATAGCGATTGTGACCTTGGTGCCTTCGATCTTGGCCACCGTGAGGCTGATGCCTTCGATGGAAAGCGATCCCTTGTGGATGACGTAGCGCGCGAGCTCGGACGGAATCTCGATGCGGAACCAGAAATCTTTGGCCCCGGCAATCGGATCCAAGGCCAGGAATTTCCCGGTGCCGTCTACGTGCCCTTGAACAATGTGGCCGCCGAAGCGGCCGTCGGCGCGCATGGGCAGCTCAAGGTTCACCAGCGCGCCTTGATGAATGCGTGAGAACGATGTGATGTTCCAGGTTTCCTCAGCCAAGTCGCAGCCAAAGAATTTCGGATGCACCTCGACTGCGGTGAGGCAGACCCCGCTGACGCTGATGCTGTCGCCCTGCTTCAGTTCCTTCACCAGTTGCGTAGAAGAAATGGTGAGGCGGCGTTTGCCGTTCTTGTTAGTTATTCCCATCACTTTGCCGACTTCTTCGATGATGCCTGTGAACATTTCGAGTCTCCTGAGATCCAGATCACATGCGGCCCGAGGGACGAGGACGCGCGCCTACTCGTAAGGATCACGCAAATATCCTTCGACTGCAAAATCTTCTCCGAAGCGATGCAGGCGGAATGTTTTCAAGTGCGCGGCCTCGCTCATGCCGCGGAATCCCGCACCGGCGGCGAAAGGCACGGAGCCTGTGCCGGCCAGGATTTTTGGCGCGTAGTAGAGAAATACTTTGTCTACGACTCCGGAGGCGAGTGCGGCCCAGTTGACCAGCGCGCCCCCTTCGATCAGCAGGCTGGTGATCTCCAGTTCGCCGAGGCGACGGGCAATTCCCTGCATTGAGGGGCGGCCATCCACGTCCACGGCCGGAATCTGCTCTACGCGGATGCCGTGTTCCTGCAGGCGCCGTTTGGCGTTTTCCTCCGCGAACGCGCAGAGCACCATGACATCGCCGTTGGCGCTGCGGGCGATGCGCGAGGCGAGCGGCAGGCGAAGACGCGAATCCACAACGAGCCGCAGCAGCGGACGGCGGCGGGGACGGCCGGTGCGATCGGTGAGCAGCGGATCGTCGGCAATGATCGTGCCGACGCCGACCATGATGGCGTCGTGCTGGTGGCGCAGCTCCTGAACATGGGCGCGGGCGAGTTCGCTGGTAATCCAACCGCCGCTCGATCCGCCGGCGCTGGACGCGGCCGACTTCACAGCGGTTGCGGCTTGCGCTTCCGCGGGGGGCGGCGCGATTTTGCCATCAAGGGTCATCGCCGCTTTCAGCGTAATCAACGGAGTGTGATGGCGAATGTATTTGGCAAAAGCTTCGTTCAATTCGCGTGCTTCCGCTTCGAGAATTCCGGAAACTACCGCGACTCCAGCATCGCGAAGGCGGGCCAAGCCCTTGCCGCTGACCTGCGGATTGGGGTCTTCCATGCCGGCGGCCACACGCTTGATTCCAGCGGCGATCAGCGCGTCGGCACAGGGGCCGGTGCGGCCCTGGTGGGAGCAAGGTTCGAGATTGATGTAGAGCGTGGCGCCACGGGCTTTCGCGCCGGCTTGATCGAGGGCAAGAATCTCGGCGTGTTTGACACCGTCGTAGGTGTGGGAGCCGGAACCGACGATGTTGCCGTTATCATCGGCGATGATCGCGCCCACGTTGGGATTCGGCGATGCGAGCGCAATGCTCGCGCGGGCGAGGTCAATTGCCTGGCGGAGAAAAGCTTCGTCAGTGGGACGAGCGGCCATCGCAGCTATTATTCACCAGAATCGTGAATTGGGGAGAATACCGCCGCCAGGTGCCACTTTGCGTCCTGCGCGCAGCGGTCAGAACTTTTTCACCGCAAAGATCGCAAAGGACGCGAAGAAATCCCCGAAGAAGCTATTGGCGGCGCGGGGGAAAGGATCCGAAAGATTCTTCTTCAGGTTCGGCCACGGCAGCGCCACTGCGGCCCTTGGGACCCCGGCGCACCGGGACCAGTCGGTCGGCGTATGGGTCGCTGGGAGGTTGACGTTTGCGGCGAAGAAAATCCTTCAGGCGCTGAATCAGAGAACGGCGGGGTTTTTCGTCAATCATGGAACGAACTCCTTGAGAACAGTTCGACCGTCGCTTTCAGGCGAAAGTCGTCTAGTCTCCCACGCGGGCGAGGGCGCCCGCGCCACACCTAGGCAAACAGCGAATCCACGAAGTCCTTGGGATTGAAGGGCAGCAGATCGCCAGCTTTTTCGCCTACCCCGACGTAGCGCACCGGCAGGCCCAACTCGCGCGAGATGGCTACGACCACGCCGCCCTTCGCGGTGCCATCAAGCTTCGTCAGCACGATTCCCGTGACCCCCGCCGACTGCGTAAACAGGCGCGCCTGCTGCAGGCCGTTTTGGCCAGTGGTGGCGTCCATTACCAGGAGCGTTTCGTGGGGCGCGCCGGGAATAATGCGCTGCGCGGTGCGCCGCATTTTTTCCAGTTCTGCCATCAGATTGGTTTTGGTGTGCAGGCGGCCAGCGGTATCCACCACGACGTAATCGGTGTGGCGAGCACTGGCCGCTTGCAGGGCGTCAAATAGAACCGCGGAGGGATCGCCTCCGGCTTTCGTGCGAATCACTTCCGTACCGGTGCGTTGGCCCCAAATCTCAAGCTGTTCGATGGCAGCGGCACGAAAGGTATCAGCGGCACAGAGCAAGACAGTTTTGCCCTCGGAACGAAAGACCTGCGCCAGCTTGCCGATGGTGGTGGTCTTGCCCGTGCCATTCACGCCGACGACAAGAATCACCTCGGGAGTGCCATCAACCTTTTGCACCGGCCGCGCATTGGCAGCAGTGAGAATCGCCAGCAGTTCTTCCTTGAGCAGGCGCTTCAGTTCATCTACATTTCTGATTTGCTTGCGGTCGGCTTTCTCGCGCAACTTCTGCAGTACTTCGTGGGTGGTCGTGGTACCCAAGTCCGCGCCGATTAGTGTGGCTTCAAGATCATCTAGCGTGGCGCGGTCAATTTCCTTGGCGAAAGAGACCACCTCTTCGATGCGCTGGCTAAGGTTCTCGCGGGTGCGGGTGACCGCGTCCTTCATGCGCTCGAAGAAGCCGGGTTTCTCTTCCGTACTGCCGAAAAGGGTCTGAATCATGGGGAGAAATGCGTCCTGCAGGGATTATATCTGCGAGAGAGTTTCGCGGCCTCAGAGTGTGGAGAGCAGGCGAAGATTTTCGCGAAAAGAGCAGTTCTCAGATGTGAGTTCCCGGTTCTCAGTTGATCTCAAGAGCGGGTGGTCGCGGCGGCGATGGCCGCCACCGTCGCATTTTCCTCGGGAGGATGCGCGGCTTCGACTTCGGACCTAGGGGGAACAGAGACAGCCGGTGCAGGCGCGGAAGAGCGCTGAAGCTGGATGTCTCCGCGCCGGTAGACGACCGTGAATGCGGCGACCACCACGGGATCGAGCCGCTTGCCAGCCAGCGAGTGGATAATGCGCAACGCGTCTTCGGGATCGTGGGCTTTCTGGTAGGGGCGATTGGTGGTTAGCGCATCGAACGTATCGGCGACCGCGATGATGCGCGCCAGCAGCGGGATTTGGTCGTCCTTGAGGCCGTGGGGATAGCCGCGGCCATCCAGCGACTCGTGGTGCAACTCGATCCCAGGGAGCATTTCTTTCAGCTGGGCGACTGGACGCAGAATGTTGGCGCCCTTGGTGGTGTGGGTTTTCATGATGGCGAACTCATCGTCGGTGAGTGCGCCCGGCTTTTTCAAAATGCGGTCTTCGATGCCGATTTTGCCCACATCATGGAGCTGGGCCGCCACGCGCACCACCTCGAGCGACTGATCGGTGAGCTGCAATTCCTGGCAGATCAAAACCGAGTAGCGGGTGACGCGGTCGGAGTGGCCGCGAGTGTAAGGATCTTTTTCGTCAACCGCTCCGGCGAGCATCTGGATCGAGCCCATAAACAGATCGCGGTTTTCCTGGGCCGCCCGCTTCAGGTCGAGCACGAACTGCTCCAGTTCCTCGGCCATGGTATTGAAGGTGATGGCCAGCTCACCAATTTCTGTTCTACTTTTCACCTCAGCCCGGTGGGCAAAGTCGCCGCGGGCAATGGCGTGGCTGGAGGTGGTAAGAACTTCCAGCGGGTGAGTAATGCGGCGGGCCGCATAAATACTGATGCCGATGCTGACGAACACGGCGAAAATCGCCAGGCTGCGCGCGGTTTGCTCCATTTCATAAACGCCGCGGTAAGCCTCGTCGCGCGGCTTCTGCACCACTACCGCCCAATCGAGATTCAGCACCGGGCAATAGGTGCCCAACATTCTGACGTTTGTATTTCCCTGCTTCAGATCAAACTCGCGAGTAGCCGCGACAAACTGCGCCTGGCTTCCCTGCTCGACAAAGTTGTGGACAATCTCCAGGTTCGCCATTTCCTGCCCGGTGACGTATTCAGGGGTTGCGCCAGCTACCAGGCGTCCCTCGTTGTCCACGACGTAGGGCGTGAGGCCGCCGCGATTTACTTCCTGCAAACGGCGGATGAGGAATTGCAGGTCCACCACCGAGCCGATCATCCCCAGGAAGCGTCCGCTGTACATGACGGGAATGCTGACCAGCATGATGGTGTGGGCCGACTTGCCGCTGCCTACCACTAGCGCCTGGCCGTTGTACGCGCGGCCGTCGCGGGCCGCGCTGTAACCCCGCTCCAGCTCGCGCTGCAGAAAAGCGTCCACCACAATGCGGCCGGCGGAGATGCCTTTGCCTTCGGAGTTGAGCAGCGTGGCGTAGTCGAGATCATTCGACGAGGAAACAAAATTCTCCAGCAGGGCCCGCAGCTCAGGCGCTTGTACATCTTCTCCGCTGAGGTCGCCACCGCTGGTGACCTGCAACGCCGAAGAGAGGTTAGCCAACATCAAACGCAGCGACTCCTGGTGCTGGGCGATGTCATCGGCCAGGGAACGAGTGACCGTGTTTTGCAGCAGCCGCTCGTTGGTGATGAGGCGGTCGCGATTGATGGCCTCAACCCTTGCCGCATAAAAATACATGGGTACAACGCTGATGAGGATGAGCACACCAAGGATGACGTACAAAATCGGAATGCGGGTTGGAAGACGCAATTCTAAAGACACATCGGCCCTGTGGCGCGCCAGTGGCGCAGATTGGTTGAAGCTCTATAAATTCTAGCTTTGGAACGGAAAGAACTGGAGATGCATAGCGTAACGGCGAAGGTTACGAAAGTTCCGCGGCAACTGGGCGGACAGGAAGGCTAGGAAGGGCGCGGCTCGCTCGAACGGCAACGTCGCCGCTGGCAGGATGAAGTCTACCGCTCGCTCTTGGCGCTGCGCGTCATTAAGTCGCGGATTGCGTCACTCGGGGACTTGCCGCCGTAAAGAATGGCGTACATCTGCTGCGTAATCGGCATTTCGATGCCGCGGGCGGCGGCGAGTCCGACGGCGGCGTGAGTGGTGAACACGCCCTCAGCCACCGCGCCGTGCATGGTGGAAATGATTTCCTGCAACTTGCGGCCACGGCCGAGCTCCACTCCCACGCTGCGGTTACGCGAAAGCCCGCCGGTGCAGGTAAGCACGAGGTCGCCCAGACCGGCGAGGCCGGCCATCGTTTCTGCCCGCCCGCCGCAAGCCACGACCAGGCGCGTGATTTCAGCCAGGCCGCGCGTGATCAAAGCGGCGACGGAGTTGTGGCCGAGGCCAAGGCCGTCGCAGACTCCGGCGGCGATGGCAATTATGTTTTTCAGTGCGCCCCCCAGTTCAACCCCGACAATGTCGTCGTTGCGGTAGACGCGAAAGCGGGGATCGCTGAATTCCCGCTGAGCGGTCTCGGCCAGTTCTTCATCGAGCGAAGCAATGGTGATGGCGGTGGGATCGCCGCGCGCAACTTCCTTGGCAAACGAGGGGCCGCTTAACGCACCGATGCGTGGCGCGAAGCCGCCATTCGCCTGCAACACGTTCTGAACCACTTCGCTCATGCGCAGCAGGGTTTCTTCTTCCAGGCCTTTGGTTGCGGTTACAAACAGCAAGCCAGGGCGAAGAAACGGGCGCATCTCCCGCAGGACGCGGCGGCAGTGCTGGGAAGGCACGGCGATCACGACGATCTCAGATTCATGCAATGCCTCTCTCAAACTGCTGGTGGCGATCACGCACTCCGGAACAGGTTGTCCTGGGAGAAAATGCTCGTTCACGTGCCGCTGATTGATGGATTCGCAAACTTCCCTCTCAAACGCCCAGAGGCGAACGCTGTGCTTGCCGCCGCGCCCCAGCACGATGCACAGGCCCGTGCCCCACGCACCCGCGCCGATCACGGCGATGCGGCTCATCCGCGCCTCCAGGAGAATCTGCTTTCGGTCCCCGCCCACAAACGGCGCAGGTTGGCGTGATGCTTGGCCACGATGAGGAATGATGTGGCCGCCATGAGTGCGACCATGCCTCCTGAGGTCGCCTGCCGGTTCAGGCACCACGCCAGGAGAGGAAACAGGGTGGCAGCGACGATCGAGCCGAGCGACACGTAGCGAAAAATGGCGACGATGAGGAGAAAAATTCCGGCCGCCAAGAGAACAGCGTTGGGGGCGATGAGAATGAATGAGCCAAGTCCGGTGGCGACGCCTTTGCCGCCGCGGAATTTCAGCCAAACGGGAAAGACGTGGCCGATGACGGCGCACAAACCGGCGAGGCACATGAGCAAACGGGGGTTGGCGGCTGCGGCTAAGGCGGGTTCGCGATCACAGAGGATAACCGCAAAAAGCACGGCCAGCAGGCCTTTTGCTGCGTCCAGCAACAACGTTAGGACGCCCAAGACCGGCGAGGAACGCGCGACATTGGTTGCGCCGGTATTGCCGCTGCCGCTTTGGCGGATGTCCTGCCCACGAAATCGACGGACCAGTAAGTACCCGAAGGGGATTGAGCCCATTAGGTAGGAGATGATTGCGGTAGTGAGGAAGGCAGTCATCAGTGATCAGTCGTCAGCGTGGAGCTTATGCCAGTGGGAACCGGGCGATCTTGGTGTAGCGCGGGCCTCCGCGTCCGAGTTCGCTGCGATACAGAAAGAACTCGTGGGCGATCATGGTACCAAACTCGGGCGCGGGCATGGCAGCCAGCTTTTCCTGCAGCTTCTGGAAGGCCCGGTTGGCGCGGTCGCCGGCTGGCTGCCGAGGAGAGCCTGAGCCTCCGCCGCCCCGGGCTAGAGTGAGATGAGGGCTGAATGCGCGATCTTCGCGGGCAATGCCCAGAGTCGCTGTGGCTTCATCCACGGCCTTAGCCAAAATCGCGAGCTGCGGGCCGGCCTCGATGCCGATCCAGAATACGCGTGCGCTCCTGGCGGTGGGGAAGAAGCCAGATCCGCAAAACACGACTTCAATTCCGCCGCCTGCAACGGTTGCCAGCACTTGCTTCATCTTTTCCGCTGACTCATCAGGAAACTCGCCGATAAACTTCAAAGTCACATGCAGCGACTCCGGCCGCACCCAGTGAACGTCGGGAGCAAAATCGCGCACACCATCGAGAAAGCGCGCGATGCGCTCGCGGATGGGATCGTCAATGTCGAGCGCAACGAAGAGTCGCATGTTGGTCGTTGGTCGTTAGTCGTTAGCAAAATCTGCGCTCTTGCGGCAGCGCTTGAAGGGTTTAGCTAACAACCAACGACTAACGGCTAACGACCGCCTTTCTTACCATATCCAATGCCTGCTGCGAGGCGAACCAGCGCACTCGCTTGCGGTCGCCGGGGAAGCGGCGCTCGACCACTTCGGTGCCATCCTCGCTCGCCAGCGCGTGGAAGACGAGGCCCACCGGTTTTTCTTCGGTGCCTCCCGTCGGCCCGGCAATGCCAGTGATGCCTAGGCCGAAAGTCGTTGCGCAGCGCTTGCGGATGCCTTCCGCGAGAGCCGCGGCCACCTCAGCGCTTACCGCGCCGTGGCGTTTGATCAGCGCCGCCGGCACGTCGGCCAGGGCGGTCTTCAATTCGTTCGAATAAACCACAGCTCCGCCGAGAAAATATCGCGAGCTGCCGCTGATCGAAGTGAGCCGCTCCGCCACCAAACCTCCTGTACACGATTCCGCTACCGCCAGCGTCGCGCCCTGCATCTGCAGGTAGTAGCCGACGATCTGCTCCATGGAGTCGCCGTTGTCGGAAAACACGCGCTCGCCCAAAACCGCCTCGATGGCCTCGGCCAACTCATCCACGCGCTGCCGGGCCGCTTCCATCGAAGCCGCGCGCGTTCTCAAATGCAGCTGGATTTCACCTGCGCCTGCCAAGATCGTCGTCTGCACATCGGTGTAACGTTTGTAAACCGGCGCAATCCGCGCATCGCACTCCGATTCCGGCATGAGCGCGACCTTCAACTCACGCGTGGCAATAAACTGCTGCGGCAGCTTGGCGCGCAAGCGATCCATGCACTGTTGCTCGAACAACGCCTTCAGTTCATGCGGCGGGCCAGGGAGCAGAATGATGATCCTGTCATGGCCTTCGTACTTGCCGCTGATCCACTGTCCGGGCGCGGTCCCGTTGGGATTGGGCAACACTTTCGCGCCTGTGATGATGTCCGCCTGCTTGGTGTTATTCGGCGACATCTTGATCTTGCGAGAGGCGAAGCGCTTCTTCAGTGCGGCAAGCAGCGCCTCGTCCTGCCGCAACTCAAGGTCGAGGGCGCTGGCGACGGCTTCGCGGGTGAGATCATCCTCGGTCGGCCCCAGGCCCCCCATGAAAATCACAATGTCGGCCCGCGAGAGGGCGAGGCTGGCGCTGGCGGCAAGGCGAGTGCGGTCGTCGCCGACTACCGACTTGAAAATAACCTCAACTCCCAGCTCATTCAGCTTTTCGGTGAGATAGAGAGAGTTGGTGTCTTGGCGGTACGGGGTCAGCAACTCCGAGCCAATGGCAACGATCTCGGCGTTCACGCTAGAAGTTTAAATCAAAGAACAGAGTGGCTGGTGGTCCGTGGATAGTAGTCAGGCTAGCCACCACAGCGCTGGCGCCGGTTAAAGGCCGGCCACCAGGTGACCACTAGCCACTGCTACTCCACCAACGACAGGCCCTGGATATTCCACGAAAGATGATGCACTGCGCTGGTGGTGGCCAGGATAGCCGAGCGGCCCGGGGCGAAGGCGAGGCCTACGAGATTGCTGCCCGAGACTTCCAGCGATGCTTTGCCATCTGGCGTAATCTTGACGATGCCCCGCTTGCCTGCGAGCGATGCTGCGACGTAGAGATTGCCTTCCACATCAAACGCCAGACCTTGCGGGCGGCCTAATCCGCGGTAGAAGGTGGTTACCGCGCCGTGGACGTCAATTTTATACACGCTGTCGAAGCTGGAAGTGGTCGGGCCAGTAACGAACAACTCTCCCGCCGGACTGAAAGCCAAGTGGTAGGCGGCAACACTGGGTTCGAGCGTAGCAAAAACGAAAATCTGGCGGTCGCGGGCAATTTTGAAAATTGTGCCATCGCGGTCGCCGACATAGAGGTTCTCCGCGTGGTCAAACGCGATGCCAGTGGCGGTGCCCATACCTTCAGCATAGGACGACATCGTGCCGTTCGGCGCCACCCGGTACACAGTGCCGTCGTAGCGAGAGGAGACATACATCTGTCCCTCGCGATCGAAGGCGATCGCGGTGGGATTCATCAGGTCGGTTAGAAATGGCTTGACGTTGTAATTGGTGTCAATCTTGAAAATCGCCACCGGCACCTTCTGCCCGCGCGAGCCGGAGAAGGTCGCATAGATATTGCCTTCCGCGTCGAGCGCGGGGTTGGTGACCGGATGCAGGTTCTCCGCAATCACCGTCGCCACCTTCACCTGGTGGGGATCGCTGGAGTGGCCATTGGTGGAAACTACGACCGGGCCGGATGAGGCCGTGATCGGCACGCGAGCCACGAGAAAATCATCCGCACTGATGAGTACTGAAGCTTCTACGTCACCGAAGCGGACTTTCGGCCGACGCAGTTCTGCTGGGCGCAGCGCCTTGCCAACGATGCGGATCTCCCCGCCTGGCAATGCTGCCGCGGGCGATACGCCTTCAATTAGCGGTTTGCCGTTGACGTTTTTCTTTCCCAGCAGACGGTCGGAAATTCCCATGGACTTCAGTTTCCTTCACGGCAACTAGCGTGGCAGTAAACCGAAATGCAGGAGCGTCTGCATCACGGCCAGAGCGTAGAGAGCGGCGGCGACGTCGTCCAGCACAATGCCGGTGCCTTCGGGCAGCTTTTCCAGTTGCCGAATCGGCGGCGGCTTAACGATATCGAACCCACGAAAAAGTATAAAGCCCGCCAGCAGAGATTTCCACGATACTGGTACGGCGATAAAAGAGATGAGCTGGCCGGCAACTTCGTCAATGACCACAAACTGAGGATCTTTTAATCCGGAGGCGCGGGCTACCCGAGTGGCGGCTGGAATCCCAGCGAGCGTGACCAGGGCCGCAAGCGAAGCTACTGCCCACCATTGCCGGTCGCCCGGAATCCAACGTGAAACGGCCCACCACAGAAGCACGGTCACCGCCGACCCCCAACTGCCCGGCCCAGGTCGCAGCCGGCCGATGCCGAAGAATGTGGCAGTGAGCATGGCCCAGCGGGGGGCTACGGCTTCTCTGTCAGAAAGGCCCACGCCTGATTGTAGCGCCGGTGTTGCGTGGGTATCTCGCGAGCCTGTCAAATGCGTGCGGAATTACGGGCCCGAGTGGTTAGCGTGGCGCGGACACTCTTGTCCGCGACCGTTTGCAGCGAGTTACAAAAGCGCGGGCAGGAGTGCCCGCGCCACACGTCTCGGCGGTGGGCTGTCCTTCGCGGATCAATCTTCGTGGGAAGATTTATCTTCGCTAATCGCTTCGTCTGTGTCCTTGATCGGGCTGGTAATCACATATGCGCCGCTGGCCCACTTGCCGAGGTCAATCAGGCGGCAGCGCTCACTGCAGAAGGGGAAGTCTGTATCTTTGGCGGACACCGGCTTCTTGCAGATTGGACACTTCAGTTTGAGCGCGGGCTTGCGGGGCATGACGTAAACTTCCCAGAAAACTCGGCGGCCGCCTCAGTCTTCAGACTCGAAGCTCCGAAAAGCTATTTGCCTTCTCTGCCCACTCGCTGGATGTTCTTGGCGGCAGCGGCAATTAAGATTCTAGCGTTAGTGTCTTAAGCAATGCGCGGGAAATGCAAAACCTTTAAGACGCCGAGCGCAGAGAAGATCCGCCGAGTATGCGAAGAGGTCAGACGATTCGGGCCACCAGATCGTAATCGTGGGCTTCGGTGATCTGGCAACGATAGAACTGTCCCGAGCGCGGTTCTACGCCGTCCGGCACGTCGCTTACGAACACTTTTCCATCAATCTCCGGGGCATGCATGGCGGTGCGGCCTTCGAGCAGAAGCTCCGTTTCAGCAGACGGCCCTTCCAGCAGCAGATCGAGCTCCCGGCCCACCAGCGCTTTCTTTTTCTTGCGGCTGATGCCTCGCTGAATCTGCATCAGCCCTTTGCGGCGCCGCTCGATTTCGCGGCCGGGAAGCTTGCCTTCCAAGCCGAACGCGCCGGCTCCATCCTGCTCCGAGTAGCCGAACGCCCCCATCCAGTCAAACTGCGCTTCGCGCACAAACTCGCAGAGTTGTTCAAACTCTTTTTCTGCTTCACCGGGAAATCCCACGATGAACGACGTGCGCAGAGTGAGGTCCGGAATGGCCTTGCGCATCTTCTCAATGGAGCGGAGAAAAATCTCGGCCCCTCCGCCGCGCTTCATGCGCTTCAGCACCCCGGGCGAGGCGTGCTGCAGCGGCACATCCATGTAGGAGCAGATTTTGTCGTGGGCCGAGATGGTTTCCAGCAACCGGCCGGTGATTTTATTGGGATATGCGTAAAGGAAGCGCACCCAACGCAAGTCTTCGATCGCCGCCAGCTTTTCCAGCAGAAGGGCAAGGCCGTCCTGCAAACCGAAGTCCTCGCCGTAGCAGGTGGTGTCCTGGCCGATGAGGGTAATCTCGCGAACGCCGGTCTGCACCAGTCGTTCTGCCTCGGCCACTACCGACTCGAACCGCCGGGAGCGGAACTTTCCCCGTAGCTGTGGAATGATGCAAAAGCTGCAAGGGTGATCACAGCCTTCGGCAATTTTTATGTACGCGGTATAGCCGGGAGTGGCCAGAACCCGCGGCGTGGCCTCGTCATAGAGGTAATTGGGCATGTCGGCGATGGCGCCGTCCCACGATTCCCTGGAAAAACGGCCTTGGGCGGCGCGGGCCTCGCTTTCCGGCCGAGAAGGGAAAATTTTGAAGGGAGATTGCGGATTGGAGGCCGGTGCGATGCCTGAGGCAACCAAAATGTTCTCCAATTCCCCGGTTCCGACCACCACGTCAACCTCTGGGATGCTCTTCTGAATCTCATTACGGAAGCGCTCCACCAGGCAGCCAGCGACCACCAGTTTGCGGGCGCGGCCATCAGTTTTATGCCGGGCCATCTCGAGAATGGTATTGACAGATTCCTGCTGGGCGCTTTCGATGAAGGAACAAGTGTTAACTACTATGACATCAGCATCTTCGGCGCGGCGAGTCAGTTGCGCTCCCGCCTGCGCCAGCATTCCCATCATGACTTCGCTGTCTACCAGGTTCTTGGGGCAACCCAGGCTGACAAAACCGACTCTTACCGGCGCGGAAGTCGCTTCGGTGGCTGCATCCGGACGCACCTCGACGGCCCGTGCCATTTCGGGAATCAATGCTTTTGGAGACATGCAGTGATTGATTCTAGCATCTGAATCAGCAGTGGCTGGGTTGCTTCGTATACATGACCTCAGTCATCGAGGGGTTCCATTTTCGAAAGCTCCCATTTTGCAACTGCCGTGCTACTCTATGTTATCCACAGTTCCACAGTCAGGTTACCTGCAGGAGGAAAGATGGCGCGGAATTGGTTTGTGGTCACAGTGGCAGTTTCCATGGTGCTGTTGACGGCGGGCGCTATGGCGCAAAAGAACGACGTCTCGGCAAGTATCGGCAGAGTCTTCACTAGCGACCAAGGAGTGCAAGGCACGACTCTCACCGATAGCAACATCCATTTCGGGGATTCCCTGGCTTACTCCCTAAGCTATGGAAGGCGCATTGCCGATATTGGCTTGGCCCAGCTCACGGTCGAGGTGCCTTTCGTCCACGACCCCGACATTAAGCTCAACTACGCCGCGTTTACCGTGCCCAAGAGCTACAGCGCAGTCTTCTTGGCCCCATCGTTGCGGGTAAATTTGCTGGCGAGTACGGCTGTTTCTCCGTGGATCAGCGGCGGCATCGGGTTCGCCCATTTCAGCTCCAGTTCGACCATGGAGGGCGGCGGGTCAACTCCTGGCAACCTGGGCGTGACCTCGAAAGCGGTGCAACTGGGCATCGGCCTGGATGTGCGCTTCTGGCAGAACATAAAGATCAGGGGAGAAGCACGCGACTTCTACACGGATGAGCCAAATCTGGTCCTGAACCCCCAGAAGAACCTGCACAATTACTTCGTCGGTGCAGGCGTGGTGTGGAGCTTCTAGGGAGCGCCGGCCCGATTACGGCTGGCTGCGACAACCTCTTCGTATAGTCCGGACAATTGGTGAGCATCTTCGGCCACGTCGCCGAAGCGTGCTCCCTCGTAGTGCCAAGTGAACCGCTCCACGCTGGCCCGCAGTTGTGGCTCTGCAATGGATTGCAAAAACTCCTGGGGCGTCTGCAATGGGGACTTGCGCCATCCCCTTCGCGCCAGGGTTCTGGTCATCCGCTCATACCACACAGTGGCAGCCAGTGGCGGGGAGTTTTCCGGATGGAGAACGATGCGGCGCCGGCGCATCCAGCGCCACAAACGCCCCGCGCTGGCAACAACAAACACCAGTACCAACCCCGCAAGTCCCAGGACAAACCACTGCACCGGCGATGCCGATACTTTCCTCTGCATCCGCCCGGCCCGCCCTACTAGTTCCGCATAACGTGCCCGGTACCACTGCCGCAACGCCCAGAACCGCCGGCGGGTAGTGCGGACGGTTGCTTCTCCCAGCGTCTGCTGATGGCTGACGTCGTAATTAACCACCCACTCCCGCCAGAAAGAGCGGGCCGCATCCAGGTATAGCGCCGCGCGCTCCCAGCCGGTCGGCGTGGCAACAATTCCTCCGGGTGTGGGGTCAAAGCTCACCCAGCCATATCCGGGAAAATAGGCTTCTACCCATGAGTGGGCATTGCTGGCGCGGATCACGTATTGCGAAGTGAGATCATTGAATTCGCCGGTGCGAAACCCGTTGACCAGCCGCGAGGGAATACCCACATCGCGCAACATAATCGCCAGGGCTGAGGCGAAGTATTCGCAGTGCCCCTCCTTGCGTTCGAAGAGAAAATCAGCGAGCGGATCGGCCGGAAGCGCTCCCGGCAACTGGAGCGTATATCCGAAATGCGTACGCAGGTAAATATCAAGCGCAGCGGCGCGGTCGTAGTTATTATCGAGATTAGCCGTAATGTGGCGGGCTAACTGACCGATACGCGGATCCAGTGCAGGCACCCGCAGGTAAAGTACTCCCACCTCCGGTGGATAGGATCCGGCGGCGCGCCGCAGTTCGTCTGGCGCCGGCTGGCTGGTGTCCGACCAACCTTCATATCGGCCCACCGGCCGATCAGGATCAAGGTCAAATACAGCCCCGCTGCCGTCCATGCCCACCGCGCGATAGTTGCCGCGCAATTCCAGCGGCGTGGAGGCCAGAAAGAAAATGTTGGTCCCGATGGGCTCCATGAGGACACGATAGTGGATCGCCGAGCGCAGGGTCCCAGCCGCACGCCACACGCTATCTGGCGGCATGATCACAAAATCGCCGCCCGGCAGCCGTGGGGCGGCATGCTGGGCGCGAGGGCCGGTCCAGCTTTTTCCGTCAAAGCTGTTGAGGTAAACTCCGCGCCATTTCAGGGTGAAGCTGCCACGAGTATCGCCATCAATCTGGATATGCATCACCAGCGCGCTCGACTGCTGGATCTCGCCGATGCCGCCCAGCTGGACCTGGTCGCTAAAGCCGCCGACGTATTCGTTTCTCGGGGCGAAGGCGCGCAAATATCCGGCAGAGACGCGGGGAAGCACAAAGAAGATGCCGGTTGCGCCGCCAAGAATGAGCAACATAATCAGCGGGGACACCCGTGCTAGCGAGAAAGTCAGCCGCCGCACAGTTCCGTCGCGGGCTTTCGGCTGGGAGCGGGCGCGCAGAGAGGCATGGTTCATCTCCATGAGCACCACGCTGGCCACCGCAGTCAGCATGAACAGAGCAAAGGTGACTAGAAAGACGCTGTCCACGGTCAGCACCGCCGCGGCCAGCACCATGAGAAAAGAAATCACCGCCAAAAAGTAGTAGTCACGCTCGCGCTGGGTTGAGAACAGCCGAACTACCAGCACGAATAGAACCAGGTGCACCGTCGCGCTGATGAAGGAGCGCGAGATGAGGAAATAATCCGCGAGGTAATAAATTGCGTAGCCAACCGTGAGTATCGTGGTCCAGCTGCCGGTGATGATGAGCGTTTGCCCGCTTGCCAGGAGGTAGCCGCGAATGAGAAGCGCGCTGCTGACGAAGACAATGCCCGGCAGATCCAGCCCTCCGGTAGACGCCAGGGTGGCGAAACCGGTGAGGGCGAGCAGATACACCACAACCTCAAGATAACGCTGCAGGGGCAGGAACTGCACGGCCGCGGATTCTGCGCGGGCTCCGGACATGAGATTCATTCTTCGTCATTCCCGGCAAGAATGGAAGAGTACCTCAGGACAGGCATCGCCGATAATCGCCGTTTTACTCCGCCTCACTCGTGCTGGAAAATCTCTGGCCGGAGAATCGCAAATGAACGACAATAGGGTCGCCAAAAGAGTCTGTTACAGGTGACTTCACGTCTCTGGGTCCTCCGCGGTCAGCTCCGAACTCACTGACTACGGGGAATACGGCGCTGCGGAGACCCCGCATGAGAGCATTTCGCCATCTCGCATTGATCGCCACCGCCCTCGTAATCCTGGTGATCGCCGGCACTGCGGGCTTTCACTTCATCGAGGGCTGGCCCTGGTTCGACGGCCTCTACATGGTGATCACCACTTTCACCACCATCGGTTATCAGGAAGTACATCCGCTCTCGCACGCGGGACGCGTTTTCAATCTGTGTCTGATCGTGGCTGGAGTTTCGCTGGTTTTCCTCGGTATCGGGTCGCTCACCCAGGCTTTGCTAGAATTCGAGCTGCGGAACTTCTTCGGCAGGCGAAAAATGGAACGCGAGATCGGCCGCCTTTCCGATCACTACATTATTTGCGGCATCGGGCGCGTGGGACGCAGCGCCGCCCGTGAGCTGGCGCGAAGGCCCGCGCCCTTTGTGGTAATTGATCAGAATGAAGCCAAGGCGGCGCGCTTCGCTGCCGACTGGCTGCTGATCGTCGGGGATGCCACTCAGGAAAAAACCCTGCGCGATGCTCACATCGAGCGAGCGCGCGGCCTGGTTGCAGCCACCACTACCGACGCGACTAACCTGTACATCGTGCTGACCGCCCGAGCGTTGAACCCCGGGCTGAAAATCATCGCTCGCGCCAGCGAGGAAAACGCCGAAAAACACCTGCTCACCGCCGGCGCCGATTCCGTGGTTTCGCCATATCACTTTGCCGGGCAGCGCATTGCGCAGTCGTTTCTACGGCCAAATGTGGTCAGCTTTCTTGACACTGCCACCACTCACCTGGGCATGGATCTCGAGATCGGCGAGATCAACGTGCCCTCAAACTCCGCCTTTGTGGGAAAAACCGTCGGCACCTCGCGCATTCGCCAGGAGCGCGGCGCAATCATTCTCGCCATCAAGCGCGGCGACGAGATGCGCTTCAACCCTTTGCCGGATGAAACCATCCAACCGGGCGATTGCCTGATTGCTATGGGAGAACCTGCACAACTTCGTCAACTCGAGCTGACGGCAGCAACCCGGCCATGAAGATCGTAAGCGCCGCCGAAATGCGCGAGATTGACCGCGTTACCAGCGAGAGTTTCGGCGTGCCCTCGCTTACGTTGATGGAAAACGCCGGCGGGGCGGTGAGCGGGTTTGTGCTCTCCCGTTTTTCTGACGCGGCAAAAATTGGCGTCATTTGCGGCAAGGGGAACAACGGCGGTGACGGATTCGTGGCCGCGCGGCATCTTCATGGCGCAGGCAAGGCGGTGAAGGTCCTGCTGCTGAGCGAGCCTGGCGAGCTGCATGGTGATGCCGCGGAGAATTTCACCAAACTACCGGTTGCGCCTGTTCTGGCTCGATCGGTGGAGGAGTTGGAATCCGAACCGGCGCGGGACTTGTTTCAATCCGATCTTCTGCTGGACGCCGTACTGGGCACGGGGTTTCGCCCACCGGTCAGCCCGCTCTACGCCGAAGCCATCAAGCGGATGAACGCCAGTCCAGGTCCCGTTGTTGCTGTGGATATTCCGTCGGGCGCTGGAGCTGATGTTTTAGGAGCCGCAACCGGCATTGTCGCCCACGCTGATGCAATCGTTACGTTCACCGCTCCGCGCCCGGCGCATGTTCTTAAGTCGCTCACCACCGGGCCAACGGTTATCGTGCCAATTGGCTCTCCCGATCAGGCGATAACTTCCTCGCTCAAACTTAACCTGATCACCGCCGCAGATGTGGCCCCTTTGATCGCGCCGCGCCAGGCCGATGCCAACAAGGGCAGCTACGGGCATGTGCTGGTGATCGGCGGATCTACTGGCAAGGCCGGCGCTGCGGCCATGGCAGGCATGGCGGCGCTGCGTGTGGGCGCGGGGCTTTCCACCGTGGGTACACCCAAGTCGGTGCTGCCGACGGTCGCCGGTTTCCACGCTGAATTGATGACTGAGCCGCTGGAGGAAACTGAGATCGGCAGCATTTCACTGCGCGCTCTTGGATACGGCCACGTAGATGCGTTGGCCAAAGGCACAACCGTATTGGCGGTCGGCCCCGGAATTTCGCGCCACACCGAAACCGCGGAGTTCGTGCGCACCGTGGTGAAAAAATTCAAGACGCCGATGGTGCTCGATGCTGACGGTCTCAACGCCTTCGAAGGCCGCGCCGGTGAACTCACAGGCGAGGGACGCACGCTCGTGCTCACTCCGCATCCTGGCGAAATGGCGCGCCTGACGGGGCTTTCCATCGCCGAGGTACAGGCGGACCGGATTGCGGTGGCCCGCGCCTTCGCTCGCGAGCATCAGGTGATACTCGTATTGAAAGGCCACCGGACTCTGGTGGCAGGGCCGGACGGCGAAATTTGGGTGAACCCGACAGGGAATCCCGGCATGGCGACTGGAGGCACGGGAGATATTCTCACTGGAATGACGTCCGGCCTTTTGGCGCAAAACCGCGAAACGCCTATGCTAGCAGTGATTGCCGCGGTTTATCTGCATGGCCTCGCCGGCGACGTGGCCCGCGAAACGCTTGGCGAGTATTACATGACCGCCACTGACTTGCTGCACGCGCTTCCTGAGGCGTTTCGCCACACTCGCGAAGACGCGAAGAAGAGGGCTGTGGAAATCCATGGTTGAGCGAGTACGTCCTTTGGGACATTGACGCTTTTGCCGATAGAGTCATCCGCTTGCCGTAGTAGCCGTTAGCGGCAACTTCCCGATTTGGTTTTTGCGAATCCGTACATCTGCCGGGGTAATTTGCGGCGCTTGGTTACCGGGTGAAATAGTGCTTGGAGTGCGGCGTTACGAGATTTCGCTTAAGGCCGGTAGTGTCATCGGGAGTGATGCGAAACACCGTGGCGCCGTATGGGGCGGAAGATTTCTCTCCGGGCATTCTCTCGGTGCGTTCTCCGACTACCGGCGCAAACTCCTGGAGACGGGCAGATGAGTACGGTGCAACGGGGCCTTTACGCTTTGCTCATGATGACAATTTAAATTTGATGGCAATTTAGCTGATATGTCCCACTTCCCCCAACCCAACGCCAAGCGCCGCGCCGCGCGCGCCCGAATAGGAGATGCCGTCTCAGTGCTGGTCGTGCGGCAGGGTGGACAGCGCGTAAGCGGCAAGCTGCAAAGCATCTCCGTAACCGGCGGCCTGTTGCTGCTTTCGCGGCCTATGGCGGAAGGGGACTTTGTCGAGATCGCCTTCCAAACCCAATCGCAACCGGTTAACGGTATGGCAGAAATGCTTGCTCCCTTGTATCTGAACGGCCGCACGCTGCAGCCGTTTCGCTTCATCGCCCTGGCCGATGAAGACCACCACGCCCTGCGCAACATGGTGGACATAATCACCGATCGCAACTCAGTCATGGCGGGCTCGCTTCTGTAGCGGGCCTTCTTCGCCTGCTTTGCGAACTTAGCGGCAAATCTCTTAACCGCGAAGGGCGCTAAGTAACACCACCTTGACTCATCCGGCCTAAATCGGCGTTGCCTCATAACCGCCTCACTGCGGCTTCCCGCTTCCGGCAATCCCTCCGTATAATCTAAACATTGCTTATGACGCTGACTGCATTTCATGCCGAGCAATCTCCGGGTTCTCACGCCGAAAGCGATAAACCCACCGCACCGGCAGTTTTTGCCGATGTTCGCTCGGAATTTGCCGCGCTGGTTTCCGGCTGTGGGCTCTTTGACCTGAGCACCCGCGCCAGGATCGCGGTGGCCGGCGCCGACCGCGTGCGTTGGCTGAACGGCATGATCAGCAACAAAGTGCGTGACCTTGCGGCGGGCCGCGGCGTCTATGCGTTTGTGCTCAATCCTCAGGGCCACATTCTGGGAGATCTTTACGCGTACAATCGCGGCGATTCTTTCCTGCTGGAGACGGAACAGTCGCAACTCGAAAAATTGCTAAACCTGTTCCGCCGCTACATCATCATGGACAAAGTGGAACTTGCCGACATCAGCGACGAGCTCGTGGCGCTGGGAATTACAGGAGGGAAGTCGCGCTCGATCATGGCTGCTGCGGGCTTCGAGTTGCCCGAGTTGCAGCCGCTTGAGGTCAGGGCCCTGTCATGGCAGGAGACTAAGGCCACGCTCGTGCGGGGCGATGGGGAGCAGCAGGAGTCATACCAAGTCTGGCTTGCTCCGGAGGGGGCGGCGAAACTCTGGAACACGCTGCGGCAGAACGGCGCGACTCCGGTGGGAACCGCCGCGCTTGAGCTTTATCGCATTGCGTTGGGAGTTCCGCGCTACGGTGTGGACATCCACGAACGCGATCTGCCCCAGGAAACGGGCCAGATGCGGGCACTGAATTTCAACAAGGGATGTTATATAGGACAGGAAATTGTGGAGCGCATCCGCTCGCGGGGAAATGTTCACCGCAAATTCACCGGCTTCTTAGTAGAAGGGCCGTTGCCTGCTCCGGAAACGAAAGTGCGGGCAGAGGGCTCGGATAAAGACGCGGGTGAGATTACCAGCTCTGCTTCCCTGCCCGTAGCGGGCGGCGAGCAGCCGGTGGCGCTGGGCTATATTCGGCACGAGGCTGCAGTACCAGGAAAAAATCTGCAAGCCGGCGAGGCGAATGTTGCGGTTACGGAAACGCCGTTCGCGGGCGTCTGGTAAGAGAAAAGTGAAATGACGCTATACTCCGTAATCCTGTTCCTGCACCTTCTGGGTGTGCTGATGCTGTTTGCCGCGTTAGGGATCGAATGGATCTACCTTCGGCAACTGCCGCTGGCAACGAGCCTCGATCAGTTTCGCAGTTGGGCCGGCGCGGTCCCGCTGGTCTCGCGCTTCAATGCCTTTGCCGGGCCGCTGATCTTCTTTCCCGGGGCATACCTGGCGACCAAGATGAAGGCTTGGCCGCAAGGGTGGGTCAGCATGGCGCTGTTGGCTGTGGTTGCGATAATCGCGCTGGGAGCAGCTGTCTCCGGCCCGCCGATGCGCCGGCTTGTCAAAGCCAGCCGCTCGGCCGATGCGGTGCTTGCTGACCTCGTGGGCCGTGCTCGCGATAGGGTGTTTCGGCTGTCCTTTCGCTTAAGGCTCGCGCTTGGCCTGGCAGCTGTATTTCTGATGGGAAGCAAGTCGCCTATGGGCACATCGGGAATCGTGATGGGAGTTGCGGTCGCGCTCGGCTTATTGTTCGGGCTTGCCGGGAAATAGCGCCGACGAGCGAAGTGAATTGTCATCCTGAGCGAAGCGAAGGACGTACGAATTCCGCCTGGGCGACGCAAAATAACTGGATCCATTCGCTCCGGATGACGATTCGAGGCTTCGGCAACAAGAGATAAACCACAAAAGGTTCACGAAGGAAGAAAAGAACAAGGAAGCCTATGTCTGAGAAAAAGCAGGAAAGCTTCACCGTAACTGACCGGCGATTGTTCACCACCGACGGCGAATTGCGCCGCGAAACGCCAGAAGAAGAATCGGCAAAGCCAGCGGCGGCGCCTGCAGTGACGCAGCAGCCGCAAGAGGCCGCTCCCGAGCCTCCGACCGCGGCTGAGCAGAAGCAACAGGCGGAAGCGTATAGCAAGTCGTCGAAAGAACTGGACGCGCGCGTCGAGTTGAGCGGTCACTCGGCCAAAGAGTTGGAGATGACCTTCGAGCGCTTCCTGGCGTCGCTCTATATGACGGCGATGCTGCAGCTCGGGCTGATGCACGAAGAAGGAGGCCAACCTCGCCTCGACCTGATCGGCGCGCGCCAGACGATTGACACGCTTGCGCTGATCATGGAAAAAACCAAGGGTAATCTCACTCCGAGCGAAGGAAACTTTCTGCAAAATTCTCTGTACGAACTGCGCATGGCCTACGTGGAGGTGACGAACGCGCTGGCGCGTCCGCCGCAGCAGCCTGCAACCGGCACCGGCGCACGATGAAGGCCAGGCTCACGGTGCTAGGCAGCGGCACATCCATGGGCGTGCCTACGATTGGCTGCAACTGCGCCGTGTGCCACTCTTCCGACCCCCGCGACCGCCGCACCCGGCCTTCGGTGATGCTCGAATACAACGGATCGGTAGTTGTGATTGACACCACACCCGACTTCCGTGAGCAGGCCATTCGCGAGAACATCCGCCAGCTCGATGCGGTGCTTTACACCCACGCCCATGCCGACCACATTCTTGGGCTGGACGATCTGCGGCCTTTGAGCTATCAGCGGCCGAACAAGATTCCGCTCTACGCGCGGCCAGACGCGGCCGAGGTGATTCACAATATGTTTCGCTACACCTTTGACGCCAAGTATGAGTTCGGCGGCCTGGCACGCGTAGAGTTGCACTGCATTGAAGGACCTGTAGATCTTTTTGGGGCAAGATTTGTGCCGCTCAAGGTGCTGCACGGCAATGCTGAAATCGTTGGCTATCGCTTCGGGTCGGCGGCTTACCTGACGGACTTCAGCGAGGTTCACGAGGAATCTTTTGAGCAGCTGGATGATTTGGACGTCTTGTTCCTGGATGCGCTGCGCCACAAGCCGCATCCAACGCACTCGACGGTGGACAACTCACTGAAGATCGTGGATCGAGTGAAGCCGCGGCGAGCATTCTTCACTCACATTTGCCATGACCTGCCGCATGAAGCGACCAATAAAACCCTACCTCCGCAGGTACGGCTGTCGTATGACGGCATGAAACTGGAGTTTGAGATTTGAACCGCCGATCTTTCCCAGAGACTGTGATCACTAACAAAAGTGAGGGATCTGCATCACAACCTGAGGGCGCGGCTTAAAGTTGAATTGGCTCGATCATGCAAGTTTTTCGCCAAATTGAAGATGTGCCCGCAGACTTCGGCCCCACTCTGGTCAGTGTGGGCAATTTTGATGGCGTGCATCGCGCTCACGCGCATGTCTTGCGGCACATCGTGCGGCGAGCGCGCGAGCTCGGAATCAAGGCTGTTGCGGTCACTTTCGATCCCCACCCAGTTCGCATTCTGCGCCCGGATTCAGGCTTAAAGCTGCTGACTCCGACGCCGGAGAAACTTCACTTGCTCGAAGCCACGGGGTTGGATGCTGTTCTGCTTCTGCCTTTCGCGCGCGATCTCTCGCTGATGACGCCGCGCCAGTTCGCCCAACAAATTCTGCACAAGGGATTGCATGTCTGCGAGGTCCATGAAGGCTTCAACTTTCGTTTCGGTCACAAAGCGGCGGGGAACATTGAGATGCTCTCGCAATTCGGACGTGAACTGGGATTTCAAGTGAAGGAATATCCCGAGATGACGCTGCGGGGCGAGCCGGTCTCAAGCAGTCGCATCCGCAAGCTGCTTGTAGACGGGCGGGTCAGCCGCGTAAGGCATCTGCTAGGGCGCCCGTTCAGCATTCTGGCGAACCCGGGCCGCGGCCGCGGCTATGGCTCAAGATATACAGTGCCAACGATCAACTTAAGCCGCTACGAAGAAGCCATTCCGAAAGATGGTGTTTACATCACGCGCACGCGCGTAGCGGCGGAATGTTTTGATTCGGTGACCAACGTGGGCAATCGGCCTACTTTCGGCACTGAGTTATTTGCCATTGAAACCCACCTGCTGAATTTCCATCCTCTGGAACTCACGCCCGAGACCGAGGTGGAAATTCATTTTCTCGAACGCCTGCGCGATGAAATCAAGTTTCCTTCCGTGGAAGCCCTGCGCGAGCAGATTGCTTGCGATGTGAAGAAATCGCGGAAATATTTTCGGCGGTTGGAACGGGTGGGAAAAGGAAGCTGACGAATTACGATTGCGATTGGAAGTCTTCCGTGCGGATGACACATGCCGCCAAACCCGTTGTGATTGGAGCCGCGCCTGAAGGTGCATCCGACCCGCAGTCGGCGGCGCGCGCGGTGCGCCAGATGTTCACCTCGATCGCGCCGCGTTATGACCTGCTGAATCATCTGCTTTCCTGCAATGTGGATCGCCTATGGTGGCGTCGCACGGCGCGTGCTTTTGCCGACGTTTTGGCGCGGCCCAACGCCCAGGTGCTCGATTTGTGCTGTGGTACAGGCGATATGACTCTCGCCTTGATGCGCCGCGCCGCTGAAGGTGCTCGAATAATTCTGGGCGTGGACTTTTCCCACGCTATGCTGCAGCGAGCGAAAGTAAAATCAGCGGCCACGCGGCTGCAATGGATCGAAGCCGATGCGTTGCGGCTTCCTTTGCCCGACGCAAGCCTTGATCTGGTCACTACCGCCTTCGGTTTTCGCAATCTTGCCGACTACGATGGCGGGCTGGCAGAAATCCTCCGGGTTCTGCGAGTCGGGGGAGAAGCCGGCATTTTGGATTTCGGCGAACCACAAGGCTGGCGCGGCCGAATTTACCGGCTGTACTTCAAGCGCGTATTGCCATTTGTAGGCACGCTCATTTCCGGAACCAGGGGACCGTATGCGTATCTTCCGGCTTCGGTAGCCCGTTTTCCCGGGCCTGAGGAGATGCTCGAACGCATGCGCCACGCCGGCTTTCACGAAGTTTCCTGGACGCCTTACACGCTTGGGATTGCGGGGCTGTTCCGCGGCCGGAAGTGAGCGCTAGCTTCTAGCTATTAGCTACCTTCCAGGTTCACGATCCTGCGGCGGCGCTGGATGCCTTATTGAAAGAATCGGCGAAGGCATCTGCGGCGGAGTACTGCATGACTTTTTCAAAGTCGTGGCCGAGGAATTTCCGCAGGCGCTCGATATTGAGCACCCAATCGGCCGTCAGATAATCGAACAGTTCGGGCGCCACAGCGGAAACGCCGCGCGTCCACAACGACTTCCAGAAGGCCCGCGCCGCCCACCTACCCGGCAAACGCAGCGGCTTGAGCCCGGCGACTTGCAGACACTGCGCGTAGGTGAGCGGTTCACCCCATCCGGCAACATTGAGCACCGTTTGCTTCTGCGGTTCGGGATCGGTCTTGGAGGAAATGTAAACGATAAGACGGGCCACGTCGTCCACGTGGGTAAACTGCAACCGGTTCTCCAGGTATTTCTGACCCGCGGGCAAAGCGAAGGAAATCTTTTTCCCCTTGTCGCGCAGTTTAGCGGCCCGTCTTGTCGGGCCGCCGGGCGTTCCACGAAAGGCGGAAAGCAGTCCGTTGTTCACGCTGGCGCCGGCAAACATGTGCGAGCGCAGTACGTACGAACTGCAGCCGCGCAGGCCGGGAGCGCGATGCCGCACCACCTTTTCCGCTTCTGCCTGATGCAGAGCAGCAGCGGGAAACTCGGCTTGCAGCGGCGCATCCTCAGTTGCCAAGCTGCTAAGGTTAGGCCCGTAAACTAAAGCGCTGCTGGGGAAAATAAACTTGCGCACCAGAACCTCATCGCGATTGACTTCGGAGATGGTCTCCATCACTCGGGCCGTTCCGGCGACGTTGATTTGCCACATGCGAAGGGGATCCACAATTCCGGTGCGCACCGAATCCATGACGAACGCCGCGTGCACCACCACCTGCACCCGCGCCTCGCGCATGAGCACCATCAATTCGTGGCAGCATTCCTCCCGCTCCAGATTGAGGCGGGCGAAGCGGAACGCCGAACTGGCCTTGGGCGGTTCCAGGTCAACGCCGATAACATCGTAGTTCGAAAGCAAGGGCAGGAGCCGGCTCCCCAGGTCGCCGGCGACACCTGTCACGAGCAGCGCTGGACGTGCACTGGCCATCACTTCGGACCGGACGAAGGAGTCGAATTGGAAGTGGGAGTCATCGGCTGAGACGCAGCGGCCTTCGGTGCTGCTGGCACAGGCGCCTTAGCGGCAGCCGGCGACGCGGGCCCCCGCGGCGGAAATGCTCGGGGCGGCGGGCCACTGGCTGCGCCGAAATATTTCTCTTCGAGCGTGGGTTTACCCAGGCGTTGCAATCCCTGCATGGCCTCCTGCATCCGCTGCGACTTGAGCTGATTCACAATTTCCGAGCGCACCTGATCGAGGGGCATTGCTTCTTTTTTCATCATCTTGTAAACGAAAAATCCAGTGGGGTCAGCGATGACCTGCGAAACCTCCCCAACTTTGAGATCCATCACAACTGCGCGTGCGCGTGAGAGCGAGCCGCGGCGCAGATTCGAGATGTGAACATCGGGCGGCGTCTTGAGCCCGGCAAAGTGGGAAGCTTCAGCCTGCAGCTTCACGAAATCTTCGCCGCTCGCAGCCCGTGCCCGCAGGGCCTCCGCTTCTTTCCTCATTTCTGCCGCGGATTCTGCCGGCGTCTTCGCACCCTCGGCTTCCCGCGTCTTCGCCGAGGTCTCCTTCATAAGGGGAATAAACAGTTGTTCAGCAGAGGCCTGATCATACTGCGCCAGATGGGCCTGGTAGTAGTCAGCGACGTCCTTGTCGGAAACCTCGGTCGCCTCGTCGCGTACGTGCTTAAGAACCAATTGCGCCCGGACTTGCAACTCTGCCAAGCGAATCCGCTCTTCATACTCCGCCCCGCGGTCTAACCCCAAACGGTGGGCTTCGTGAGACATCATGAGAACCCTGGCGTAATTGTCGGCAAGCTGCCGCTGCTGTGCCAGGGGTAGATCCGGCTGGATCGTGTTGATGATCTTTTCAAATTCAGCGCGCGTGATAACCGTCTTGCAGTTGGCTGATGCACTCTTTTCGGCTGGTGGAGTGTCACAAAGCCCATCGATGGTTATCACCGCTGTGTTGAGCGGAACCACCGACGTGTCCGGCGGTTTGTTGGCGAGAGGCTTAGCTGCAGGTACGCCTTCAGGTGCAGACCTGAGCGGAACGCCGGGCGCGCCAGGAGTCGGGTTAGCGGCTTGTCCCCAGGCCAGCAACTCCAGGCACAG
>Ga0335078_10001375_pt1 | contig 36834 bp, 30 predicted proteins | sample Lox_Sample_32_FD_206711 | JGI IMG/M metagenome (GOLD analysis project Ga0335078, IMG submission 206711) | Soil microbial communities from Loxahatchee National Wildlife Refuge, Florida, United States - Lox_Sample_3.2 | ecosystem: Environmental > Terrestrial > Soil > Wetlands | place: USA... | reverse complement strand
CGCGACGATCGGCTACGCAGAGCTATCCACGCCGGGGCGTCCGCAGGCCTGCCACGCCGCGGCCTGCCCACCAGGCGATCAAGGGCGCCTTTCACCCACTTGCCGGGTCGAAACTCGGAAACACGAGTTCGGGAAGAAGACGATGAAAAAAACGCCGCACCACGGCCAGCTCACCGACGCCCGACTTCACATCGGGCGGCAGCTGGAAAGCCGGGCTGGCCGGGCAGCTCCAGCTCACGAAGCTGAGCCCGAACACGGACTGGCAGAACTCAATCCGCCCCGCGAGGTCGGGCTATGCGATTGCCACATGATCGATCGGTATCAGCGTATTGACCTCCCCGTTGCCAACGGCCCCGCCCTGGGTATCGTGACAGGCAAGCAACGGCAACAAGGCGGAGGCTCACATGTCACCACCGGTCATCGTCAGCGGCGCTCGAACGCCGTTTGGCAAGCTCCTCGGTTCGCTCAAGGATCTTACCGCCATGGATCTGGGCGGTATCGCAATCAAGACCGCGCTCGAGCGCGCCGGGATCTCCGGTGACCAGGTCGATTACGTGATCATGGGTCAAGTGCTCCAGGCGGGAGCCGGGCAGATACCTTCCAGGCAGGCCGCGGTAAAGGCGGGTATCCCGATGAGCGTTCCCTCTATCACCATCAACAAGGTGTGCCTTTCTGGCCTCGACGCCATCGCGCTAGCGGCGCAGCTGATCGGCGCGGGTGAGTTCGAGGTCGTGGTCGCGGGCGGAATGGAGTCGATGACCGGCGCGCCGCATCTGCTGCCCGGATCCAGGAGCGGCTACAGCTACGGGTCCGTCACGCTGGTCGATGCCACGTTGAACGACGGGCTCACCGACCCATTTGAACAAGTGTCGATGGGCGAGTCGACCGAACGCTACACCGCCAAGCTCGGCATTGGCCGCGAGGAGCAGGACGAGTTCGCGGCGCGTTCGCATCAGCGCGCCGCGGCTGCGATGGCGGGCGGTCTGCTTGCCGACGAAGTCGTTCCTGTCGAGGTGCCACAGCGCCGCGGCGCACCCGTGCTCGTGAGCCAGGACGAGGGCGTGCGGCCGGGCACCACCGTGGAGGCGCTGAGCAGGCTCCGCCCGGCATTCGCACCGGACGGGACGATCACGGCCGGCTCGGCGTCACAGATCTCGGATGGCGCGTGCGCAGTCGTGGTGATGTCGCAGGCCAAGGCAGCGCAACTCGGTGCTGAGGTGCTAGCGGAGATCGGGCCACACGGCAACGTGGCCGGGCCGGACAATTCGCTGCACTCGCAGCCCTCCAGGGCGATCATGCACGCACTCGGCAAGGCGGGCAGCAGCATCGACGAACTCGATCTGATCGAGATCAACGAGGCATTCGCCGCGGTCGGGATCCAGTCCATGAAGGATCTTGGCGTCGGGCCCGAGCGCGTCAATGTCAATGGAGGCGCGATCGCGATCGGTCATCCGATTGGCGCGTCCGGGGCACGGATCGCCCTGCACCTGATCCTTGAACTGCGGCGGCGCGGCGGTGGCCTGGGCGCGGCGGCGCTGTGCGGCGGCGGCGGCCAGGGCGACGCGCTGCTGCTGCGGGTACCTGGACCGGATGACCGCTGAGCGCCCGCAGGAGAAACTGCGCGACCCAAGATCCTGAACGGCCGACGAGGCAAGCACGGCCCGGGCGTCCAAGACCTGGTGGGGCATGCCCATGGCGACGCCCCGCGCGCGGTCGCCCGGCCGGTCTCGCTTGTGGAAGGCGGAGTGGACGGTTCACGGGAGTTGCGCACGATCATGTAGACGATTACGCCACTGGCCGGGCGGGCGCGCGTGTTCGGTCTGACCGGCGCCAGGAGTCGGCAAGCCGACAACCGCCGGTATGTTTGCCCGTTCCTACCGGCGCCTCGGCATGCGGGCTGGCGCGACTCGCGATTGACCCGAGTTTCGGCTTTGGCGGTCGCTTAGACCGCCCCGGGACCTGGACACAGTCGGTGCGCTGGTCATGAGCCCACAACCTGACTGCGCCGCGGCGGGCCGACGCCGCGGCGCAGTCAGCGGGTGGTGTAGTCGCGGAAGCCGCGGCCCACTTTCTTGCCCAGGTATCCGGCGGTGACCAGGTGTTCCAGCAGCGGCGCCGGCGCGAGGCCGGGTTCGCGGGCCTCCAGGTACAGCTCACGCTGGATGGCCAGCGACACATCGAGGCCGACGATGTCCAGCAACTGGAACGGCCCCATCGGGTACCCGCAGCCCAGCTTCATCGCGTTATCGATGCCGTCGATCGTGGCGTACGAGGACTCCAGCATCCGCACCGCGTCGTTCAGGTAGGGGAACAGCAGCGCGTTGACGATGAAACCGGCCCGTTCCCCGCAGACAATGCCGGTCTTGCGAAGGCGTGCGCAGACCCCCTGGGCGACAGCGGTGGTCTCCGCCGACGTGCGGATCGTCCGTACCACCTCCACCAGCCGCATCAGCGGGGCTGGGTTGAAGAAGTGCAGCCCCACCACACTCGCCGGCCGGCTGGTCGCCATCGCGCACTCGATGATCGGCAGGCTGGAGGTGGTGGTGGCAAGCACGGCGCCAGGCTTGCAGATCTCGTCGAGGCTGGCGAACATGGCCTGCTTGACGGTCAGTTCCTCGACGACCGCCTCCACCACCAGATCGGCGTCGTTGAGCCGGTCCAGGGACGCGGACCAGGTCACCCGCGCAAGTGCGGCGTCCCGGTCCGCTTCGGCCATCTTGCCGCGCACGACCGCCTTGGTCAGCGACGCCGTCACGGCATCCCGCATCCGGGCCGCCTTCTCCTCCCCCCGGGCGACCGCAACGACCTGGAAGCCGCCGCGGGCGAACACCTCGACGATGCCGGTCGCCATCAAACCGGACCCGACCACTCCTACGGTCGCGATCGACCGCGCGGCATCCTCCGGCCGCTCAGGGCCGCCGTGCGGGGTCAGCTCGTCGGGCACCACGTCCGGCGAACCCGCCGCGGCGTAGGTGTAGAAGCCCCGGCCGGTCTTACGGCCGAGCAGTCCCGCGGTGACCATTTGCTTGAGCAGCGGCGTGGGCGCGTGCCGCCGGTCGCGGCCGCCGCTGTGATAGATGGTGTTGAGGATCTCGAGCGCCACGTCCACACCGATCAGGTCGATCAACGCCAGCGGCCCCATCGGCAGGCCGGCACCGAGCGTCATCGCCGCGTCGAGGTCCTCCCGGCTGGCGTATCCGCTCTCGTGCATGGCCACCGCATGGTTGACGTACCCGCACAACAGCCCGTTGGCGATGAAGCCGGCCCGGTCGTTGATCGTCACCGAGACCTTGCCCAGCCGCTCACACAGCGCCGCCATGTCCTCGATGACCTCCGGCGACGTCACCACCGTCCGGACCACCTCGACCATCTTCATCACCGGCGCGGGATTGAAGAAGTGCATGCCGACCACCCGGTCTGGGCGCCGGGTCGCGGCCGCGATCTCAGTGACCGACAGCGAGGAGGTGTCGGTTGCCAGGATCGCCGAATCGGGGCAGACCCGGTCCAGCTCCGCGAACACGCGCCGTTTGATCTCCAGCTGCTCCGGCACCGCCTCGATGGCCAGGTCGACCTCGCCCAACGCGTCCAGGCCGACAGCGAAGGCGACCCGGCCCAGCAGGGCGTCCCGCTCCTGCGGGGAGAGCTTGCCGCGGCTCACCGCCCGGTCCGTCGACCGGGTCAGGGCGGCCCGGCCCCGGTCCAGGGCCACCTCATCCACGTCTACGGCGATCACATTGATCCCGCTGCGGGCCAAGACCTCCGCTATCCCCGATCCCATCGTGCCCAGGCCGACCATTCCGACCGTATGGATTTCACGCGCCATCGCGGTCTCCCCTAACTTGCTGTCCTGGCCGCGAGTCTGCCATATCAGCTTCATTCTGGCATGTCGCTGCCCAGCCAGGTCGGGGCGGTACCCGCCGGTCACTATGGCCTCGGGCTTAACGTGCGGCCAGGGTCAGGAATGGTCAGTTTCTGGCCAAGGCGGCACTCGTCCAGGAGTTGCGACACCGCGTCGGATGGCCGCAGCATCCCGTAGTACATGCAGCCGTGGACATGCAGCCGTGGACATGCAGCCGCAGAGACCGACAAGGCGCGGCCCCTGGGTCCGGCCGGTCGAACGGATGGCCTCCGGCAGTGCCCGCATTTGAACCGGGTTGGCCGCGCGACCCACGGCTGATGCCTCCCGGCTCGGACTGCTCGATCGTGATCGGCACCGGGATCACCTCGGCCGCGCCGGGGCTCCGTTCAGGATCTGCAGCTTGTCGTCGCCGACATCGAGGCGGCCCGCGCCGAGCTCATCAGCTGCGGCGCCGACCTGAGTGAGGCGTCCACGACGCGGGCGGCGTGTTCTACGGTGCCGGGACCGAGGGACGGGCGGGCCTATCCCCGACAAGCCAGACATCACCGTCGTCAACTACGAGCCGGGCGACACCACTTCAATCCTCTTGAATCTCCGCGTCGCCGACATCAACGATGTGTTAGCGGCGGTGGAGCGATCGGGGCGCCACGTTTCTCACGCCGCCGATCGACTGCGGAGCAGAAATCCGCTGCCACATGCGAGACCCAAACGGTTACCTGATCGAGGTGGGCCAGGCCACCGGGCTTCGCTCTGGGCACCTCGCCGCCAAACGGCCCGAAGACCTCCCCGGTTAGTTCACGTGGGCAACGAGCCGGCAACGACCGACTGTCGACGACCCTGACGGATGCCAAGCCCGCACCGGCTCCCTGACCAGCTGGTTTCGCTGCAGGCAGTCAGCTGCTCTCAGGACCACAATGATCCATGATCTTTCGGCTCGTGGTCGGCCTGCGCCCACGTGTACCGGCTGAGCTGCTCCCCTGCCGGGTTGAGCTACTCCTCGAAGGCCTTTGCCTCTTCGATCCACGTCCGTGTCTCGTGCTCGGAGAGACCCACGACTGCGCCGTGCCGCTCCTCGATCATCCCCTTCAGGTGGGCGGCGTTGCGATGACGCAACTCCTTGATCGAGGCGACGCCGATTTCCTCGAGGATCTCCCGGTACTTGGGGCCGATACCCTTGAGCTTGTCAAGGTCGCCCGGTACGTGCTCAGGCACCTCACACTCCTCCCCGCGCCGACTGCCAGCAGCGCAGCCAAAAACACCCAGTATCCACACGCTAAGCCGTCGTGCGTATTGGTACAAGGAGTCCAGGCCCGGCATACCCGCACACCCCACCCGAGCCCGCCGGACACGCCAGCACGCCCAGGTGGCCACTCCCCCGGGGGCATCGCCAACCCCCCGGCCCCGCACGGCAACACCCCAAACCCGACACCCGGCCCGCCGCCAGAGGGTCGGGTTACAGACTCTGTTGCCCGCCAACGGGACATCGATCTTGGCCGGTCACCGGGGCCCGCCGCGAACCTCATTCCTGCGACCGGGACTCGCCCGGCGATACGGCCGCCTGAAGGCGGTCAGCGATCGCGACGGCCACAACGACCGCCCCCGCGCACGCCGCAAGCGCCGCCCCTGGCAGGTGCGGCGCCGGTATCGCGAGCAATGCCAGCAACGCGATCGCTGCTAGCCGGGACCAAGGGGTGACACGCCAGACAGTGGCCTTGAACGCGGCGTGCCCGGCCAGAAACAACGCCGCCCCGCCGAGGACCATCCAGATCGTTGGCGGGGCAGGGATGCCGGCCGGATCGGAAAGCATCTTCTGGTCCGCCGCAGCGGTGACAATGATTCCCGCGACCATGACCGGGTGGATCGAGTGATAGGCCGAACGGCCCAGCCGGCCCGGGTCCGCCGATGCCGCGATGACGCGCGCCGCCTCCTCGGCGCTGCGGTCAAAGTAGACCCACCACAGAGCGACACTGCCGGCGAACGCGGCGGCGAACGCGGCGACCGCCGCCGCAGTGACCGAAGGCAACTGCGACAGGGTTGCGCCGATCACGACGATAGACTCGCCCAACGCGATGATCACGAAGCCCTGGCACCGTTCGGCGAAGTGACTGCCTTCGATAGTCCACTCGCTGGTCGCGGACCTGCCCAGCCCGGGCGTGTAGAAGCCAGCCGCGCCGCCGAGCAGGTCGACGCCGGCCGCGAGCGCCCAGAGCAGTTCACGCGTGTGGCCATGGGCGAGCCCGCCCGCCACCGCCAGCGCTCCGCTGACCAGGCACCACGCAAGGATCCGCTCGAAGTTCCGCCGCAGGGGTTGCCCGTTCAGTGCCGCGACGACGAACGCGGTCCGGCCAATCTGCATCGTCGCGTAAGCACCACCCACCACCAGGCCTCGCGTCGTGAATGCGTCGGGTAGCGCGGCAGACATGACCAGGCTGACCAGCATGAGCGTCACGAGCATCAGCCGGACGGCGATGCGCTCGGGATCCAGCCAGTTGGTCACCCACGTGGTGTAGGCCCACGCCAGCCACACAAGCACCAGCAACAACGCGGTTTGCAGGGCGCCCTCGACCGTGGGTTGGCCGAGCAGGTGATGCGACAACTGGGTGACCGCGAACACGTAGACGAGGTCGAAGAAGAGTTCGACGTTCGTGACGCGCTGAGTACCTGACCGCACCCGCAGCAGGCTGCCCTGCCAGGTCTTTGGCACGATAACCCCCTCACCGGCGCACGGCTTCCCGATCAGTCTCAGGGAGGACCACAGGCCCTTCAGTCAGCGGCTGGCTGTTCCGGGTCCCGGCGCGCCCGGCCCGGATGCGGCACGGGCCCGGATGGGCCCAGCCTTAGCTAGGTAGACCTGGCTCACGCGGCCGGCAAGCGCACGGCACTGCGCTTGATGGCTGCGGTCACCTGCCGAATTACCCTTTGCGGCCTCGCTACCTGAACAATCCAGACGGCGTCGACCTGGCACCGCCCCTCTGCTGATGGCGCACGCCGCCACCATGGCCGTCGCTGACGCCACAGCGCGGCCGGCGTGCCCTGCGGCCGCTCGCGGGTCATTTCGCGTCCGCGTAGCAGGTGACGACGGAGACGTTCAGCGGAAACCGGACTGGCCCTGGGCCAAATACGAGCCGCCCGGCCTGCTGAGCCGCGGCGCGGGCGGCACGCACGACCTCGTCAGCCGCGGCGGCCGGGCTGTGCACGATGACCTCGTCATGCTGAAAGAACACCAGGTGCGGCCGCCCAGCAGCGGCCCGCCCGCCAGCCGGCTCAGCCGCTGGCCAGTCCGTCGCGGCGAGCCTGCGCCGCAGGGACGCGAGCAGCACCGCCGCCCAGTCGGCCGCGCTCGCCTGCACGACGAAGTTGCGCGTAAACCGGCCCCGGCTGCGCAGCGCGCGGCCCGCCCGCGGATCAGCCCGGTCGCCTGTCAGCTGACGCCACTGCGCAGAAGGAAGCGGGCACGTTCGGCCAAGCCGGGACCTGACCAGGCGCCCTTCCTCGCCGGCCCGCGCGGCGTCGTCCACATAACGGGCGGCCGCCGGAAACCGGCTGCGCAACACTGCGAGCAATTGGCCAGCCTCTCCTCCCGCCCCGCCGTACATGGCTGAAAGCAAGGCCACCTTCGCCTTGTCGCGTTCACCGCCGAGCGTCCCGGCGAGCGCCGCGTACACGTCGCCTGCGGCGGCAGCCTCGGCGAAGGCGCGATCACCCGCCAGGGCGGCGAGCACCCTGGGTTCGAGCTGCGCGGCGTCCGCCACCACGAGGACATAGCCGGGATCGGCGACCACCGCGCGCCGCAGGACCTTCGGGATCTGCAGCGCACCACCGCCACGCGAGGCCCAGCGCCCGGAGACAACACCGCCGACCACATATTCTGGCCGGAACCGCCCATCCGATACCCACGTATCGAGCCAGCCCCAGCCATCGGCCGCATGCAGCCTCGCGAGTTCCTTGTACTCGAGCAGCAAGGACACCGCTGGATGGTCCACCGTCCGCAGCACGTGCGCGCGGGTCGACGTGAGGCTTATCCCTTCTGCCGCGAAAGCCTTGACGAGCTGCGCGGGTGAATCAGGATTGAGTGCGCGTGCGTGCAACGCCTCTCGTATCGCGTCGGCAAGCTCGACAAGCCGGCGCGGACGCAGGCCAGGGGCTGGCCGCGGTCCTAGTAGCTCGGTGAGCAGCTCATCGTGGATGTCCCCGCGCCATGGCAGGCCGTCCGCCATCATCTCCGCCGCCGCGAGGCCACCCGCTGACTCGGCGGCCGCGAGCAGGGACAGCCGACCCGGACGCGGCGCGGCGGCAATCCGGCGAAGCTGATCCGCCTGGACCGCGATGACCGCGTCGAGTTCCTCCCGCGGGCTCGCGAAACCGTCGCCGACGATCGCAAACAGCTCCGATTGAGCGCCACCGGCGGATGGCGCGGGCCGGCCAGGCGCGGAGGCGATGCCGCGCAGCCGCGCTAAGGCCGCCTCGAGCGATGGCTCCTCGCCGAACCGGCCCCGATGAGCAAGCAGCATGGCCTCGATGAGCCGCACGTCATGGCAGGATGCCACCCGCACATCTGCGCCGAGCATGGCCGGGTAGATCCTGGCCGACGACGCCCATACCCAGCGCGGGCTCGCTTCCCGCTCCAGCGCCGCCACCGCGTCGGCGACGCCCGCCACATGCTCGGGCGGCGCAGCGGGAGTCCCGTCGTCGTTCAGGCGGCGGATGAGCCCGTCGCCGCGGCTGTCAGCCGCGACAGCTATCCGCATGAATCCGCTTCTTGCCTGTTGACACTAGTCGGCTCGTTATCCCCAGAATGCGATTCACCCCTTTAGCGCCTCTTGACAATCTGGCAAGATCATCAGTAGGGCAACGCCCCCATAGGGTGGGCGGGCTTTGTAGGGGGAACCCGCCTGCGGAGCCGTTACGGATAATGCTCCCAAACGGCGGGCGCGGGCTGTCGCCGCCGCGCGGTGCGGGTTCGTGTCAGTGTGGTCGCAGGAACGAGGCGAAACCAGCGGCCAGCGCCACCGCGACGCGTTGACGGAACGCCGCACTTGTCAGGCGCGCCGCGTCACCGCTGTTGCGCGTTGCGCATGTTCGCGCACTCGATGAAGACCTTTGGCACCTTGGACAGGTTCAGGCCGCCGAGATCGGTGCGGACGTCTAGCCCGGCCGCGCCGACATAATCCGAATACGGCTCGCCGGTAATGGCGTGGTATTCGTTCCTGATGTCGAGGCCGAGTCTGCGAGAAGGGCCGATGATCTTGTCAGTGTAGCCGGGTACCAGACCCGGTTCGATGACCTCGAACCCGGTCCGCCGGCGGGCCCGCCGTCGGCGTGAATCGAGATCGCCGCGTCGGCGTGTACCCGGTTTCCTATGGCCGCCCGCTGGGTGACGCACGGGCCCACCCCGGTATCGCTGTGCCGGGTCAGCACGACCTTCGCGCCGTCCTTTCGCAGCAGCTTGGCCAGCCCGGATGGCGACATCGAAATTAAACGCGTGCTCGGGATAACCGGCGTCGGTTTCCGCGCCAGTGGTGTCGCAGGCTTTCTTCTCTGTGATGACATTGACCAGCTGGTTAATGCTGTCTGGATGCGTTGCGTTGCCGCCGTTATGGCCGGGATCCACCGCGATCACGTCACCAGCGAGCGGCGGCGTGCGCGGCCGGGCAGACGCGTTCGGGGAATCGCTTGGCGACGGAGTTGGCGGCCGAGCGGGGGAGCCCGATGCGGCTGCGACCGCACGCTGGCTCGGCCGAAGCGTCGGCTGCGCTGCGGCGCCCACCTTGCCGTCGTCGGCGCAGCCAGCGCCCCCGAGCAGCGCGCAGGCCAGGACCGCGGCCAGGAGCCCACGACGGAAAGGCCAGGCGCGCACGACGGCGGCTAGCCATGTTGATCGCCCCGTCGGTTTCCGCCAGATGGTTCCTGCTCCCCGGTTTCTTCTGCATCGGCTGGACATATTACCTGCAGCAGCCACCGGCCCCGGGCCGGTCAAACCGGCTAGTGGTAGGCAACGAGCGAAGCCCCGGTCCTTGGCGGATCGCCCGCCAAGGTACGGTCCCGATGCAAGAAGCCAGCGAGCCTGCGCAACCCGGTTCATCATCCCGGGCCGTTTCACTGAGTATGTCCCTGAGAACGCTCCGCGATCATTGCCGGTGGCGACGGTACGCGTGCCGGTACCGACCACCGGCTAGTGCCGTGAACCGGCACTGCCCTCGCGCTCGATGTCAGCCGGTTCTCGCGGCCGCGGCGGGCCGCTTGCCCCCGGGCGCAACTCCCGTTCTGCCGCAGTCAAGGCGGCAAGTCCCGATGCCTGCCCGGGTAGTTCGCCAGCCGCCCATCCCGCGAGTTCGGCAGTTATCGACGATGCGGGCGTGCTCGGTGTGTCCGCGGGCCGCGGAGCCGTGGCGGGACGGGCGGCTGGCACTGCCGGCCGGTCCGCAGTGCTAGGCACGGGTCCGTCGGGACTGGCCGGCCCATCGCCGGAGACAGCCGGGTCAGCTTGTGGCTGCGCGACGACGTCGGGTGCCTGATCACCCCTACAGTCGCCCGGCTCACGGCCGTCCTTCGGAGTCGGCTTGGCACCCGCCTTGTGCCGAGACAGAAGTTGCCTGCCCTTGGCTGGCCGCGCTGGATTCTCGGATAGCGCCTCGGCCCGCACGGCCAGCGACGCCGGTGGCCCGTCGGGCACCTCGCGATCCGCCCGACCGCCTGCGCCGCCGGCACCGTTCGAACCGCCGGCACCGTTCGAACCGCCGGCACCGTTCGAACCGCCGGCACCGCTGGAACCGCCGGCACCGCTCGAACCGCCGACACCGCTCGAACCGCCGACACCGCTGGAACCGCTGGAACCGCTGGAACCGCTGGAACCGCCGGCACCACTCGAACCGCCGGCACCGCTCGAACCGCTCGAACCGATCGAACCGGTCGAACCGCCGGAACCGCATGGATCGGACGGAGTTCTTGGATCGGGCACTGCCTCAGCGGCCGCTACTGCCACCGGCGTTACTACAGATGCGGCATCAGGCAAGGCGCCCGCAGGGCCATCCAGGCTGCTGATGCCCGGATCAGCAGCGGGATCTGCTTCGCAGGGGACGGCAGACTCTCGCGCCACCGCCGCAGAGGTGCGCGCCAGACCGTCGAGTAGCACCGCCAACTGCTCCGCTTCTACGGCGTCCACACCGAAGACTACCCGCGGGTGACCGCGCGGATCTTCTGGGGCGTAGCCCACGTAGCTCGCCACTGGCTGGGCAAGCGCGCCGCCAAGACCCTGCCTTGTGCGCCAGCCCTCCCATGCGGACTCCAGGCGCGCAGCAGCGCGCAACGCGCGCGAAACGGGCTCCGTCTCGCCCATTGGTGATCCTCCCCCCCGAACGCGGTGACGCGCTTCGCCACCGCGGGAACCCGGCGAGTCCCGCCCCACAGCGGCCTGCCGTACGGCTCGCCAAACTCGCGCCGCTTGGCCTTGCGCGGATTCCAGATACGCCGCCGCCTCGGCGGTTTCGGCCCTGAGGCCTCCCCACCGCCCCTGGTGACGGGCGCGCCGACCAGTATGACAGACAGCGTCTGCGTTCGCTGAGTACACGCACAATCACGTGAAGTAGTCGAACGGTCCGCGGCGCCCGCCCCACCAGTTCGGCCCACGCGGCGCCGCCCGCTTGCCCCAAGTACCGATCTTCACCCCGCGACACCCGGTGGCGCTGGACCCCGCGGCAGAGCAACTCACCGCGCTGATCGACCTGGGGGCCAGGGCGCTCCCACCGACCGGCTCGCAGAGGCACTTTCCAGATACTTCGACCATGTCGAGGACCACGCCGCCGGATATGTCGCGCTTATGCGCGGCCAGACTGGCGTGCCCGGATCCGCAGGTCCGGCCGGAAAGACCGGTAAGATCGTCGAAGGTGTCCGGCACGTAGTGCCGCACGCATCCTCAAGGCCCTAGGCATCGCCGCACCCGGCCCTGTCCTTCGCGTTACGCTCCGATGCTGGCTGGCCTGCGCAGAGGCCGCCGGCCTGACTGGCTGGCGAACCGCGGTCTGCCGCGGCGCATGCTCGAGACGATGCTGACAGCGCAACTGGTCGCGCTGCTCCGGGTCGCGGCGACGCGCGACGCCGAAATCACGGTGGCGCTCGAACGACTGCTTGCCGATGCGCGAGAGCCTCGCGCATGACCTGCGATGACCGGCCCGGCCGCTGCTGCGGCCGGATCGACCCCGGCAGCGCCTGCAGGGAACCTCATCACCCAGGTTCCCCGAGACGGCACCCCCCAATGCGGCACACCGGCCGCCGGGGCCGACCCCCCTCTGATTCTTGTTCTCTCGTCGCCCGTGCCGTACGCGTAAGGGCGCGCGACCCGGTTTACCCCCCACGTCGGGATGTCGGAAGCGGAACGTCACTCCGACCGTTGCTGCGGGATACCCGCAAGCAGCGCGCGAACCTCGGTCTCCCGGTAGCGGCGGTGACCCCCGAGCGTGCGAATGGAGGTCAGCTTGCCAGCCTTCGCCCACCGCGTGACGGTCTTGGGGTCCACGCGGAACATCGTCGCGACCTCCGCTGGCGTGAGCAGCGGTTCGGCCTCGGGTGTGCGTGCAGACATGTGTGCGGCCTCTCCTCCTGGACCGGGATTACGATCCTGCGTGTTGGCTGTACCTGCGCTCCATCTGGAGCTTGTCGTGGATGCCCTGATATGGCCCACGGAGACCATATTGCCATCACCACACGTGACGAGTCGACCACCTAGAGCAAAGATTTCTGTCTAAGGTTGCCCCGTTGCTCCGCTGATCGCTGTCACCGTGCGTAATTCTAGCGACACGTTTAGTCGCAACGAGGCGGATTCGGAAAAATGCTCGCCCGCGAGTCGGGCACCAAAAGCCTGGCCGTGAGCTCGTTCCGGCCAGCGGCGCGGCGTTTCGCGCCGCGACGTGCTTGGGCTCGGTAATGGATCCGTCCGCAAGATCACGAAGGGCGGCCGGCGCCAAATGGCCCGTTGGTGGCGCTCGTGCAATGCGTGAAGCAACGGGCGGCAGCGCCGCTAATCGCGTCCGGCCTACCCCCTACGGCGACCCGCTGACCACCGGCTACGCTGCGGCAATGCCGACAGCAGACCACCTCAAGCCTCTTCCAGATGAACCGCCTAATGGCCCCCTCATGCGCCAGATCCGGTGCCTGACGGCCATCGGTGCCGGCCCGAGGCCGCCCGCGCCGCCCAGGGGCCGCCGAACCTGGACTGGCGCCTCCGCGCACCGGGCGCCCCGCTGCGCCCTGGGCCGGCGCTCGCCCCGCCACCTTGACCACGTCCGTGCGCACGCCGATCGCGGCCCGACGCTGACATAACGCCGACAGGCCACTCACTCGGCCGACCGATACCAAACAGTGACGCTACGGTGACGACGCGCCGCTGGTCGCCAGAACCCCGCACGACCTCACAGAAACTGACACCCGGCCTCATGGCAGCAACAGGAACACCCGAACGGACCGACGACCGCACCCTCGGCCACAGTCGTTACCCCGGCTAGACCGTCCTTACGTGATCTTCTACTACGGGGTTGCGGCGACCTTGCGCTTGTTGATGACCTTGCCGACCTTGACCCCGATCTTGTCGGCGTCTTTCACCCGGCCCGCAGCCAACGGCAAGCTCGGGCTAGAGGTACGCACGCGACGGGCCGCAAGCACAACGCCAGCCTCGTCCACCGCGAGCAACCCGACCGGGCAATCGGCCCTGACAGACCGTCAGCTTGCGGACTCTGTGGCTTGCACTGCCCGCCAGCGGTTGCGCAGCCGCTGGTACATCGCTACTGCTAGCTCGAGCTCGCCTGTTTCAAGCCCGGTGATCGCCGCCGCCACCTCGGCCACCGACTGGTCTGCCCGCAGCGCCCCGTCGTCGAGCATGTGCACAAGGCCGCCGTAGTCGAGTTCGACGAGTGAGCGGGGGTGGAACTCCTCCAGCCACCGCCCGACCTCCGCTATCTCGCCGGCTGCGGCGGGCTGGGCCGTCCCGCCGGCAGCCGTCGCCGCCCGACCTGTATCCGCGTGGCCTGATCGCTCCCCGTGCCGCGGGGCACGCCCGTGCCGCGCTGTGTCACCACGCTGCGATCCGCTGGCGTGCCGTCCCCTGCCCCGGCGCGGTACCGCGCCGTGGGGAGCCGCACCGTCGGCGGGAGCCCTGCCAGTATCCCCTCCGTGGTCCCCGTTGTCCGCGTCGGCGTCGGCGTGATACCCGTCATCCGGCCACTCGTCGTGATATGGATGCGAACCGGGCGACAGGCCGCGCCTTACCGCGCCGAGCGCGCGCGCCACGCGCCGGCGCGCCTGCGCCATCGTCGTCACGTAGATGAGCATGCGGGTGACCGCGGCCGTGGCCTGGCCCCTGTCACTCCCCGCTCCGCCGCCGAGCACCAGCCACCGCTCCGGTGGCCCGAACGGCACGAACCAGGCGAGCGGCACGTGCCACGTCGAGGTCAGGATATGAGTGCGAATCGACGGGGCTTCCGAATGCCAGCGCGCGAAATCGGCCGCCGCCACGTCCGCGATCCGCCTGGGCACGAACGTGTCGGTCAGCGACGGTGGGAGCGTCGCTCGCAACCGGCCCAGCGCGAGCCATGACCGCAGCCGCGTCTGCCACGGGCAGATGTAGACGGTCCCGTCGGCACGGCGCACGTAGGCGTCGTCACTCTCACACGCCGGAGCCACAATCGGCGGCACCGCGATGAGCCGTCGCACCGCCTGTTCATGCTCGGCCTCGATCGCACCGACCCGCCGCGGGCGCTCGGCAGACGCGGCGTAACTGGCCCAGCGCGACCGGTCGGGCTCGGTGAACGCGGTCAGCGGCTCGTACACGCGAAGGTACGCGGCGTAAGGCAGCACGATCGAATCGTGACACGTCTTGGTCTCTGGATGCCGCACGGTACATAACGAGATCGTCACCAAGTGCCGGGCCAGCCCGTTAACGGGCGGCCAGGCGCCGCTAGCCGCCCGTGGCCGCCCCTGGCCACCCGATTGGCCCTCGGTGGCCGCCGTCTGGGCGCCGCGCAGCATGGCCGTCTCAAAGGCCCAAGTACCACTGGCAGCCGCGGCCATCGCAAAAGGCGGGCCGCCGCCGCCGAATAGTCTTAACCCGGACCCCGCGCCAACGACGGCACGGTACGGAACCAGGAGAGTCACCAACGTGACAAACGTGTTCGCAACTGCCCAAAAGGGCGCAGGCGTCGCAGTCAGCGCGGGACACGAGCAGGTCACCTTCTGCCAGGACATCCAGAGCGGGCTGCACGCGATCGTCGCCATCTACTCGACAGCGCTCGGCCCGGCACTCGGCGGCACCCGGTTCTACCCCTACGGGACCGAGGACGACGCCTTGGCCGACGTGCTCAATCTCGCCAGGGCGATGGCGTACAAGAACGCCCTCGCCGGCCTCGACCTCGGCGGCGGCAAAGCCGTCATCATCGGCGATCCGGATACCGACAAGTCCGAGCCGCTGTTGCGCGCCTACGGCCGTTATGTCAACGCACTGGGCGGCCGCTACATCACCGCGTGCGACGTCGGGACCTACAGCGAGGACATGGACGTCGTCGCCCGCGAGTGCCCCTATGTCACCGGCCGCACCATCCCCCATGGCGGTGCGGGCGACTCCTCGCTGCTCACTGCCTTCGGCGTGTTCCAGGGCATGCGCGCCGCGGCCGAGCACGCCTGGGGAGCTACGGCGCTGCGTGGCCGCCGCGTCGGTGTCGAAGGCGTGGGCAAGGTTGGCCACCGGCTGGTGGAGCAATTGATCGAGGCCGGCGCCGACGTCGTCATATGCGATGTCAGCGAACAGGCCCTCGATCGGGTCCGGGCCAGGCACCCAGGCGTCGCTGTGGCGGCGGGCCGGTCAGAGCTGATCCGTGAGCAGGTCGACATCTACGCTCCGTGCGCCCTCGGCGGCGCGCTGGACGACGACACGGTCGCCTCACTGCGCGCGAAGATCGTGTGCGGCGGTGCGAACAACCAGCTCGCTCATGCGGGTATCGAGAAACAGCTGGCCGACACGGGCATCTTGTACGCGCCGGACTATGTGGTGAACGCAGGTGGCGTGATCCAGGTCGCCGACGAACTCGAGGGCTTCAACCTTGACCGCGCGCGAGCCAAGGCAGGCCAGATATTCGGCACCACCAAAAAAATCTTCGCGATCGCTGATGACGAGGGCGTGCCCCCCGCCGTCGCGGCCGACAGGCTCGCCGAGCGGCGGATGTCCGAAGTCGGCCGGTTGCGTGGCATTTGGCTGCGGTCGTGACCGTGGGCAGGGCCGCAGGGGGCGCTGATATGGCCAGCGCTCGCCGGATGGCCCCCTGACGGCGGACAGCGTAGGCGAGCACGGCGCAAAGCAGGTACGGTTGTAGCAGTACGGAAGCCGACACGCGCCACCTCCCGGCGAGGGAGGGTCGGCGGGTCGGTTTGCCGCGCGGTATGCCCGCAAGCATGTACCGGCAAAGAGCAGTGAGGCAGGGGCCTGACGTGGGCCCAGACGTTCGAGGGGGTCGAGCCAATGGGGCGCGGCCGAGCCAAGGCCAAGCAGGTCAAGGTCGCCCGCCAGCTGAAGTACAACAGCGGCGGTACGGACCTGGATCGGCTGCGGGCAGAGATTGTCGGCTCAGACCAGCGCGACGACGAGCGTGAATCCTCCTACGAGGATCTCGCCGACCGTTACGCGGACGAAGAAGGCGAGGACGACGGCGAGCCAAGCCGCACAGACAGTACGGGCTGAGCTGGTCAGGCCGGATACGATCCGGTCAGCCGTGCGCTGCCCGAGCCGGGCAGGATCTCGCCGGCCACCCAGGCGCCGACACCCTGCTCCGCGAGTAGCTCTAGCACGCGGGATACCTCCGCCGGTGGGACGACCGCGGTCATCCCGATACCGAGGTTAAAGACCCGCTCCATCTCGGCGCCCGCCATGCCGCCGGGGATGGCGGCGCGGTCCGCTAGCAGGCGGAAGACGGGTGGCGGGCACCACGTCCTCCTGTCAAGCACGGCGTCGGCGTCCGCAGGGAGGACTCGGGCCATGTTCGCGGCGATCCCGCCGCCTGTGATGTGCGCGAAGGCGTGCACGAGGGACGAACGAGCCAGCGCAAGGCAAGCTGGCGTGTAGATATACGACGGGATGGACAGCTCCGCGCCCAATGTCCGGCCGAGTTCGGGCTGCTCACCCTCCAGGTCCATGCCTGCCTTCGCGAGGATGTCGCGCACTAGCGAGAACCCGTTGGCGTGCACCCCCGAGGACGCCATAGCGATCACTGCGTCGCCAGCGTGTACGCGGTCGGCGCCGAGAAGGTCATCAGCCTCGACGACACCCGTGGCCGCGCCTGCGATGTCGAAGCCAGCTGGCCCGAGATGCCCGGGGTGCTCGGCCGTCTCCCCCCCAATCAGTGCGCAGCCTGCCCGCTCGCAGCCTGCCGCTATGCCGGCCACCACGGCGGCCACCCGTTCGGGAACCACCTTGCCGAACACCAGGTAATCCGTCATGAACAGCGGTTCCGCGCCACAGACGACCAGGTCGTCGGCCACCATCGCAACGAGGTCGATGCCGATCGCCTCGTACTGGCCAAGCCGCTGCGCGATCACGACCTTGGTCCCCACTCCATCGGTGGAGGTGGCGAGCAACGGCCGCCGGTAGGCCGCGAGCTTGCTGGCGTCGAACAGGCCGCAGAAACCGCCGATGCCGCCCACGACCTCGGGCCGCGCCGTACGCGCCACGGCCGCCCGCATCAGTTCGATCGCGCGGTCCGCGGCGTCGATGTCGACTCCGGCAGCGGCATAGCGGGCGGCGCCCCCACTCGTCACGGGACCTCCTCGAGCACATGCTTGCCCCGCTCGGCCTCGGCCACAGCAAGCGGGTAATCGCCGTCGAAGCAGGCGTGGCAGAGCCTTCCCCCGGGCAGGCGCGTCGCTGCGATGAGCCCGCCGAGCGAAACGTAGCCGAGCGAGTCGGCTCCGATCGACGCCCGTATTCCCGCCACATCCAGGCTCCCGGCGATCAGTTCGGAGCGGCTGGCGAAGTCGATGCCGTAGAAGCACGGCCACGAAACTGGCGGGCTCGAGATGCGCACATGCACCTCCGTGGCACCCGCCTCACGGAGCATCGCGATGATTGCCTGCTGTGTGTTGCCCCGCACAATCGAGTCGTCAACGACCACGAGCCGCTTACCCGTGATCGCGTCTCGTAGCGGATTCAACTTCAGCCTGATTCCGAGCTGGCGGATCGTCTGGCTGGGCTCGATGAACGTGCGCCCGACGTAGGAGTTTTTGACCAGGCCCTGGCCATAGGGAATGCCACTTGCCTCCGCGTAGCCGATCGCGGCTGGGGTACCCGATTCTGGAACGGGGATCACCAGGTCCGCGTCCGCCGGATGCTCGCCTGCCAGCCGCCGTCCGATTTCCAGCCGGGTCGCGTGCACGCCGCGACCGGCAATCGCGGTGTCAGGCCGCGCCAGGTACACGTACTCGAACAGGCATCCTTTCGGGTCAGCGGGAGCGAACCGCCGGGACCTCACCCCGGCCTCGTCGATCGCGAGCAGTTCGCCAGGCTCGACCTCGCGCACGAAAGCCGCGCCCACGATGTCGAGCGCCGCGGTTTCGCTGGCGATAACCCAGCCGCGGGCAAGCCGGCCCAGCACAAGGGGCCGGAATCCCTGTGGATCGCGGGCCGCGTACAAGGTCTGCTCGTCCATGAAAACGAGCGAGAAGGCCCCTCGTACCAGTGGCAGAACCGCCGCGGCGGCATCGGCTATGGTGCCGGGCTGGTTAGCGAAAAGAGCCGTGAGCACGTCGGTGTCTGACGTGCCGGTCAGACCTTCGGCCGCTGTGGGCGTGTCCTCGAGCAGGGCGGCAAGCTCACGCGTATTGATCAGGTTGCCGTTGTGCCCGAGCGCAAGCCCCGACGTCCCGGTGAACCGGAAGGCCGGCTGTGCGTTGGCCCATACCGATGAACCCGTGGTCGAGTACCTGCAGTGCCCGATCGCCACGTGACCACGCAGCGTTTTGAGTACAGACTCGTCGAAGACTTGTGCGACCAGGCCCATGTCCTTGTACACGACGATGCGGATCCCGTCGCTGACTGCGATGCCCGCGGACTCCTGGCCCCGGTGCTGCAGGGCGTAGAGCCCGTAATAAGTGAGTTTGCTAACCTCTTCGGCCGGGGCCCACACGCCGAATACTCCGCAGGCATCCCTCGGCGGGTTGTCACCGATAGCAGACCCGGCAGAGCCGCCAAAGCTCGCGGACCTGGCAGAGTCGGCGAAGTAGTTGGTCAGACCGCCACTGAGTTCGGCCACCTGGCCAGTGTACTGGCGGCTCAACGGCGGACCGGCAGATGCGAAGACACGTCCGCCCGCGGACCGCTCGCCCGGATCGCGCCGCCTTCGACCCCCTCCTGCCAGGTGAGATCTCCGGTCGCGAGCCGCAGCCACGTCACCGGGTCCGTCTCGACCACGTTCGGCGGCGTGCCTCTGGTGTGCACTGGGCCCGGCATGCACTGCACCGCGCCGTACGGCGGCACGCGCACCTCGACCGCCCGGCCCGGAGCGGCCCCCGCGAGCAGGTCGAGCAGGTATCTCACTGCGACCCGGAGCGCGCCGGGCTGCGGGCACAGGCCCGCGCCGATAGCCGCGAGCGCGGCATCAACGCAGGCGGACTGAAGCTCGGCGAGCCCGAGCGGGCCTCGATCAAGGCCGGCGGAAGGCGGGTCGCCAAGCTCCGCCAGTTGAGCGGCCAGCGCGGCGAGCACACCCTCGGGAGACGGGCGTCGTGATGGCACGCAACGGAAGCTACCTCACGGTACTGGCCGCCGCGGTAGCCGCCGCCCGTCGTCTTGCTGAACGGAAGCGGCCCGCCGCGCCACCATCAGGCCCTCTTCACGACCCTGGCCAGCCAGCAGCTCGCCGGGCTCGTCAACCCTGGCCCCGGGGCCGGTTCGGCGCAGCCGTGACCGAGAACCGATGGAGCCGAGGGACCGAAGGCGCCAGCCCAAGGACCGCAAGAACCCCGAAGGCGCCAGCCCAAGGACCGCAAGAACCCCGAAGGCGCCAGCCCAAGGACCGCAAGAACCCCGAAGGCGCCAGCCCAAGGACCGCAAGAACCCCGAAGGACCCGAAGAACCCGAAGGACCCGAAGAACCCGAAGGACCCGAAGGAACACCTGGCGACTCCGTTGTCAGTCGAACAAGGCGGGCAGGGTGTGCTCGTGCACGGCGGCCAGTTCGGTCAGGGGAATCGCGAAGCATCCCTCGACATCAAGTTTGTCCCCACCGACCGTGCCCAGCACCGTGGCGGGAACGCCATGGTCCGCGCAGAGCTGGGTGAACGCTGACTCGCGGCCGGGCCGCACCGCCACTACCGCGCGTGCCGCCGACTCACCGAACAGCCAGACGAACGGGTCGCCGGGCAGCCGGACCTGGCAGCCGAGACCACCCCGCAGGCACGATTCGGCGAGCGCCACGGCCAGGCCGCCATCGGAAAGATCGTGCGCGGCATCAACCATGGCGCCGGCCGCCGCGACCATCAGCGTATGGTCCAGCTGACGCTCCGATATGAGGTTCACCCTCGGTGGGCTGCCGCCCAGATGACCGTGCATCACGTGCGCCCAGGCCGAGCCGCCGAATTCCGGCCGGGTCTCCCCGAGCAGCACGACCCTCGCTCCAGGGCTGACGAATCCGATCGTGACCCGGTCACGAACGTCGTCGTGCACACCAAGCACGCCCACCACCGGCGTCGGATGGATGGCCGCGTTGTCGGTCTGGTTGTAGAAGCTCACGTTGCCGCCGGTCACCGGCAGGCCGAGCGCCGCACAACCGTCGGCGAGGCCACGAACCGCCTCGGCGAACTGCCACATCACCGCGGGCTCCTCGGGTGAGCCGAAATTGAGGCAGTTGGTGACCGCGAGCGGCCGCGCGCCGGTGGCCGCCACGTTCCTGCACGCCTCGGCGAGGGCAAGCTGGGCGCCCGCGTAGGGGTCCAGCCTCGTATAACGCGCGTTGCCGTCGGTTGCTAGCGCCACCCCGAGCCCGCTGTCCTCGTCGATCCGCAGTACGCCCGCGTCGTCAGGCACCGCGAGCACCGTGTTCCCGCGCACGTAACGGTCGTACTGCTGGGTCACCCACGTCTTGGCAGCTAGGTCCGGGCTGCCAAGCAGCGCAAGCAGGGTGTCACGGAGCCCGGCGGCGCCGCCGGGCCTCGGCAGCGCCGCCGCGTCGTCCGCGGCGAGCGCGTCCTGGCTCGCTGGCCGCTGCGCGGGCCGGTCGTAGACGGGACCCTCGTCGGCCGCCGTGCTTGGCGGGATGTCCACCACCACGTCACCGTGCCAGGTCATCACGAGCCGGCCGGTGCCGGTGACCTCGCCGATCACGGTCGCTGGCACGTCCCAGCCGGCGCAGATGCGCATGAACTCGGCCACGGAGCCCGGTTCGGTAACGGCCATCATGCGTTCCTGTGACTCGCTCATCAGGATCTCGGCTGGGCCCAGCGACGGATCGCGCAGCGGCACCGCGTCCAATTCGACCCGCATGCCGCCCGTACCTGCCGCGGCGAGCTCGGCGGTCGCGCACGACACGCCGGCGGCGCCCAGATCCTGGATACCCGTGATGATTCCGGCTCCGAAAAGCTCCAGGCAGCATTCGACAAGCAGTTTCTCCATGAACGGATCGCCGACCTGGACGCTTGGGCGTTTCGCCGCGCTGCCAGCGCTGGCGTCACCGAACGTGGCGCTGGCGAGCACCGAGGCGCCGCCGATGCCATCCGGACCTGTATGCGCGCCGAAGAGGATCACCTTGTTGCCCGGCCCCGACGCGGCGGCCGACTTCAGGTCCTGGTGCCGCATCACCCCCACGCACAGCGCGTTCACCAGCGGGTTTCCCGCGTAACACCGGTCGAAGGCGAGCTCACCGCCGATGTTGGGCAGGCCGAGGCAGTTGCCATAGAAGGAGATACCGCCGACCACGCCTGGCACCACCCGGCGAGTATCCGGCGCGTCCGCGGGGCCGAACCGCAGCGAGTCCATCACCGCGACCGGCCTGGCGCCCATGGCCAGGATGTCCCGCACGATCCCGCCGACACCGGTCGCGGCTCCCTGATGCGGCTCCACATACGACGGATGGTTGTGCGATTCGATCTTGAAGGTCACCGCGTAACCGTGACCGACGTCCACGACACCAGCGTTCTGGCCCATGCCGGCGAGCAGCGCATCGCTGCGCGCCATGGTGGCCGCGAGCCGCCGCAGGTGCACCTTGGACGACTTATACGAGCAGTGCTCACTCCACATAACCGAGTAGATGGCCAGTTCGGCATCGGTGGGCCTGCGGCCGAGGATCGCGACTATCCGCTCGTATTCCGCCGTGCCCAGGCCAAGCTCGGCGTACGGCTGCGCCCGCTCCGGTGTGCACGCCGCATCCTCGACGGTGTCCTGACCGGTACCGGCCGCCCCCGGCGCCCGGCTGCTCACCGTGCCGCCTTCCGCCATCGCAGCGCCTGGCCGGTCACGCGCTCACCTGCCCGGCGGTGGTGCGGGAAACGGCAGCGGCGAAGAAGCCGAGCCCATCGGCACTCGGGCCGGTGAGCGTGTCGATGGCGTGCTCCGGATGCGGCATCAGGCCCACCACGTTTCCCGCGGCATTCGAAACGCCCGCGATGCCCGCCGCGGAGCCGTTCGGGTCCCTACCGAGGTAACGGGCAATCACGCGGCCGCCGTCCGTCAGGTCCGTTAGCATCGCGGCGCTGGCCACGTAGCGGCCCTCGCCGCTCTTCAGCGGCACCACTATCTCCTGCCCAGGGGTGTAGTGATACGTCCAAGCGGTCCCGGTGCTCTCGATGCGCAGGCGCTGATCGCGGTTGATGAAGTGCAGTCCGGCGTTGCGGGTCAGCGCGCCCGGCAGCAAGTGCGCCTCGCAGAGGATCTGGAAGCCGTTGCAGATGCCGAGCACGGGCAGGCCGACCCGAGCCGCCGGCACCAGTTCGGACATTATCGGCGCGAATCGAGCGATCGCGCCGCAACGCAGGTAATCGCCGTAGGAGAAGCCACCGGGCAGGATCACGGCGTCCACGCCGCGCAAATCACGGTCGGCGTGCCAGAGCCTGACCGGTTCGCCGCCAGCTCGGGCCACCGCACGCGCGGCGTCGTTGTCGTCGAGCGATCCGGGGAACGTGACAATGCCTACCCGCACCCTGGACCTTGGTTTCTCGGTCCGCTGCACAGCCGAAGGCTACCGCTGCCGGGCCCCACGGCCCGACCCGATGACTTGGCTAGGTGAACCTGATACCCCAGCCGCGCGCTGAAGGCGGCCAGGACCGCCGCCTGCGCAGGTCAGCCCGCGTGGCGGAGCTTGCGGCCAGAAAGGCCGGCCAGCGGCGCGTCCCGTCGCCATGCGACCTGCTTGCGCATCGACACCACCGTGCCGCGGCCGGGACCGCTCTGCAGCGTAACGTCGTCCACCAGGGCACGCATGATCTGCAGACCTCGCCCCGACTCTGGCAGCCGGGCAATAACCCGGTCGTCCACGCGTGGCGCTGATGGCGTGGGACGGTATGCGCGCTGCGCCGTCGCGAGGTTGGTACGGCGGCGCGCGGAACGCACGGGCTCGCGAACAGGATCCTCGGCGAGCGCCGCGTTCTTCGCTGGCTCGCGACGCTCGCGGCCGCTGTCGGGATCTTCCGCAACGAGGCCGGGAGCCTTGGCGCGGTCAGGACTTAGACTGCGAGAGGCGCGGGTTGATGCCCGCTGCGTGGGCTGAGCGCCGCGAATCCTGTCTGGCCGCGCTGCGGCCTGCCCGGCGCGCGCGCTGAACCCCGGGCCGGAATCGACGACTTCGACCAGGCAGCCACTCGGGCCGACGCTGGTTACCACCTCGTAGCGCCGTGCGCTCCCCCCATGCCTCAGCACGTTCGTGCACGCCTCGCTGACGGCGACGAGGATGTCATCGATACAGTCATCAACCACACCGAAATTACGCAACGTGTCACCAAGGACACGTCGCATCACGGGCACGCTGACAGCCTCGCACGGAAAGGCGAGGCAGAACTTGACGTTCACGGTCAGCTCCTCAGTCCGTCTCACCAGGGCGAGCCCCTCCATAGCAACCTGCGTTATCTCCAGTCAACCTCGTCACATTGTGAAAGGCTTCCCATGACACGCCGCTGATAATCGTGAACTTTTGGTGCCCACTGGACACAAAGCCCGTCACGCGTTGTGCGGATAATCACTCTGGACGAAGCGAGAACTCCTCGATCACCGGATTGGCGAGCAAGTCGGCGGCCAGCTTGCCGATCTCCGCGAGCGCCGCCTCGTCCGCTGGGCCGCCGATCTCGACTTCGAAACGCTTGCCCTGCCGGACCGCGCTAACCTGACCGAATCCAAGTCGCCTGGCCGCGCTAGCGATGGCCTCCCCCTGTGGATCGTGGATCTCCGGCTTGAGCATCACGTCCACAATCACGCGTGCCACGTGTCCTCCCTGTACTTGTTGTCGCCATTGTCGTCCAGTACCTTGTCCACCGCCTCGTGTACTGCGCCACTGCGCGCTACTCGGCTACTCCGCTACTCCGCTACTGGCGGGCTACTGCCTTACTTGGGGGCTACTGCGTTACTGCGGGGGCCGCGCGTGCTACTTTCAGCCGCGGCGCGCCGCCTTGTCACCAAGTGCGCGCCACGACACGCAGCGTACTGCCGTTGGCTTCGGCCAGGCCGGGGGCCTGGCAGGGAACCTGCGGGTTTGGCCCCGCGTGGTTGCGCCGGATACGGGGATATCTGTCACGATGATTTCTGTGGCCTACGCAGGGCCGCAGTGCATAAGTGTCTCCGCGAACCGTCACAACGGGGCACGGAGCGGCCGATCGGCCACGTCGCGGCGATCCCGCGGCCGGGCCCCGACAAAGCATTGGAGTGGCACGTGACCGCCGATGTGGACGGTGCGGCCGCCGCCGCATCCCACCCTGCAGGCCTTGACGGGCTGGCGAGGGCCCCGCAGGAGCTTGTTCAGCTCCTGACGCCAGAGGGCCAACGAGTCGAGCACCCGGGCTTTCCGCTCGACGTTTCGGTGGACGACATTCGCGGGCTATACCGCGACCTGGTCCTCGTGCGCAGGATCGACACCGAGGCGGTGGCGCTTCAGCGCCAGGGCGAACTCGGCATCTGGGCCTCGCTGCTCGGCCAGGAAGCCGCACAGATCGGTTCTGGCCGCGCGCTCGCGCCGCGCGACATGGCGTTTCCGACCTACCGTGAACATGGCGTCGCTTGGTGCCGGGGTCTGGACCCGATGAAGCTCTTGGAGCTTTTCCGCGGCGTCAGCCACGGTGGCTGGGACCCTGCCGAGCACAACTTCCATCTCTACTCGATCGTGATCGGCAGCCAGGCCCTGCACGCGACCGGCTACGCGATGGGCATTCAGCGCGACGGTGAAACCGGTGAGGACGGCGCGGCCACCATCGTCTATTTCGGCGATGGCGCCACCAGCCAGGGCGATGTGAACGAGTCGTTCATCTGGGCGTCGGTGTTCAACGCCCCCGTCGTGTTCTTCTGCCAGAACAATCAGTGGGCAATCTCGGAGCCGCTGGAGAAGCAGAGCCGCATACCGCTGTACCAGCGGGCACGCGGATTCGGCTTCCCCGGGGTCCGGGTGGACGGCAACGATGTGCTCGGCTGCCTAGCGGTCACGCGCGCCGCGCTGCAGGCGGCGAGGGAAGGCCAGGGGCCCACGCTGATCGAGGCGTACACGTACCGGATGGGCGCGCACACGACCTCCGATGACCCCACCCGTTACCGGCTGGCGGCCGAACTCGAGGCGTGGAAGCTGAAGGACCCGATCGAGCGGGTGAAGGCGTACCTGGTCCGCAGCGCGCTGGCCGACGCCTCGTTCTTCGCGGACATCGAGAAGCAGGCCGCAGAATTGGGCACCCAGATCAGGACGGCGTGCCTGTCGATGCCCGACCCCAAGCCGGCGCAGATATTCGAGAATGTCTACGCCGAGCCCCACCCGCTGCTGGACGCGGAACGCGAGCAATTCACCGCCTATCTGAACTCGTTCGCGGACGAGGAGGGTGCGTGATGACCACACTCAACTTGGCCAAGGCACTCAACGAGGGCCTGCGCAAGTCACTAGAACGCGATCAGAAGGTCCTCATCATGGGTGAGGATGTCGGCAAGCTCGGCGGCGTGTTCCGCGTCACCGACGGCCTCCAGAAGGACTTCGGCGAGAGCCGGGTGATCGACACGCCGCTTGCGGAGTCGGGCATCGTCGGTACGGCGATCGGGCTCGCACTGCGCGGCTACCGGCCCGTGTGCGAGATCCAGTTCGACGGCTTCGTGTTCCCCGCTTTCAACCAGATCGTCAACCAACTGGCCAAGATGCACCTGCGCTCGCTCGGTCACGTCAGCCTGCCCGTCGTCATCCGGATCCCCTTTGGGGGCGGCATCGGCGCGGTCGAGCACCACAGCGAATCACCCGAGGCCTACTTCGCCCATACCGCCGGGCTGCACGTGGTCGCATGCGCCAATCCCGCGGACGCGTTCACTATGATCCAGCAAGCGGTTGCCAGCCCAGATCCAGTGATCTTCTTCGAGCCCAAACGGCGCTACTGGGACCGCGGTGAGGTCGACGTGTCACTCGACCTTTGCGACGCCCACCCGCTCGACCGTGCGAAGATCCTTACGGAGGGCGCCGACGTGACCCTGCTCGCGTACGGGCCGATGGTCAAGACAAGCCTGGAGGCGGCGGCTGCCGCACAGGACGACGGGCGAAGCGTCGAAGTGATCGACCTGAGATCACTGTCACCCTTCGACGTGGAGACGGTCTGCGCCTCGGTCGAGCGGACCGGCCGGTGCGTGGTCGTGCATGAGGCGCCGGTCTTCGCGGGACTCGGCGCGGAGGTCGCGGCGCGGGTCACCGAGATGTGCTTCTACCACCTCGAGGCGCCGGTGCTGCGCGTCGGCGGCTTCTCCACGCCATACCCGCCATCCAGGCTCGAGGATCACTACCTGCCCGACCTGGACCGGGTTCTTGACACCGTAGACCGCACCTTCGGCTACTGAGAGGCCCATGCCTGATGACTGAGCTGAAGCAGTTCAAGCTGCCGGACGTCGGCGAGGGCCTGACCGAGGCCGACATTGTGAAATGGCATGTGCGAACCGGCGACAAGGTGACGGTGAACCAGACCATCGTCGAGATCGAGACAGCGAAGGCGATAGTCGAACTGCCCTGCCCGTTCGAGGGCGTGGTAGCCGGTCTGCTCGCCCGCGAAGGCGAGACCGTGGACGTAGGGACGCCGATCATCTCGGTCGACATTTCCGGCGACGCGAGCCAGACCGCGGCGGCCGGACGGCATACTGAACGGCTGCCGCAAGCCGCGTCGACCTCGGACCGGGCGGGGGCCAGCACTCCCCTTGAGGATCTTGTGCCGTCGCCGCCCGCTGAAGGCGCCGTCGAACCGGGCATGCAGGGCAGCCCCACGCCGAAGCAAGAACGGCAGCCCGTGCTCGTGGGCTATGGGGTCAAGCTTGGCGCGACCAGCCGCAGGCCGCGAAAGCCGGGCGCGGCCGTGTCCGGGCAGGCGCTGCGACGTCCTCCCGCCGGCCCGGCCACGGGTAGCACGGCGCCAGCCGCCGATACCACGGCGCCTGCCCCGGATGACACGGCGCCTGCCGTGGATGACACGGTGCCTGCGCGGCCGGCCGGCGCCGGCTCGGAAGACATAGCGCCCGCGCGGCCGGACGGCGCTGGCCCGGCTGGCGCGACCGCCAGGGTGGCGGTACTCGCCAAGCCCCCGGTGCGTAAGCTCGCCAGGGAACTCGGAGTCGATCTTGCCAGGGTGGCGGGCACCGGGCCGAGTGGGTCCATTAGCCGCGCCGACATTCAGGCGGCTGCCGCGGGCGGGACCACGGATGCCGGGCCGAGCCTGATCACGGCCGCGATGCCCGCGTGGGTAGCGCCCGCCACCACAACGGGGTCCGCTCCACCCGAGGAACGGATCGCGATACGCGGCGTGCGCAAGCACACCGCAGCAGCCGTGGTGGCGAGCGCTTTCACCGCTCCGCACGTCACCGAATTCCTGCAGATCGACATGACCGCCACCATGGACGCCGTGCAGCGCGTCCGCGCGCTGCCCGAGTTCGCGGACGTACGGGTATCCCCGCTGGTGTTCGTGGCGAAGGCGGTGCTGCTCGCCGTCGCGCGCAATCCGATGATCAATTCTTCCTGGCACGACGCCACCCAGGAGATCGTGGTCAGGCGCTACGTGAATCTTGGCATCGCGACGGCGACCGGACGCGGTCTCATCGTGCCAAACATCAAGGACGCGCACGCGCTGTCGCTGCCCGGGCTTGCCCGTGCGCTCAGCGCGCTCGCCGAGACCGCGCGGGCTGGCAAGACGCCGCTCACCGACCTGCAGGGCGGCACGATCACGATCACCAACGTCGGGGTTTTCGGGGTGGATTCCGGGACTCCGATCCTCACCCCCGGCGAGGCGGCGATTCTCGCATTTGGGCAGGTCAGGGACTTGCCGTGGGTACACGATGGTGAGCTCGCCGTACGCAGGGTCTGCACGCTGGCATTGTCTTTCGACCACCGGATCGTGGACGGCGACCTCGGCTCGGCCGTGCTCCGCGATGTGGGGGCGATGCTGGAGGACCCACTGCGGATGGTCGCCTGGGCTTGAGCCTGGCGCCGCACCTCGGCTGATTTGGGCGCGCGTTGGCGCCCCACACGCGTCCGCTGAGGTACGGCCCGGGCCTCACGACGATAAACGTCGTTCGGCCCTGCATCACTAGCATCACCAGGCTCAACTGCCTAGGCCTCGTCCGCTCTGACCCGCCAGCACCTGGCCCCTGACACCCTGCCGCACCTTTGGGAGCCAGAGAGCGCGCAGGCCCGTCCCGGCCCACGGAGCGCACGTGCGCGTTTGGGCATGATTGGCGCGTCGGAGGGTGGGCAGGGACACCTTAGGACTAATGACCCGGCACAATAGGGACGAAGGTCCTGAATCGGACAGTGAGGGGGTTGTGCATGCCGCTTCCAGGGCAGGAGTTCTCTCCGTGTCGCGGCGTCGCGGCGCAAGGCGCAACGCCTGCCGACCGGGCACAGCAGACCGGCGCTCCTGCCGAGAGCACGACACCGGCTGAGGAGTTGCTCGCGGAGGAACGTGCCAGGATCGGCCGTGACCTTCACGACCTGGTAATCCGCCGCCTGTTCGCGGTCAGCCTGAGGCTGGGAGGGACGCTCGGGATGATCAAGAGCGAGGAAGCCGCACAGCGGGTGGACGACACGATCGCCGAATTGGACCAGACCATCAAGCTCATCAGGTCGGTCGTGTTCGCCCTTGAGTATCGCTGCCTCCCGAAGAGCTGACCAACGGGGCAGCCACCAGTCGGGTGGGGGTCCCGCCAGCAAGGCGCGCACCGCCCGCAACGGGCGTCGAACCCTCGCCCCGGCGCGGGTATCGTGCGGAGCACAGGTACTGATAGCGGCGTCTGCAGGGAGCTGACCGTGGTGAATCAGCTAGGTGCCGGTGCCTCCGGCGGATCCGCCCCGCCTCCCGATCGAGCTGAGGTGGTCCTGGCAGAGGCGCGTAAGGCGCTATTCGTCGTGGTCGGCCTCATCGCGGCGATATGGGTGCTCCAGATAGTGAACTGGTCCAGCCACTACTCGTTCGATACGAGCTATGGGATTATCCCGCGCGACGTGGTCAGGCTGCCAGACATCTTCATCGCGCCGTTCCTGCACGTTTCGTGGAGCCACATCGAGGCCAACTCGGGGCCCTTGTTCGTCTTCGGCTTCCTCGCCGCATACCGGGGAGTGTGGAAATTCGTCGGCGTGACCGTGCTCATCATCATCACCAGTGGATTGGCTGTCTGGCTGTTCCAGAGCAATAGCGCCACCGTGGGCGCCAGCGGCCTCGTCTTCGGCTATTTCGGCTACGTCGTCGCCCGCGGGCTGATCGACCACAATCTCATCGATGCCCTCGTCGCCGTCATGCTAGCGCTGTCTTTCGCCTATCTGCTGACGGTCGCCGTTCCTGGTACCCCGCACGTGAGCTGGATCGACCACCTCGGCGGCCTGGTCGGCGGCGTTGCGGGAGGCTGGCTGTTCCGCAGCAGGCGGGGCAAGAGGGTAAGGGCGCCGAAAGATGACGCAGGCAAAGGAACCGGAAAAGGAAAAGGTGCAGGGCCGGGCAGCGGTTCGGGCACTGGTAAACCGGGCAGTGGCGGAGGCACCCGGCCGCTTCCTGTTGCCGCCGACAATCCACGCGCGGACCTGCACAAGGAACTCGGCGAGCTGGGCCTCTAGCAGAGCTAGGGACCCCGCTTCCGGAGATCTGGGATTTGCCGATGGAAGGAAGGCGTCCATGTTCCGTCACGTGGTGCTGTTCACCTGGAAGCCAGAGGCGACGCAAGAGCAGCGGAGGTCCGTCCCGGCCGAGTTGCGCAAGCTACCCGGCCTGATCGCGGAGCTTCGCGGATACGACGTGGGCCCAGACGCCGGAGTCAACAAGGGAAACTACGACTTCGCCGTAGTCGCCGACTTCGACGACAGGTCCGGCTATCTCGCCTACCGGGATCACCCGGCCCACCGCGCAGTCATCGAGAAGTACATCACGCCTATCGTCGGCAGCCGCGCCGCGGTCCAGTACGAGACCGGCGCGGGCCCATGATCACGCAGCGCGGAATCCGATCAGCCGGGTGTGGCCGTAGGGCGCGCGCCGGTCCGCGCCGCCAAAGATCTGCGAGACATGCCCAGCCTCGCCCTCGCCCAGCGGGTGCCTTGTGCCCCTCAGAACGCCTCCTCAGCTAGTTCCATGAGGTCGAGGGTGGTCTCCTCGGTGATCTGCCGTTCGGTGGCAAGCCGGGGCAGCACGGTCGCGGCGAAGAAGCGGGCAGCGGCGATCTTCCCCTCATAGAAGGCGCGATCGGCTGCCGTCGCCGTGGTGCCCGCGGTGGCGCCGAACCCGATCGAGCCGGCCGCGGCAGTGCTGCCTGACCCTCGATCGGGGCCGACCCCATCGAGGCGGGCAAGTGCGATCTCGGCCTGACGGGCGAGCAGCCAGCCAATCAGCAGGTCGCCGAGCGCCATCAGCAGGCGGGTGGCGTTGAGGCCGACCCGGTAGATCTCGGTCGGCCGCTCGAGCGAGTTGGCGAGGTAGCCACCCATCGCCTTCACGGTCGCCTCGACTTCGCCCGTTGCGCGGGCGAGGGCGGCACGCTCGGCCTTCAGGCGCCCGTTGCCGCCGTCGGCGGCCGCGAATTCCTTGATCTGGACGAGCAGGTAGCCGAGCGCGTCGCCGCCGTCACGGACGATCTTGCGGAAGTACAGGTCCATGGCCTGGATCGCCGTGGTTCCCTCGTACAGGCTGTCGATCTTCGCGTCCCTGATGTACTGCTCGATCGGGTAATCCTGCAGAAAGCCGGATCCACCGAGAGTCTGCAGGGCCACAGTCAGCATCTCGTAGGAACGCTCCGACCCGACGCCCTTGACTATCGGCAGCAGCAGGTCATTCACTCTCGCGGAACGCTCGTCAGCGGGGTCGGCGGTGTTGTCGGAGGCGTCGCCGCCCTGACGCCACGCGGCGACCTGCGCCGCGTCCTGGAAGGTCGCCGTGTAAAGGACCAGCGCACGCAGGCCCTCTGAGTACGCCTTCTGCAGCATGAGCATGCGGCGCACGTCCGGATGATGGGTGATGGTCACCCGGGGGGCGGCCTTGTCAGTCAACTGGGCGAGATCTGCGCCCTGCACCCGGTTCCTTGCGTACTCGAGCGCGTTCAGGTAGCCGGTGGACAGGGCGGCGATCGCCTTGGTGCCGACCATCATGCGCGCGTACTCGATGACCTTGAACATCTGCCTGATGCCGTCGTGCACCCCGCCCACCAGAGTGCCGACCGCGGGGTGGTCAGCGCCGAATGTGAGCTCACACGTGGCGGATGCTTTCAGCCCCATCTTGCGCTCGACGTTCGTGGCGTAGACACCGTTGCGGCCGGCAAGCGAACCATCCGGGTGAACGAGGAACTTGGGGACGACGAACAGCGATAGGCCCTTGGTGCCCGGGCTGTGTCCCTCGGGGCGCGCGAGCACCAGATGGAAGATGTTCTCGGTCATATCGTGCTCGGCGCTGGTAATGAAGCGTTTGACGCCCGCTATGTGCCAGCTTCCGTCTGGCTGCTCGATCGCCGTGGTGCGGCCGGCGCCCACATCAGATCCGGCATCCGGCTCCGTCAGGACCATAGTCGCGCCCCAGCGGTGCTTGATCGCAAGTTCCGCGAAGCGCTTCTGCTCGTCTGTGCCGAGTTGCCAGAGCACCGAGGCGAAAAGCGGACCGCCCGAATACATCCACACCGCAGGATTCGCGCCCATCACGAGTTCCGCGACCGCCCAGCCAAGTGAGCGTGGCACCCCGCTGCCGCCAAGCTCGACCGGCAGATCCAGGAGGTACCACTCGGCGTCCATGAAGGTGCGGACCGACCGCCTGATCGCTTCGGGCATAGTGACGTACCCGGTGACCTGATCGAAGACAGGGGGGTGGCGGTCACCTTCCGCGAAGGAGTCAGCCAGCGGGCCGATGGCGAGCCTGTTCACCTCATTGAGGATCTCCCTGGCCGTCTCCTCATCAAGCTCTGGAAATGGGTTCGCGCCCAGGATTTCCTGGCGGCGAAGGACCTCGAACAGGTTGAACTCGATGTCGCGCAGGTTGCTCTTGTAATGCCCCATGAAGTGCGTCTCCGGTGTCCCGCGGATATGCTACCAGTGAGTAACAAGTGCTAGGTTACCAGTTAGTAACCGCCCGCGGGCGGTCCAGAGCAGTATTTTGACCACGGCCTGGACCATGGCGCGCGATGTACCCGCGGGCCAGGTGCGTGTGCGGAGGATCGCCACTTGGCCGGGACAGGCGGTCAGCTGCAGCGCGGCCAGCCGCGGAACGGGACAGTGCGCGGCCTGCAGCAACGCGGCCAGCCGCGGAGCGGCCAGGCAGCGGACGAATAGCCAGCCCCGGCGGACCTGCACCACGGCCGAGCCCGCCGCGGTGCAGGCGGCTGGAAGGGCAGCCAGCACTATTACTTGAGGATGTTGACCGCGCGGGCCAGCACTAGCGCGACCAGGGCAAGTGAGACAGCGGATTGAGCTGCCATGGTCAGCTTGGCCCACCGGGCGAGCGGCATCACGTCCGTCGGGCTGAAGGCGGTGGCGTTAGTGAAGGACAGGTAGAGGTAGTCAGCGAAGTAGGGCTCCCAGTCGGGCTTGCTCAGCTTGGGCTCGGTCATCTGGGGAAACAGGAAGTCCGGATAGGGCGATTTGCCCTCCGCGCGTCTTACCGGGCCGCCGCGGTCGAACTCCCAGTACCACAGCGCGAACGCGATCACGTTGGTCAGCCAGATCGCCGCGCCAGAACCCAGCAACGATATCGCCTGGTCCGTGCCGGGCTGGCTGTAAACGATCGCCCTGATCAGCAGGATCCCTGAAGTTGCGTTCGCGATGGTGATCAGGAACGTCACCGCGATGCTGGCCACCGCTACAATTCGTGACCGGCGCTCGATCCGCACCGGGTTGGCAATGATCAGGCCGATCAGGAGCGCGCCTTCCAAGGCGGGCAGCAGGTACCTGGGCCGCAGCCCGAGCCGGTCGGGCAGGACAAGCTGCAGCCCGATCGCGGCGATGACCGTCAAGGTAACCGGCCAGCGGGGTTCGCCGCGGGTATGGCGCAGCCAGGCGGGTACGCGTACGCCCTCGGCGCGGTGCACGGCCGCGTGCTCGGCCCTGCGCAGCATGTCCGCCCACGCCTTCGGCGTCCGCGGCAGCTGAGTGTATCCGCCGGGCGGGCCGGGGATCTCGGTACCGGCTAGGTCCTGCGGGCCGCCGAGATCCGCCAAGCCGGTCAGATCTTCTGGGCCTGTCCTGCCTTCGGATCCGACCGGATCTTCCTGACGGCCCGGGCCACCCGGCTTACCCGCGCCCCGTGGATCGGGGCGGCCTGCCGCATGGTCGGGGCCGGGAGGGCCCGCCGCACCCGGCGGGCCTGCGTCCGTCATCTGCCCATTGTCACCGGTCAGCTACCCCGCCGGGGCCAGCCACCCGGATCTATTCCCGGATTGTGCGTCCTGACGCGGTCAAGGGTGCAGCGATAGGCCCTCGAACACCTTGTTCACCGCGTTGCACGGCCGTACCCGGCCAGCCCGGCCAGGCGCAGGTCAGGCGCGCGGACTGGGTGGACCGCGGCTCGATTGTCGTCGTCGTTGTCCGTCGCGAAAATGTCGTCAGGGTAGCTGGCCGCGGGCAGATTCCGCGCAAGCACGCTATTACGGGATCACGCCTGACGCCTTCCACCGCGCCTAGAACCCAAGATCGATGACCGTAGGCCGCGGCGTCACATCCGGCGCCTAAGGAGGCTACGGATCTTGAACGATGGGCGCCCTCTGCCGCCAGCCGACTACCAGCTGTTATAGGCGAGGTGGTGAGCAGCAGGGCAAGCTGTGATCGGATCTCGAAGCAACGCGACATGCCGGGAAGCCGAATCTCGTTCTCCGGTAAGCCGAATCTCGTTCTAGAGTGTTCGGCGGAGCGGGAATTGGATCCAGGTGATCGAGGTGGATGATGGCGCTGGGCCTGACGGAAGAACATTTGGCGCTGGCCGGAGCCGTCAGCGGGTGGGCAGAACGACACTGCCCACCTGAGGTCCGCAGGGCCGCGGCGGATGGCGCGGACAGCGGCGCCGCGCAGTACCGAGCGTCACTCGGGCCCAGCCTGGCGGACCAAGGCGTGCTGAGCCTGCACGTCCCTGCCGATCACGGAGGCCAGGGATTCGGCCTGCCCGAACTCGCCGTCGCGCTGGCAGAACTGGGCCGTGCCCTCGTCCCTGGCGCCTTCCTGCCTACCGTGTTGGCCAGCGCGGTACTCAGCGCCTCGGACGCGCCTGGCAAGCTGCTCGCCGGCCTCGCCGACGGGTCGCGTACCGGCGCGCTCGCGCTCGCCGCAGGGCTCACGGGCCGCGCGGACGGACGCGGTGGATTGATCATCGATGGCTCCTGCTGGCCTGTACTCGGCGGATCCACGGCCGACCTGCTGATTGCGCCGGTACGAACCGATGAGGGCGAGGTATGGGTGGCGGCCGACACGACCGCCTTCGATATCACTGAGCTTGACAGCCTCGACCTCACCCGGCCGGTGGCAAGGGTCGCCGCCTGGGGCGTCAGCCTGCCCGCTGACCGGATACTCGGCGACACCGACCGGACCGCAACAACGAGTCTCGCGGCGACCTTGTTCGGCGCCGAGGCATCGGGAATCGCCGACTGGTCGGTGCACACCGCCGCCGAGTACGCGAAGGTGCGCACGCAATTCGGCCGCCCGATCGGCCAGTTCCAGGCAGTCAAGCACCGGTGCGCGAAGATGCTCACCGCGGCGGAGCAGGCCGCGGCAGCCGTTTGGGATGCTGCCCGCGCACACTGCGACGTCGGGGCGTCGGCAGCGGAGCGGGAACTCGCGGCGAGCGCTGCGGCCGTCATCGCACTCGACGCCGCGGTGTCCTGCGCGCACGACGCCATCCAGGTGCTCGGCGGAATCGGGTACACCTGGGAGCACGAGGCCCACCTCTACTACCGGCGTGCGCTCTCGCTGCGCGCGCTGCTCGGGCCCGCGGGGGCCTGGGCCGAGCGGGCCGCGGAACTTGCGCTCGGCGGCACCCGCCGGACCCTGGAAGTCGACGTGCCGGACGACGCGCATGACCTCCGCGAGCGGATCCGCGCGGGCCAGTCCGCGATCGCCGAAAGCGAGCCCGCGGAGCAAACCCGGCTGCTCGCATCGGGTGGCTGGGTTATGCCGCATCTGCCCCGTCCGTGGGGGCGGGACGCCACGCCACTCGAGCAGGTGGTCATAGCCCAGGAACTAAAGGCAGCGGGGCTGCGGCCGCCAGGCCTCTTCATCGCACGGTGGGTGATCCCGGCCCTGGTCCGGTACGGCACGCGCAGGCAGCAGGAACGTTTCCTGCCGCCAACCCTGCGCGGCGAGCTCTCCTGGTGCCAGCTGTTCAGCGAGCCCGGCGCCGGCTCGGACCTGGCAGGCGTCTCGACCCGCGCGGAACGCGCGCAAGGAGGCTGGCGGATCAGCGGCCAGAAGGTCTGGACGTCACTGGCCAGGCAGGCGCATTGGGCGATCTGCATCGCGCGCACCGATCCGGCTGTGGCCAGGCACGGCGGCATCTCGTATTTCCTCGTGGACATGACGTCACCAGGCGTCGAAGTCCGTGCGCTGCGGGATATGACCGGAGATTCGATCTTCAACCAGGTCTTCCTCGACGAGGTGTTCGTGCCAGATGAATGCGTTGTCGGCGAGGTCAACGGCGGCTGGCGGGTCGCACGGACGACGCTCGCGAACGAGCGGGTAGCGTTGTCCACCACCTGGGGATATGGGTCCGGGGTCACCGAACTGCTCAGGTTCGCGGCCAACCGGGGCTCGGGCATGGCGGCCCTGCGGCCCGCCGACCTCGAACAACTCGGCCGTTTCGTCTGCGAGGGCCACGCGCTCGATCTGCTCGGCCTCCGTATCACCCTCAAGCAACTTTCAGGCACGGAACCAGGCGCGACCTCGAGCGTGCGCAAGCTGCTCGGCATGCAGCACGCGCAGCGGATCGCCGAGTTCTGCCTGGCGGCGCTTGGCCCTGAGGGCACCGTCGGAGCGGGCGAGCCCGGCGCCGCGTCGCGGCAGGACGCAGCGCCGGACCTCAGCGGGCCCGCGGGTGGCGCGTACTGGTCCCGCCAGGTCCTTTTCAGCCAGGCGCTGACGATCGGCGGCGGCACCACGGACATCCAGCTCAACATCATCGGGGAACGGTTGCTCGGCCTGCCCCGCGACCCCGAACCGGTAAGCGGTCCATAGGACCAGTAGCTAGTGGTCCCGCGCCCTTGATCTGTCAGATATGTGACCGGGGTCACAACGTGCCTCGCGTGTCATAACTGTTTGTAACTGATCATGTCGGTAGAGTTATTGATATGGCAAGGACGGGGCGGCCGAAGGCCGA